>Ga0315277_10006266_pt1 | contig 15627 bp, 18 predicted proteins | sample YL17G05_15_MG_FD_203695 | JGI IMG/M metagenome (GOLD analysis project Ga0315277, IMG submission 203695) | Sediment microbial communities from Yellowstone Lake, YNP, Wyoming, USA - YL17G05_15 | ecosystem: Environmental > Aquatic > Freshwater > Lake > Sediment | place: USA: Wyoming | collected...
ACATGGAGGCCATTCAGATCGATCCTGGGTCCAGCCCGCCGAGCTACATGACTTGGGAGGGTCAACTCGCCGCCGCCTACCAGCAGGTCGAGCGGCTGGAGGAGCTGCTGTTCATCTGCTCGGAGACCTCGCCCAGCGCGTTCGGCCTCACGAAGTACGGAACGGTCGAGAGCGGCCGGGCGCTGAAACTTCGGCTGATTCGCACTCTGGCCAAGATCAACCGCAAGCGGCTCTACTACGACGCGGCGCTGAAGTCGGCGCTGCTCACCGCCCAGATACTCGATGTGACTCACGGCTCCGGCAGATATGAGCCGGCCGAGCCGACCATCCAGTGGGCGGATGGCCTGCCCGAAGACATGGTCGAGATGGTGGAGATCGAGTCGCAGCGATTGACGGCCGGCAATACCTCGATGGAGTCCTCGGTGCGGCGGCTGGATGGCCCCGATGCAGTCGAGGCCGAAATGGAGCGCATCGCCGAGGAGACCGGGCAGGCAGTGGCGCTCACCGGCGGGGCGGGAGCCGGCCGCGGCAAGCCGGTCGGCCAGGGCGAGGAGCAGCAGGGCGGCGAGGGGGGCGATCAGGCATGAGCCGCGTCTTCCGCAGCCGGGTCTACGGGCGCATGAACAAGCAGGGCCGGCGCCGCCTGGGCCTGCAGGGCCATCGGCGAGAGGATGTCTGGCGCATGATGGCCGAGCAGGAGGCCTCTCTGGCGGCCACCGCCTGGTGGCGCAGCCTCCCCGGCTGGCGGCGGCTCTGGCTGCGTCTCCTAGTGTGGCTCAGAAAGGCCCCCAGGTTTGGCCATGTGGGCCAAGTGCGGGCGGGCCGCAGCCGTTCCCCCTCCCGAGCGGCCACCGCCCCACCCGCCGCCACAGGCGCAGCCACGCAGGGACGGTAGGGGCGCGATGCCCCCGCCGATCGGCCGGCGGCGAATCGAGGAGTTCCGGCGCGCCTTCCAGGGCGAGATCAACTCCCTGGCGGCACTCTATCGGAACAGCGCCGCCGATATGCTCGACGTGCTCGGGGATGCCACCGCGACCCTCTTCGCCCGCCAGCGCGCTATCGCCCATCTCCGTCAGTATCAGACGATGCTGGCCACCCTCCACGACGAGGCGGCCGCCTGGATCGAGACCAACATCCCTCGCGCCTATCACATCGGCCTGGAGTTCGCAGACGAGGGGGCGCGCAACATCCGCAAGGCCGGGGTGAACCTGGGCCGGCGCCAGCGCGAGGTCTTCTCGCAGGTGCATCGGGAGGCGGCCCAGGCGGTGATGGAGGAGATGCTGCGCACCACCGACTTCGCGGTGGCCCAGATCGGCCGGCGGGTCAATGACGTCTTCCGCCGCGTGGGCGTAGAGGAGGTGGCGAAGGGGATCGCCGAGGGGAAGACGCGCATCGATGTGAGCAGGCAAATCAGGGAGAGGCTGCTGGCCGAGGGCCGGCCCTACTTCACCGACAAGCTCGGCCGGAAGTGGGACCTGGACCGCTACTCGGAGATGGTGGCCCGTACGACGACTCGCGAGGCGATGACCAAGGGGACTATCAATCGCCTACGGGAGCATGGGATCGAGCTGGCTCAGGTCTCGGCCCACAATGCGGCCGACTTCTGCGTCTACTACGAGAACGCGGTGGTCAGCATCGGCGATGTTCCCCACCCCGTCTACCCATCGATCAGCTCCATTGGGGGCGGCCCGCCATTCCATCCGCGCTGCGTGCATGTCCTGACACCATTCGTGGAGCGTTTGGCCACCGACCAGGAGAAGAAGGCGGGGATCATCTCGCCTGACGTCCTCAACAGGTCTCCAGCCGAACTGCAGCGGCGCTTCCGCAGGGAGTTCCCGGGCCGAGCGCGGGCGGCCGGCAGGGGAGCGGCAGCGCGTCGAGTGGCTCAGCGGAATCGGCCGGCAGGCATAGCGCAACCGGCGCCGGGGGAAAAGCCGAGGCTGCCTGACGCGCCCTTCGCCAACGCGGCGCAAGCCGAGGGGTGGATGCATGAACACTATCCCGAGGTGGCGGTGGATTTCCGGGGAGTGCATTCAAGTTATCTGACCCGCGTGGTGAGCCAATGGAATGAGATGGCCCATGAATATCCCGCGGTGGCCCGCGGGATCACCTACTTCGGCACCTATGTCGAGAAGCAGAAAATGCCGGAGGCGCTGCGCCAGGCCGCCACCGGCTTCCACGGGGAGTTCGCCCATGCCTGGTATGTGCCGGGGCGCGGCCCCTATGCTGCCGATGAGCGCGTGCTCGCCCTGAACCCCGGATGGTTCGCCTCGCCCGAACGCCTCGAGGAGGCGCTCAAGTCGAGCGTGGCCGCCGGCTTCCATCCGGCCGGGTGCGACACCGTCGAATCCATCATCACCCACGAGTTCGGCCACCATGTGCACTACTGGTACCAGCGGGTCGATGCGAGCGAAGCCTGGGCCGAGGTGGTGGCGCCCAGCGGGTGGGGGCTGACAAAGGACACTTTCAACATGTGGTGGGGCGCCTGGTCTGACACGACTGCCCGCCAGTTGGTGAGCATCTATGGCTCGACCAGGCCCAGCGAGGGATTCGCCGAGGCCTTCGCCGCGCTCCATCATGCGCCGGCCGGCTGGAGCAATGAGTATGCTGACTCGCTGCGAGAGCTGCTTGCCATCACCGGCCCCAATGCGCGAAGATACGCCCGGCCACAGTATCGGTGGCTGGATGAACTGCCTACGGCCGGCAATGCCAGGCGGCGGGCATGGAGCCGTCTCGAGGCGGCCGCCAAGCGTATGGGGGTGAACATCTGATCATGAGCGGCCCAGCTCCACTGTGTCTCTACTGCGCGCGCTTTCGCCGGGGCGAGGTTGGCCCCGCCGGCCCGACGTGCGAGGCCTTTCCCGCGGGCATACCTGATGAGATCTTCCGCATGGTCCACGACCATAGGCGTCCCTACCAGGGAGATCAAGGGAAGCAGTTCCTACTCCAGCCAGGAGTTCAGTTGCCGAGCTATCTGCGCCGGGTGCGTCGGCCTGGCTCCTCCGTCCTCCCCAGGTTCGACATGTCGGAGTGATCGGCATGCTCGCCATGTTGCTGGTTGCCGTCGCCGGAATGAAGCTCCTGGTGGGCCTATGGGCCTTGCTTCGGCTCCGCGGCTACACCGGCGAAGGCTGCCGAACCGGCATTCCAGGCAGGTTAGCGCATCCGGGGCCGAAAACGCCGCGCCACGTTGGCTTGAGCGGGGCGCTTCGAAGCGGGCATGGGGTAGAGGGGCGGGCCGATCGGCCGATTTCCCCTGCTGTGTGAGTCTCTCTGTTGACAGGCCACCGCGCCGTGCTATGATGGTGGCCGAAACCCAATAGTTTCCCGCTGGCGTTGACACGACGAGGCGGGCTTCTCAAAGCCGATGCAACCGCGTGGGCCATGAGAAGCTCGCCTTTTTGCTTGGGACTGGAGGCTGGATCGCGATGCCTGTGCGGGCAGTGAAAGGCGGATTCCGGTGGGGCCGGCACGGCAAGGTCTATCCCACCAGGGAGCAGGCCGAGCGACAGGGCAGGGCCGCATTCGCCGGTGGATATCGCGGTCGGAAGGCAGGTCGCGCCGGCAAAGCGAGTCGGCGATTCAAGGCGGGCCGCCGTCCAGGGAGGTGAAGGCTGATGGCTGATATCAAGATCGACAATGCCACCATCTCCGACGATCCATATCCTCCAGAGAAGCGAACGGCATTGGCCCGCAAGCTCTCCGATGCGGGGGATGCTGTCGCGATCAGGGAGGCCTATCTCTATGTCCCCAACCTCGAGAACTCGAGTGAATGGGGCGGCCCTCATCACGAGTTGAAGGGCAATACCCTGGTGGTCAACCGCCGCGCGGTGCATGCCAGGCTAGGCGAACTCCACGGCGCTCGACATGCGGGCGGCCCTCACTGGCCCCGCGCCGCTATCGTCGCCGGGCTGGCCCATCTCCGCAAGCATTACCGGGGCATGGAAGAGGAGATGCCCGAAGAGTCGGGCGACTAGGAGACCCGCATGCGCATCAACAACCAGCGGATTTCCGACTTGGCCTGGGATGACGAGGCCCGGGTGGAGCTGGAGCAGGCCCTCGGCGGGGCCTCCCGCGAGATGCTTGACGAGGCCTACTGCTATGTCTCCAAGGATGGCTCCCTTCGCGCCGGCCCGCATCACGAGGTGCGAGACGGGATGATGGTGGTCAATCGGGATGCAGTCTATGGCTGCGCTTCCCGCATGCGCGAGAGCGCCGAGCGCGCGACCGAGGGAGCATGGGGCGAGGGCCGGCCCTATGAAGAGACTCATCTGCGCCGCAGCGATCGGGTGAAGGCCCTCCAGCACCTCGGCCGGCACATGAAAGACATGGAGAAGGTGGCGATGTACGCAGGGGAATGACGAGGCCCGACAGGGCCTCTCGTAACTCGCTCGTCCGCCAGCGATATGGTGGGCACTTTCGCCGCGGGGCGTCAACACCGAGGAGACTGAGATGGCAGACACCGACCAGGAGAAGACGGGCGACGGGCAGGGCCAGGAAGGAGCCGGAGACGGCTCCGGCCAGGGTGGCCAGGGCGACGGGAAGGGATCGCAGCCGCCGGCGACACAGGCGAAGGGCGTTACCCTCAAGCTTACTCAGGAACAGGTCGGCCGACTGCTCAAGGATGGCACGCTGGAGATCGAAGACTCGATCTTCACCGGCGCCGTCCAGGAGCGGATCGGCCAACTGACTGCCCGGGCGAGGACGGCAGAGCGGAGGCTGAGTGAGATCGCCGCCGCCCAGGAAGAGACCGAGCGCAAAGCTCTGGAGGAGCAGGAGAAGTACAAGGACCTCTACGAGAAGGAGCGCGTGGCCCGCGAGAAGGAGGCGACGGCCCGCAGGGGCGACGTCATCCGCTCGCAGTTCCTGGTTGCCGCGACCAAGGCCGGAGTCATCGACACCGACGCGGCATTCGTCATCGCGCAATCGCTGCCGGGCTATGCATCGGTGGCGATGGATGATGAAGGCCGGGTTACGGGAGTCGACGATCTGGTCAAGGCGCTGGTCGAGCAGAAGCCCTATCTGGTCTCCACCCAGCCGAATCCGAAGCAGCAGACCGTGGGGTCGGTGAGCAATCCGAATCAGCAGGAGCCACCCGCCCCGAAGACACTCGCCGAGGCCGGCGACCGGCTGGAGCAGGCGCTGAAAACCGGCACCCTCTAGCCGCCTGGCCTCCGGGCGACAAGGAGACTAGAAGATCATGGCTGGTGCGACTCTGACGACACTGGCAGAGCTAATCGTCAAGCTCTATGCAGGCCCCTGGGTGGACGCGCTCCACAAGGAGACGTTCATGCTCGTCCGCCTGGGCGAACGGGGCAATGTGAAGACGGGCCGCGGCAACGGTATCCGCTGGCCTGTGCGATATGCGGGCAACACCTCCGCCAGCTCCTATGGCGAGGGAGATGCAGGCGGGGGCGCGGGCAACCAGGCGGCCAAAGAGGCCTTCCTGGCCTGGAAGAGCAACCGGGTGGAGATCTCGGTCAGCGGCCAGGCCTTTGCGGTGGGCGCAGGCGGCGGCATGGTTGTCGATCCGCTCCGCTTCGAACTGGACAATGGGCTGCTGGACATGCGCTCTAACATCAACACCGAGCTGATGAGCGATGGCACCGGCAACTCGAACAAGGACATCACCGGGCTGCGGGCCGCCATCGCGGACACCGGCACGTATGCCGGCCTCGACCGCTCCACGTACACCTGGTGGAAGGCCTACGTCAACGCCAATGGCGGCACCCCGCGCAACCTCACCGAGGCGCTGATGCGCGACGTCAAGAGCACCATCCTCGAGACGCGCGGCGGCCGCGTGACTGCCATCTACACTGGGTCGGCCCAGTGGTACAAGTACGGCGATCTGCTCCGGGGAGAGCGCCGGCAGCAGGACCCGCGCACCCTGACGGGTGGCTACCAGGCGCTGGACTTCGAGGGCATTCCCCTGATCCTGGTGCCCGGCTATCCCACCGGCCGCATGGACTTCGTCGACGAGAATCTCCTCGAGTACCACATGTTGCCGGTGACGAGCGAGAATGCCGAGATCGCCGGCCTGCGTAATGTCGTGGCAGTGCCGGGCGTGCCTGGTTTTGGCATCCTGGTTCTTGGCGCGACCAAGGACGCTGCCGATTTCTGGGTGATCCACTACTCGCAGCTGGTCTGCCGCAACCCCTATCGGATGGGGTCGCTGCAGGACCTGGCCTAGTCGACTGGCTGACCAATCACCTTAGAGACAGGAGAGGCAACCAATGCCGATTGACGAGGCCACAAAGGCGAAGCTGAATACCCTCACGTGTCCCAACCTCACCGAAGTGGCGCTGGGCACGATCATCCAGGACTTGCAGAATGGGGTTGTGGCCGGCCATGTCGACGAGGTGGGACTCCACATCGGGGCTGGCAACACCATCGAGCTGAAGAACCTGGGTGTGGTCACAGGCCGGATTGCCGACGACGCGGTTACCAAGGCGAAGGTGAACGCGGATGTGGCCGGCGCCGGCCTGGGCCAGAACGCGGATGGCTCTCTCGAGGCGAAGGTCGACGGTTCGACCATCGAGATCGCTGCCGATACCCTCCAGGTAAAGGCGGGTGGTATCGGTGCGGCTCAACTGGCCGCCGATATCGCGCTCACCATTCGCCATCGGGTGACCGCGGCCGAGGTCAATGCCGGCCATACCCTGGTCACCCCGCCGAGCGGCCGCGCTGTTCGCCTCGTGGATGTCGCCCTGATTGCCATCGGCGGCGCTGCCGCTGGCGCAACGACGGTGGACATCCTCGATGGCGCGACCAAGCTGCTGGCGGCGGCCGTGGCCGGGCTCACTCAGTCGGCCCTGCTCCGCGCAGGGGCAGCGAATGCCGCCATCCTCGCCGATGGAGCATCATTCGTGGCGCTCGACGCGGATGATGTCATCACCATCGGGAAGACCGGAGACGACCTCTCGGGTTGCACGCACATTGATGTGATCCTGACCTATGCCCTGGCCTAGTGGGGCGACGGCATGAGGACGGGATAGGCAAGCGAATGCGCGGGGGCCGGCCACCCCCACACCGCCTCTTGGCAGGGCCGGCCCCCGTCAGATAAGGAGATCCCGATGCGCAGAGAGGACATGCCGCAGGAAGACGCGGAACTGACTGCGGCGGCTGCATCTGAGACTGAGGTTCCAGGGGGCGAGGCGACGCCGGTCGCACCGGCCCCAGAAGCCGCGCCGGTTCCAATGGCCGTGGTTACGGCATCCGTTGAGCCGCGAAAGCTCGGGCTGCTTGGCCGAGCAATGGCGCTGCCGGAGCCGAACCGGACCCAGGAGTTGGAGCGGATCACGCAGACAGGGATGGCCATCAGCCTTCGCAGCCTCACCGGCAAAGATCTGCTGGTGCGGTATGGCGAGCACATCCTGGTGGTGCCGCCGACGCCCAAGCCGTTCATCCCCGGCCACGCCATTCACATCCTCTGGTATCACGCGGCGGATGTCGAGGAGGAGAGCTAGGCCGTGGCCCTCGACGCCACCATCGGCGGGGCGGCCAGCAACAGCTACCTGACGCTGGAGGCGGCCGGCGCTTACTTCGGCCAACGCCTCCATGCGAGCGCCTGGACTTCGGCCTCTGAGGCCGATCGGGAGAAGGCGCTGCTCATGGCCTGCCGCCGCATCGAGGCCTGCCGCATCCGGGTGCACCGCCGGCCGTACGGCTACCCCGGAGCGCCAGCGGAGGGACTTCCCTATGATCCGCTGGCCCCGTATCTGCAGACTCAGGCGCTGTCATTCCCGCGCCGGAAAGATCGGGACAGCGCCGGCGCCTGGATCATCCCCCAGGCCGCGAAAGACGCGCAGTGCGAAGAGGCGCTGGCGTTGCTGGCCCGGGGAGCCGAGCAGGAGAAACGGCGCGCGCTGCAGGCGGCGGGTGTGACGAGCTTCTCGGTCGATGGTCTCAGCGAGACCTATGGGGCCGGGGCCGGCCAGCATGCACTTGAGAGCAGCGAAGCCAGGGCATTGCTCGCGCCCTACGTCGACCGGGGCGGCATCATCGCCGCCTCCGACTTGCCGGAAGGCGAGTGGTCTCCGGGGAGCGGGTGATGATCGAGGATAAGCTGGCTCAGGATATCTGGCGCAAGCCGAAGACAGGCGTGGACGAGAACGGGCAGCCCACCTTCGGCGCGGCCACGCAGATGAAGGGCCGGTGGCTTCAGAAAAACCGGCTGATTCGCAATGCCCAGGGAGAGCAGGTCACCTCGGATGTGACGGTGACCCTTGGGCCGGGTGAAACCATAGCGGTCGGGGATCGGCTTTCTCTCGACCAGACAGTCTACGTGGATGTGATCGCCCTCTCGGTCCCGCGGGGGCTGGGGGGTGCGGCCATCCTGAAGTTGGCCTATCTGCAGTCGCAAGGAGTCCCGAGTTAGCATGCCCACCATCGGCCGCCGGGCCTACGGCAAGTATGGAGTCGTCTTCACCGGCATCGCTGAGATGACCCGGCAGCTTGGCCGGGACGGCGAGGTATGGAAGCGCGTCCAAGGCGCGGCGGTCCAGGGCATGATCGAGAACACCGAGGACTTGCTGGGCCGTGCCATGCGGGACGCGCCGGTAGATGAGGGCACGCTGCGGGCCAGTGGCAGCGCGGCAGTCTATGCGAACGGTCAGGCAGTTGCCCGCCGCGGCTTCCGCGAAGTCGCAGACCAGCCTGAGGCCCCCGAGATGGTCGAGCGGAAAGTCGTCGAGGGCGGCCTCGGCGATGCTGTGATAGGAGAGGTCGGATTCAACACCCCCTATGCGCTCGTGCAGCATGAGCGCCTGGACTTCAATCACCCCAAAGGCGGCAAGGCCAAGTACCTCGAGGATAACCTCAAGGAGCAGGCAGACCGCTATCAGGAGAACCTGGCGGACCATCTGCGAGGGGCGCTGGCATGAGCCTGCTGATCGACCAGCTTGCTGCCTACCTGGATGGACAGGGCGAGGGAACCGTGGCCGTTGATATCTTCAAGCGCCACCGGCCTTCCTCCCCTCTCGCCTGTGTGAGCATACATGGCACGGGCGGTTACCCGCCAGATCGCTACACTCAGCGGGAGCATCCGACCGTCATGCTCTTCGCCCGGGCTGGCACACCAGACGGCGCGGAGCGGAAGGCATATAGCCTCTACAGCAAGTTGCATGGCAAGCAGAATGTCGATCTTGGCGGCGGCCTGTGGGCGCTGACCATCGAGGCGCTCAACAGTCCGGCCTATGTGGGAACCGAGCAGGCGGGGAATGCGACCGCGCACCTCGCTTCATTCAACATCGCTCTCGATCTGAGGACCCCATCCTTATAGGCGAGGGCAAGAGGAGAAAGGGACGTGGCTACTACGATCACGGATGTGAAGCCTTCCTATGGGAAGGCCGCTGATGCGATCACCGTGCTCGGCACGGGATTCATTGACACGCCGACCTTGACCGAAATCCTGGTGCGCAAGCACGGCACCACACCCTGGACAGTGGTGGACCCAACGCGGGTCGCCTATGTCTCGGCGACGGAGTTGACCTTGACGCTGCATGCCACCGAGTTTCCCTCCGGCGGCATGTACGATATCGGGGTGGCCGATGACGGCGAGACTACGCCGGATGGCTACCTGGCCTCGGCGTTGTTCTTCTATGTGGCCGGGGTGGCCGATCCCGATGCGGTGATCAAGGGCGCGCCCGAGGCGATCTATGTCGAAGGCCGCTACATGGGGCACTCGCATGGCGGCCTGGACCTCGAGCATGAGGTGGAGACCTCGGACATCGAGACTGACCAGTCGCTGGTGCCGGTGCGGACGGTGAAGGTCGGCGAGACCTTCTCGCTGGCCGTGCCGCTGGCGGAAGTCAGCCTCGAGAACCTCAAAGATGTCTGGGGCATCTCGGCCACCATCGAGGACCTGGGCAGCGGCCGGCGCCGCCTCACTTTCGGCGGCGACACGGCCATCACCGAGAAGCCGGTGATGGTGATCCTGCCGGCCGGCAGCGGGAAGAAATGGGCGGTGACCTTCTACCGCTGCGCCATCGTGGCCCCCGGGGCGCTCTCCTGGAACCGCGACGACCAGGTCGACCTGCCGCTGCAGGTGACGATCCTGGCCGACACCAGTCGGGCGGTCGGCGATCAGGTTGGACGAGTCGAGGAATACGCCGCCTAGCGCGGCCAGACAATCCAGGTGGGATCGGCCGGCCTCTGCCTAGCAAGCCGGCCAGTCCTACCGGGGCAGGAGAGTGCAATGGGAGAAGGTGTTCAGCCGACCCCGGCTCAGGTGGTCTTGCCGCAGGAGCGCCGGTTCATGGTGGGCGAGAAGGAGATCGTCGTTCGCCCGCTGGTGATCGGCGATTACGAGCGGGTGGCCGCCGACCTGGGCACCATCGTCAAGCAGATCATCAACGAGCACCCCGAGATCGAGCTGACCAGGCTTGACCAGCATCTGGAGGTGCTCCTCCCCATCATTACCAAGTGGCTGGGGCGAATCCTTGAGCGGCTCCTCGGCATCGAGGAGGCCTATGTCAAGGAGCATCTCGATCTGGCCCAGGCATTGGGCATCGTCGTGGCCATGATGGAGATCAACCAGCTACCGGTGATCTCGGGTTTAGTCGTGCGCGCCCTCCAGATCGCGAGAACGAGGACACCCTAGCCTTCGGCTGGGCGGGCGCGTTCGATCTGCTGCAACATGAGTACGGCTGGACGCATGAGTATGTGCTTTGGCACGTGACTCCCGCGCAGGCGCTCGTGTGGGTGGAATGCATCCGCAGGCGCCGGGCACTCCATCGAGCCGATCAACTCGACCTGCGCTATCTGGCCGGGGCCGCCGCGCAGGGGGGCCGCAAAGCCTGGCGAGCGCTGCGATCGGCCGTGCGCAGGCTGCGACGAGAGGCCGGAGTCGAGCGCCCGATGGACCCCGAAGAGCTGATCCGCTCCCTGGGCTTGACTGACCGGAGAGGGCAATGACTGTCGGCGCAATCGTAGCCCAGCTGCGTCTCGACATGACCAACTTCCGCGAGGGGCTGGTCAAGGCCAACTCGCTGCTGGAGCAGTACAGCGCGCAGGCCTCCCGCGCCGCCACCGTGCTGGCCGGGTTCGCCGCGGCCGCCGGTGCCGGCCTGGGGGTGGCCATCAAGTGGTCCGCCGAGTTCGAGCAGCAGATGCGCAACGTCAACTCCATCCTGCATGAGACCGAGCCGAACCTGAGGGCCATTGGAGACGCGGTGCTGGAGATGGCGGGGAAGACCGGGCAGGCGCCGGCCACTCTGGCGCGCGGTCTTTACGACATCGCCTCCAGCGGCTTCGAGGGCGCGGACGGGCTGAAGGTGCTTGAGGCGGCGGCGAGGGCGGCCACCGCCGGCCTCAGCGACACCGCCACCGCCTCCCGCGCCATCACCGCGGTGCTCAACGCCTACGGCATGAGCGCTTCCGAGGCGGAGCATGTCTCCGATGTGATGTTCAAGACGGTCGAGCGCGGCGTGCTTACCTTCGGCGATCTCGCCCAGAACCTGGGCGACGTGGTGGCGATGGCGGCCACCGCGAAGGTCCCCATCGAGGAGGTCGGAGCGGCCATCGCCGCCATGACGAAGGCCGGCATTCAACCGGCCGAGGCCTTCACTTCGCTGAACATGGTGATCCGATCTCTGATCAATCCCACCGAGGAGGCCAAGGCGGCGGCGGCCGACATGGGCATTCAGTGGAACGCCATGACCCTCGCCAGCCAAGGTCTGGTGGGCATCTTCACCGATCTCGGCGCGGTGCTGAAGACCTCGGTGAAGGACGTGGATGCACTGACTGCGGCCGGGGCCAGCGAGGCCGAAGTCATGCAGGCGGTGGCCCAGAACGCAGGCATGACCACCGAGAAGCTCACCGCGCTCTTCCCCGAGGTGCGGGGCCTGCGCGGTGCGCTGGTGCTGGCCGCCCAGGGCGGGCAGACTTTCAGCCAGGAACTTCGCTTCATGGCAGAGGCCACAGGCGCGACTGCGAAGGCCTTCGCGGAACAGAGCAAAGCTTTTGCCGAGCAATGGAAGAAGACCTGGGCAACCATCCAGGCGGCAGGGATCAAGGCCGGGGCCGTGGTCCTCCCCATTCTCACTAAGTTCACTAACGCGCTGCGGCTGCTTATGCAGATGCTGGAGCAACTGAATAAGTGGGTCCCTCCTTTGCGCGCCTTCGCAGTTACGGCCGTTGCCCTTGGCGCGGCGCTGACTGGCCTGACTGCTGCGTTCATACTCTACAACAGCCAGATCAAAGGCGCGATCCCGCTGATGTTGCAGATGCTATCTGCAATGCGCCAGATGCTTGGCGGACTTGCGACGACCCAGGTGCATATCGCGGCAGCGGTCCCCACATTCGGGAAACTCACTGCGGCCGCGAAAGGCCTGTGGGCTTCGCTTAGAGCGCCGGCATTTGGAGCGACCGCGCTCGGATGGGCCGCCCTGATCGGCGGCATCTACGCGCTCACCACCGCGGTCATTCGCGCTACCGATGAGAGCGATCAGCTCAATGATCAGCTTATGGACCTGTATCGGCGCGCGGAGAACGTCGGGACCGCCCTGTCCGTGCTTGAAGATCTCCGGCCCAGCCAGTTTGAGATGATCGGCTCTGCGCTGGGAGAAGTCTTCGGCATGGAGGCCACCGAGCGAGTCAAGATGTGGCGGCGGGAGGTGGCAATGGCCACGCATGCCGTCGAAGCCGGGGAACGCCGCAGCAGGGGCGCTGCCGAGGCAACCGAGGAAGCGCGACAGCGCCTGGACCAGATGCGCAAGACTGCGCTTCAGAATCGGCTCGACGAGATCGAGAAGGAGCGCCAGGCGCGCATCAGGGCCGGGGTGGACGAGCGGCTCGCCAATGAACTCGCTGAACAGGAACGGGTCGCCGCCCGAGAGCAGGCCGACGCGGAGATTCTCAAGCTGGAGGCCCAACTGCTGGAGGCCGAGGGGAAGACCCACGAGGCGCGGGTCAAGGCGATCCAGGCCGAGGCCGAGGAGTGGCGGCAGCAGAATGAGCAGAAGCTCGGCAAGGAGAGGGCGGCGGAAGCCGCCGAGCGCATCAAGCGGGCGAAGCTGATCCAATTGGCGCGGCAGGAAGCCGAGGAGCGCGCCCAGGCCTTCGAGGAGGCGGCCAAGGAGATCGTCTCCAACTGGCTGGAGGCCGCAGACTCAATGCGCCAGGCGGATCGGCTCTCCACCTCCGAGTATCTGAGCCAGCTTACCAAGGTCCTCGATCTGATCCACCAGATCGATGCCGCTCGCGCGGCGGCCGGCCAGACCCGAATCTTCGCCCAGGACGAGGTGCGCATCGCCCAGACCATCCTCGCCGAGCGCAAGCGCATGCAGACGGAGCTTGAGGCGGGCGAGAAGCGGCTGGCCGATGCCCGGAAGGAATGGGCGCGGGAGGAGTTGGCCGAGCGCCAGCGGCTCCATGCTTACGAGCTTTCTCTGATCGATCTGACCTTCCAGCATCGCCGGGATCTGGCCCGTCTCACGGGCGAGGAAGACGAGCAGACAATGGCGCGCATCGCGGCCGATGAGTTGGCCGCGCTGCAGCAGCGGCGGGCCGAGGAGCAACTCAGCGCGCAGGAGCGGCTGGACTCCCTGGAGCGCGAACGCCAGCTCATCCTGGAGATGGCGCAGGCCGGCGAAATGCCGGAGCCGGCCGCCAGGGACGCGCTGCAGTCCACCTTCGAGGCGATGCGGCAGGCGAAGGAGGAACTCGCCGCCCAAGATCGGGCCGCCTTCGAGGAGCAGCGCAAACAGCAGCAGGAGATGCTTCGGCAAATCGAGGGCGAGCAGAAGACGCTGCGCGATCAGATCAACGAGACCGGCGGCCGGATCGTCCAGGTGGCGCAGAACGTCTTCGACGTGCTGGAGAACCGCCTCAAGGGGCTGGCCAATATCCGACTCGAGCCGGCGGTGGCGGGCGGTCCCCCTGGCGCGGGCCAGGGTGCAAGGGTGTTCAACTTCTACCTGGGCCAGCGCCAGCTAGGGGGCACGGCCGAAATCGGGAAGATCGCCGATCAGCTCGCAGAGCTGCTGGAGCGGGAGGTCACCTATGCGAGGCAGTAGCGGCCAGGGAATTCAGAGCTGCTTCGGCCGCGACAATGTGTCGGTCGGCAGTCCGCCAAAGCTCCTGCATCATCTGCTTGTGAAGGTCGGCCGATTCATGACCCCATTCGGTGTCGAAACTCTTGGCCCAATCGCCAGCAGCGAGTTCATAGCATCCGATTGCCAGGTCTATCTTCTCTCTGCTGGGTGGCGCAAGGTCCCGAGATTGGAGACGCATGAAGCGGTCCACAGCGATCCGGGCATCGCCGATCCTTCGGGTGTATTCGGAATATGTGATGCCCGAGCGCACGAGGGATTGCACATCCTGGACTGCATTCAGAGCGGCGCGGGCGTCCTCGGCATACTTCGCCTCCGCCGTCGTCCCCATCGCTGTTTGCGGTCTGGGCACGACAGCGCCGACCGCGCCTCGGCCGGAGTCAGCCTGTTCCTGCGGCTTTCCGCCACAGCCAGTAACCGCAAACAAGGCAAGGATGATTGCAGGCCAACAGATGCTGCGCATCGGTTTTCCCCTTTGCCCGGTCTATTCCATGAATCCATCCGGGAGCCACAATGTCCAGCACCTGCTATCTGAGCGAACTGGACGGCAGCCAGAAGACCTACCTGGACGAGGACCCGGCCATCTACCAGGATGTGCCGCCCGAGCGCCGGGCCAGCAGCCATGCCACCGCCGACGGCCGGGTCTGGCAGGACTTCGGCGCGCCCGATGTGGACCGGCAGATCAAGCTGCGCACCGACTGGATGAGTCAGGCCACCCTCGATAGCTTCGCCGACAAGTTCGCGCAGGTGGGCCATGCCTGGCGTTGGGTGGATAACCGGGGGCATGAGTATCACGTATTCTTCCGATCGCTGACTTCCGAGTACATCCGGGGCCAGGGGGCCTATCGAGTGGAGATGATCTTCGACGTGCTGCAGGTGGTGGCATGAGCAATCAAGAGCAGTGGGAGGCCCTGTTCCGCACCTGGTTTGGCCGACTGATCATCGATCCCGACTGGCAGATGACAGCCCTGGCCGATGAGCACATCGACGCGTCGGCCAACTACTCGGTGATCCGGCCCCACCGCCAGGTAGTGTTCCGGTTCCGGCCCCAGCATCAGGCATCGAGCCTGATCGCCTGCCATGAGGTCTGCCATCTGTTCCTGAGCCAGATGCAGCACGCGGGCGATGCCATCGCTGATCAGTTGCCGGCCCCCGCGCAGGCCCTGGCCCGCAAGTGGATGGAAGACGCGATGGAGCATGCGGCCGACGATCTCGCCCGCGCCTTCATGCGGGCCTATGGAGAGCACGATGGCTAAACAGGTCAGCCGATACGAGAGCAATGGCAGCACCCCGGCCCAGGCCAACTATGACGAGGGCTCAGTGCATGATGGCGAAAGCACCACTCCCCGCCGGGCCTGGTGGAAGAACACCTCCACCGAGAGCGAGACGCTGGTGGGATGCAAGTTCCAGATCGAAGCGGTCGGCGGGAACGACGGTGATGACTACCTCCAGATCGCGCCCGATGTTCCAGTCGACGCCCCTGGGCAGCCAAGCTCTGCTCTCACCACAGGGATCGCCCTGGAGATCGGCTACTACGAGCATGCCATCACCTTCGTGACGGCCAATGGCGAGACTC
>Ga0315277_10006267_pt1 | contig 15625 bp, 8 predicted proteins | sample YL17G05_15_MG_FD_203695 | JGI IMG/M metagenome (GOLD analysis project Ga0315277, IMG submission 203695) | Sediment microbial communities from Yellowstone Lake, YNP, Wyoming, USA - YL17G05_15 | ecosystem: Environmental > Aquatic > Freshwater > Lake > Sediment | place: USA: Wyoming | collected...
GTGCTCAACAGTACGGGGCTGCTGGATCTGTTCCGCGGCTCGAATCTGCGCGTAGCCGCTGCCTATGCGCTGGCCATGATTGGCACCCCGGAGGCCGGCCAGGCGCTGGAGAAGGGCGCCCGGGATCGCCAGCGGACGGTTCGCGAGGCGTCTCGGCACGCGCTTCTCAAGCTTCGGGTGGGCAAAGGTGCAACCGAGCGGGAGTCGGCTCATGTTGGGTGAAGCGGCAGCGGCGAACACCGATGTGCACCATGCTGCGGCGGAGCGGGCGGCGATCTCGCTGGCCCGCGCCATGAAGAACGTGGTCTTCTACGACGCCTCCCATCCGGTGGTGAGGGATGTGCTGCAGGAGTTCCTCGTGGACCTGAACGCGCTGCTCGAAGAGCGCAGGGAGTTCGTGATCAAGCTCATCGACGGCTACGCAGTGGTTGACGACCGGCCCATCATCGGCCAGCACGCCGCCCTTGGCAACCTGGTGGGCGCCTGCCATCGAAGGAAGGTGGAGACGGTGGCCTTCCAGCGGGGGGTGCGCGCCTACGATGTGGAGGGGTTCGTACGCTTGCTAGCGATAGACCTGGATGACATCGAGCAGTATGGCGGGATGCACCAGTTGATGATCCGGGACAGCATTCAGCACATCACCGTCGAACGCCTGAGTTCGCGGAAGAAGAGCGATTGGCGCTGGATGCATGCCTGCACCATTGATGCGCTGAGGAGCGCCGCCGCCGGAGCCCGCACTGGCCGCGCAATGGATGTCACGGGCGTGCGCCTGAGCGTGCGGGAGATCGTGGACGACATCTTGGGAGAGCGCTCCATCCTCTACAACCTCAACTCCATGAAAGGGATGGATGAGTACACGTTCATCCATGCCTTACACATCTGCATCCTGGCGATCGAGCTCGGCAGGCAGGTCGGCCTTGACGCGACCCAGTTGGAGGAGTTAGGGGTGGCCGCCTTGCTGCACGACGTGGGGAAGGTATTCGTTCCGCTCGAGGTATTGCGGAAGCCCAACCGCCTGGACGAGGCCGAATTCGCGATCATGAGCCGTCACCCCGTGGACGGCGCCATTGTGCTGGCGCGCGAGCCCAGGGTGCCAGAGGTGGCCGCGGTGGTGGCCTTTGAGCATCACATCCATCTCGACCACAGCGGCTACCCGCGACTGCGGCAGCCCCGCAGACTGCACATGTACAGCCTGATGACCAGCATCTCGGATGTCTACGACGCGCTGATCACGGCTCGGCCCTATCGTCCGCCGCTGCCGCCGCTGCGGGCGGTGGAGGTGATGAGGACAGAGTACACAACGCGGCTAGAGCCGCGGTTGCTCACGCGCTTCCTGGCGATGCTCGGCCCCTACCCGTCGGGGACTTTGCTCGCCCTGCCGGACGGGCGCATTGCGGTGGTCACCAGACCCAACGCCTCCGCCCCCGAGAACCCCTTCGCCAGGGTGATGCAGGAGGAGCTGGGACGAGAGCGACTGTCTCACACCGAGGTGCCCCTGAGTGAGCTGGCAGATGACCCCGGCGGGCTCGCCGTCCTCGACCCTGTCGCCCTCCGCATTGACCTCATCGCCCTGCTTCACGAGGCGACCACCGGAGTTGTGCCAGATGACAGCCGGCCGGTTATCCTAACGTAGCGGTTCTCCAGAGGTGGTGGCTAGGTCGCCTTGGCGGCCGCCATCCCGGCCTTCAGGCCTAGGGACTGCCGGGCGCTGGCCAGGGCTGTCGGCGTCGGCCGCCTTCTCTGAGCCCTTCGGCTTCGCTCAGGGTAAACTCCGGCGAAGGGGCGGGAGCTTCTCCACCATCACCGAGGCCACCCACAGGTCTTGCTTGCTCCCCTTGGCGTTGATGCGGAAGTCGTAGCCGTTGCGGTTGGCGAAGTTTACATCCTCAAGCACGAACCGGTACCGGCGCCAGCCGGCCCCCGCCTCCACCCATTGCCAGGGAGTGAAGCGGTAGCCGGAGACGGAATCGTACATGATGTTGAAGCCAAGCTTCTGCTTGCCCAAGAACGAGCCGTCGCATTCCACAGTCACCGACACGGGCGTCTTCCCCTGGGCGAAATACAGCCACCTGTCGTCAGCATCGAAATAGATCCAGGGGTGGTCCTGTTCTTCTTCTCCCTGGCCGGGGCGCATGCGGGTGCGAACGCAGATCCGGCCTGTGCGCTCCTCGTTGATCACCTGCCCGCCGGGGAGGTGACGCAGGGAGGACTGCTCTATCCCGAACTCGGGCCGCTCCGGCATGCTCCAGTCTGCGTAGACCAGCGGCAACGCGCTCACCTCCGGTCCCGGCCGGGCGGCGAGGACGTGCTGCCTGGTGATCGGCAGCCCGCCTGCCTGCCCGTCCAGGGAGGCAGGCGCGGAGTCCAGACTGAGGCCTGGGATGAGAATTGGGCGAGGGCCCAAAACCAAGGCAACCGTGTCGCCTTCGACCACCACCGCAGACCCGGGAGCCCCGCCCAATCGGGCGGCATTGCGAACCGCTTCGAGATCGGCGATGGGAGCGATTGCGGAGGCGGGGATGGTGGTCTCCTGGAGGGCCCATGCCAGCGCGAACGGCGCCTGCTCTCTCTGGAAGGCGAACGCCCAGATGTCCGGTCCCAACCGGAGGTGGCCCGTGAGCTCCGCCCCCTTGACCGGGGTGGTCCACTCGGGGCTAATGGCATCAGCCGGCAGGTAGAAGCGGTCGGCGCCAAACGCCCATGCCAGAAGGTATCGCTGGAGCCAGGCATCGGCGGAAAGGGAGCCGCCGGAGCCCAGCACCCACACAGGTGGAGAGGTGGCGGCCGCCTGCGCCGACGGCTGAGCAGCCGGACTGCCGCTGTTCAGCACCTCCGTGTTGAGGACAGACCAGGCCAGGGCCAGCGAGGACAGGTCGCCGGGCTTTCCCGCCTGAGGCGGGCGAGCGTCGAGGTACAGCCCGATGGCATCAAATGAGGACCGATTGTCCGAGTTCACGAGGCGAGCGATCTCTGCGATGTCGAGGGATCCCGACTCCGGCATGACGATGATGGACCGGGGATCTACCTCTTTGATCGCGGCTCGGGCGGCAGCCAACAGCTTGAGGAACTCCCCTCGCGTGCCGCGGAAGTTACGCAGATTGGGCTGCTGCCTGACCTGCCAATGTCTCACTCTGCCGCGGTAGTGCAGAGCCGCCTCCCGCACATAGCGGCCCCAGTCTTTCATATTCTTGGGCACCGAGAAGCGCTGCTGGTCCGGGGGCACCTCCTGGGCGGGGTCCACCGCCCACTCCGCGCAGGGGCCGAGCAGAAGCAGTACCTCCATGCCGTGGGCCAGCGCCGCGTTCACCGCCTGGTCGTCCGCCTTCCAGGTGAATACGCCGCGGGTGGGCTCAACGCGGTTCCAGTCCAGCGCCAGGCGGACGCCATGCACCCCCGCCTGGGCGAGGCGGTTCAGCTCGGCCTCCCGGGCCTCTGGCGAAAGGGCGAGCAGGTCCACCTCCGCGCCGATCAGCGGCGCGGCATGACGAGGCGGCGCTTGAGGAGAGGCGAAAGACGCCCCCGCTGGCAGGAGCACGATCAGCAGGGCGGCGATCAGGGCACGGCCACCCAAACAGCGAAGTCCGCCGGAGGCGGACTTCGCGCAGGCACGCACCGGTACGTCTCTGACAGCCTCTGGGTGGGCAGGCATGCCTTACTGCTCGGCGACGATGCGCTTCGCCTCCGCCATGGACAGCCACACGCCCTGGTCCTTGAAGGTCATCCAACGCAGGTAGCCGGCCAGAGACATGTAGTTCGTCTCCGCCGCGAACGCCTGCAGGCCGGCGACTTTCGGGTAGTCAGCCGCGGCCGCGGGAGCGATCGCCATCGCTAGCAGCATCGCCGCCCCCACTAGCACCAACAACGCCCAGCCTGTCCTAGTCATCATCCAGCCTCCTTTTGTGATATCGTCTGAGCGTCACCGTCCCCGTCTGTTTCGCCGCCCAGGAGGAGGTCTCCTGCTTGGCGCAGTAGGCAAGTTGTCGCCTTCCGGGCCAGTGCTTCTCTCACGGGTTTGCATACCGCGACACTACTGCGGGACCACGAACGCGCGCGCCATGTAGATGGCCATAGAGTATCAGAAACGGCGTGCGCTGGCCGGTCGCCGCGTGTCAGAGGCATTGGGGAACCGCGAATCCGCTCACCTGGCGTCCGAGAACACCAGTATCCTGGCCGCCGAATCGCCGCTCGGCGACCATGACCTGCTCTCCAGCACGCGCAGTCGCCCCTTACCGTCAACATGTAGCGCCTGTGCGTTGCGGATGAGAGAACCCAGGCTGTCTTTACCCCAGGTCCCAATGCGCCCGAGGGGTTGGCCGGCGGCCGAGTACTTCCACACTCCGCCAGATCCTCCGACGTATACATTCAGGGCGGAATCAACGAAAACGGAGCTGACGCTGTCGCCGAGATAATTGCCTTCTCTCCACATCCCGAGCAACCGACCTTCCGGCGTGAGCGTATACACGCGGATCGTTTCCCGGAAGGCCGACGCTGGCCCGTACGCGCCGGGGATCGGCTCAGCGACTGCTATTACAAGACGCAGGTTCCCATCGGCCCCGGCCGCAAGTGCGGGCTGGCCCCAGGCCATTACGTTCTGCTCCGGAGTCGAGGAAATGACCGGCACCTCCAGCAAGGGTGTCTCGTCCGCCAAGTACATGCTCAGGCTGACGGACCACTGCCGCTTCGGCTCTGTATCGTATGGTTTGCGGAGGTCGTCCTGCCGAAGCGTAACCAGGTAGTAGCGGCCTTCCTTGTCCGCCGCGTCATAGTGCCGGGAGGTGAATTCGACCTTACCTCGGGCCGGGTTGTAGATCGGGTAGGCCTCTGTCTCTATCACCTTGGCCAGAATGCCCTCCGGCGCATACTGACTGATGCAGTTCATGCCGGCCCGGAGATCGGGGGTGCGCACGTAGACATCCCCTTGCGGCGTGGCCGCGAAATCCGCAGGAGCCATCAGTGCGCCCCGTCTCGTCAGGTCCGCCAGGTCCCACATCGTCGTCAACAACCGTCCCTCCAGGTCCCTCACTTCGAGCTGGAAAAAGGAGGCCTCTTGGTCATAGCGAGTGCGTCCGGGCACTCGCGCCTGGGACGCAATCAGGACCAAACCATCCTGAGTGATGGTGAAACTGGGAATTCCCACGTCGTACCTGGAGAGAGAAAACGCGCCCATCAACTCCCCCGTCGGACGGTGCTTCGCCAACCGCGCGGGATGCGCCCATATATCCAGAGTCCACACGTTCCCTTGAGGATCAGCGGCCAGACCGTATGCTCCCGGCGCGGCCCAGGTCGCGAGTTCCGTGCCGTCAAGGGAGTAACGGTGCACCCGCATCTCCGGCGGCGTGGGAGAGGGAAAACAGTCCCCGCTGTTCGCCGGCGAGGATAGGCTCAACAACCACACCCCACCGTCAGCTGCGGGAGCGATATCCCGTGCATACACGCGCTGCCGGGAATCGTTGCGGGGTCCCTCAAACTGTCCGAGGAATTCACCCGTTGCGCTGTAGCGAACGACGAACGAGCGGACGACGCGAGGAGCGACAATACCTGCCCCAGCCGTTGGCGTTCCCCGTGTCTCCAGCGGCGACTCGCACAGGAAGTAGAGCGAAGAGTCGGGAGCAACTCGCATCGTCATAGGTTTGAGATCCGCGGAGAAGCGACCCGGGCCCGCACCGTTCGCGCTCCATGCCCCCACGAACTTACCGGTGCGATCATACCGGTGCACTGCCCCGTAGTTCAGATCAAAGACGTAAACTGCGCCCCGCGCATCAATGCCGAGCGACCAGACGCGGGTCCAGCTCCCCCCGGTCGGGCTTGATGGCTCAGTGAGGCCGCGGGCCGGCGAGGAGATGGGCCAGAATCCGACCCAGTTGCCATTCCGATCGAACACGGTTACATCCCCCGTGCCCACATAGATATGTGAACCATCCGCCGCCAGCGGCAAGCTGCTTGCCGCGCCGATGTCGCCGATGGCCGGTTGTCCGTAGGCATAGCGGAATTGTGGTGGACCTCCGTCTCCCCATGCTACTGCAACCAAGAGCATCGCCAGCAGTAGGCCCGGCCAGACGCCGCGGAGTCGCATGGTGTCGGCCCTCTCTATCCGTCCACCCTCTTTGCCGTATTAGACAGCAGCGGTCGCCGGAAAGTTCCCGCACTCGCGCCTCACTGACCGCGATGATGCAATGACCCTGCTCGATCAAGTGGCACCCGGGCCATTCCCCACTATCACATGCTCCCCCCTCTCCGCCCACATGCTACACACCACGACAACCAGCAAACAACGCACTACCGCATCACCATCAAGATCTGGCTTGATATCATAGAAAGCGCCAGCGCGCTTCGCAACTGAGGGACACGCATGGCCGACCGCCGGGACAGTCTTACTTCGGGAAGCGGATACGCACGGTCAGCCCCGCCTTGCTCTCGAGCTCCAGCCTGCCTCCGAGATCGCGCTCCGCCACGCCCTTGGCGATACTCAAGCCGAGGCCTGGCGAAGTGGGAAGGTCAAACCCCGCCGGCAAGCCGACGCCGTTGTCCTTGACCTGCACCACCACCTCGCCGCCCGCCTCCGCCAGGCTGATGGCGAGGCGGCCGGGTTTGGCATTGGTGAGGCCGTGCCTGAGCGCGTTGTCCACTAGCTCACCCAAGATGATGGCTAGGCTGGTGGCCTTCTGCGACGGCAGCATGACGCGAGCGCCCGAAACGTGGGCAGCCACCCCTGGCCGGGCAGGCTTCCCGGACACGAGCACCGCCTGGCTGGTCAGGTCGAGGACTCGGCGCGCCACCTGCTTGATATCCACGAACTGGAACTCCCGGGTGGGCATCAGCTCGTGCACCACCGCCACTGTCTGAATGTGTGCGATGCCGCGCTTGATCGCGTGCTCAGTGGACAGCCTGCGAGGGCGCTTGAGCTCCATCCGCAGCAGCCCGGCAACCGACTGTAGGCTGTTACGTACCCGGTGGTTGATCTCGCCCATAAGGGCGGCGAGGAACTGTGAACGTTCCTGGGCCTCCTGGTGCAGATAGGCGTTCTCCACGGCCAGCGCGGCGCTGTTGGCAATCGCCGCGACCAGCCGCTTTTCTTCTTCCGTGAACTCCCCAGGGGTCGGACGGAAGAGGCTCAGCACCCCGACGGCGCGGCCTCGCGCCATGAGCGGTGCGCAGATCGCGGCACGCAGCCCTTCTCGGCGGGCTATCTCGCGGTACCTGAACCTGCCATCCCGGAGCACGTCGGCGCTGGTGAGCACGGCTCCGCACTGGGCCGCCTTGCCGGTCATCCCTTCTCCCGGCTTGAGCCTCAGATCGGACTCGATGGAGGCGTCTGGCGGGAAGCCATGCGCCGCCTTGGCCACTAGCTCTCTGGTGCCCGGGTCGCAGAGCATCAACACCCCCATGGGGGCGTCCACCATCTCCGAAGCGTATCTGAGCACCTCGCGAAGCGCCTCCTTTAGGTCCTGGGAGGCGCCCAGCTTCTGGGACAGCTCCCACAGCTTCGAGAGATCGTCAAGGTGGCGCACCACGTCTTGGTAGAGCAGCGCGCTCTGGAGCGCCAGTGCGCCTTGATTGGCGTAGGCAGCGAGCAGCGCCTTGGTGTGGGTTTGGAACCGGTGTGGCTGCGTATCGCCCACCACCAGTACGCCGCGCAGGCCCTGTTGGGTGAGCACGGGAGCGCAGAGGAGAGAACGGACTCCGAGCCATCTCACCAGCGCGTCCTCGGAGTATCCCTCCAGTTCGGCATCTGCTATTGCCATGGGAGCTCGTGCGTCGAGCGCCTCGGTTCCCACGTGCTTCGCCTCTGGTGGCAAAGCGCTTCCTTCGCGTGGCAGCGCCACACAGCTTTCCGGCACGGGGAACAAGCCCTTCTTTCCGTCCGCCAAGAGGACGGCGGCGCGCGGTGCGCCGAGCGCCCTCGCCGCCCCTTCGGCCACGATGGAGGAGATTTTCGAGGCGTCCAACATGGCGGCGATATGGGTGCTCATCCAGGTCAGATCCGTCATTTCGAGGAGGCGGCGCTGCATATCCTCAGAAAGCTGCAGGTTCTCGATTGCCACCGCGCTCTGGGCGGCGAACGCGGCCGTCAGTTCGCGGTCAAGGGCGGCAAAAGCGTTCTCTCCCTCGCCGATTAGGATGATCGTCCCTAGCGGTTCGCCGCGGATCGGCAGTGACAGACCGAGCAAGCTTTCTACTCCCGCTTCCTGCAGCTTCCGCACCAGCTCGGCGTCCTCGGCCCCGGGCTGCCACCAGGGTTGATCGGGGGGAATGGCGCTGGTCAGCTCCACCACCGTGGAGAGGGTGGTGGCGTCCAATGTGAGAGTGGAGCTCCGCTGGTCTTTGGCCATCCTCAGCATAGGCGGCCCCTGGTCATCGGAGAGGAGCAAGTAGCAGGCGTCGGCGCGGGTGGTGCGCAAGGCAAGCCGGCAGATGGCGGCGAGCAAGCCCTTCAGGTCGAGGGCCGAGGCGAGGGCGTGTCCGAGTTCGGCGATGCAGATGCGGTGGCCCTCCGCCAACTGGCGGCGTCGCTCTTCGACCCCCTGCGCTCGCAGGGCCGCGGCAGCTTGTTGTGTCAGGGCCACCAGGGAGCAGACAGTGTGGTGGGGCAGGTCGCCCCGGTGAACACTCAAGGCCCCCACCCAGCGCTCACCATCGTGGGCCCGGACGACCAGCCCTCCCGTCGCTCCCGCCTGGGTCAGGAACGCGGCGTGGTCTTCTCGCTCAAGGGACAGAGCGATGACCGGGCTGGCTTCACCCGTCTGCAGGTCCTGCCGCCAGAACTCCTCCGACGGCTGGATCACCCGCGCCCGTCCCGTCAGCTTCACGCCGATGGTTCGCCGCGCCACCAGTCGTCCACCCTCCCGCTCCTGCTCCCACCACACCACACTTGCTGCGTCAGAGGCGCGCGCCGCCCATTCCACCAGCGCCCGGATCACGTCAGAGGCGCCGTCAGCGGCCTGGATGTCGCCCGCGGCTCTCCACATGGTCTCGGCTTCGGTGGCGGGGTGGAAGACCGGTGTGTTGCACAGGGCAGCCGCGGCGCCCCTTCTCTGGGCCGCCCGTTGGAGGGCGCTCGCGAAGGCCATGGCGGCCTCGTCTGCGCCGTCATCGAGCTCCTCCGCGCAAAGCGCAGAAAGCGCTCTCTTCTCTAAGGCACGGGCCGCTTCCGCGAGGTCGGAGTAGGAGCAGCCTGCCCACGAATCATCGCTCGGGGAGTAGGATTCGCAGTCCGCGGCGCATTCCGCGAAGGCCTCGAGGAGCTGTGCGCGGCCCCGCGCCCCCAGCAGCCCATTGCTGAATCGCTCAAGGTCGTCCAGCCAATCGTCCAGTACGCCCGCCGCTCCGCTCAACCCCGAGTGGGTGGTCTTGTTGAGCTTCCGGTCCCCTCTCTCGTCACCCACGTGGAAACCCGTCTTTCCGGGCAACTACGCCCGATCTGCTCTCAGGATGGTACTCCCAATTACACCTGCCAGGAGGCGGCGGAGCCCCGCTCCGCCGTCTGCCAGTGGTAGTTACCGTCTCACCTTTCGCTACACCTATCACGTCTTAGCGAAGTGTGGTGCCAACTGCGACCACATTGTGGTCATAGTGTGACAAGGTCACGCACTGCCGCCAGCCGCTTCGGGCCGATGCCCGGGACGTTCAGGAGCTCGTCAACGCTCTCGAAACCATGCCCTCGCTGGCGTTTCAGCTGCTCGCGGTACTGGACGATCCTCTGCGCCAGCACAGGCCCGATGCCCGGCAGAACGTCCAGCTGGTTGGCGGTGGCCGAGTTCAGCGGGAGGCGAGAGATCGGAGAGGGCTTCGCCGCCTGCCGGTGAGCGGCCGCGGGGGATGATTGCCCGGGCGCGGAGCCCGTAGACTCGCGCGTCTTCCTGCCCGGCCGGGGGCTCCCCGGCCCCGCGCCGGCCGCTCCGCTCCGGCCTGGTTGGCCGCCTGCCTGCCCGGTGGCTAGGCCCGCCTTCAGCGGGCCGCCATCCCGGCCCCCTGAACGGGGCTTAGGGACCAGGGAGGAGGGCAAGCCCTCCCTAGTGAGGCCGCCAGGAGCCGGATTGGGCGCATCCACGAACAGCGGGAGATCCGCATCTGCCCGTCCGGCCCGGTGGCCGCGGGAGTAGACCAGCAGGCCGCCGCCCGCGAGGAGAAGCGCCAGCAGGAGAAGGAGAGCCGCCTGTTCGGCGCGGGAAAGGTAGAGCACGCGCCCCTCCGCTCGTCTCTTTACGGAGTTTCGGGTTCGAGTATCACAGTTACGCCTATCATCGCGCTCGCCGCCCCGAAGCTCCTGTCGTGAGTGCATGCTTGGAGCAGATCGGATCGTGCTCGGCGTAACTGCACTACCCAAGCTTCTTCAGTTGGTTACCACATTCACCAGGCGGTCTACCAGCACCACCACCTGCCGGATGGTCTTGCCCTCGAGGTGCGGCCGCGCCTTGGAGGCGGTGAGCGCCATTGCCTCCAACTGCTCCTTGGGCGTCCCCAGCGGCACAGTGAGGCGGTCTCTCACCTTGCCATTGACCTGGACAACGACGGTGGCCTCCGCTTCCTTCGCCACCTCGCTATCCCACTCCGGCCAGGTCTGCAGGTGGACGCTCTCGTTGAGGCCTAAGGTCTCCCACAACTCCTCCGCCAAGTGCGGGGCGAAGGGCGCGAGCAGCTTGGTGAGCTGCTCGCAGGCCTCGGAGTAGGCGGCCCGGAAGGTAGAGTGATCAGGCCGAGTCGGGGACGGCTCCGCCTCCGTCTCCGTCATCGCGTTCACCAGCTCCATCATGGCGCTGATGGCGGTGTTGAAGTGCCAGCGCTGGATGTCGTTGGTCACTCGACGGATGGTCTGGTGGGTGCGGCGGCGGAGCGCCACCGCGGCTGCGCCGGTCGCCTGGTCGAGATGTGATCTCCATTCGCGGTCGAACTGCTCGGCCGTGCCGGCGACGGCCCGCCAGGTGCGCTGCAAGAAGCGGTAGACCCCCTCGATGCCGCCCTCCTGCCAGTCCGCTTCCTGGTCCGCCGGGGCCAGGAAGAGGTCGTAGGTGCGCAAGGCATCTGCACCATAGCGCGGGATGATCTCGTCCGACCCGACCACATTCCCGCGCGACTTGCTCATGGTCTGGCCTTCCATCTGGAGCATCCCCTGGGTGAAGAGGCGCCGGAAGGGCTCCTGTACTCCGATCAGGCCGAGGTCGTAGAGCACCTTGGTGAAGAAGCGCGAGTAGAGCAGGTGCAGGATGGCATGCTCGATCCCACCGATGTACTGATCCACCGGCATCCAGGCATCGGCGACGTCACGCCGGAAGGGCATCTGGTCATTGTGCGGATCGGCGTAACGCACGAAGTACCAGCAGGACTCGATCCACTGCGCCATGGTGTCTGTTTCCCGCCGCGCCTCGCCTGAGCAGCGAGGGCAGGTGGTGCGCCAGAAGGACTCAGCCTCTGGCAGCACTGACCCGGTGGCGGCGAAGGGCAGGTCCGGCGGCAGCACGACCGGCAAGTCGGACTCCGGAACCGGCACGATGCCGCACTTGCCACAGTAGATGATGGGGATGGGTGTGCCCCAGTAGCGCTGGCGTGAGATGAGCCAATCGCGCAGCCGGTAGTTGATCTTCCGTTCGCCCACCCCCCGCTGCTCCAGCCAGTCGGCAATCGCCTCCTTTGCCTGCTCGCTGGCAAGACTGTCGAAGTGGCCGGAGTTGGCCTGCACCCCTGGGTTTACGTAGGCCGACTCCATTGTCTCCGGGTCGAGCTTCTCCCCCGGCGGCTGGATCACCACCCGCACCGGCAGCTTGTTGGCGCGGGCGAACTCCAGGTCGCGCTGGTCGTGGGCCGGTACCGCCATGATCGCACCGGTGCCGTACTCCAGCAGCACATAGTCGGCGATCCAGATCGGGATGTGCTCGCCGCCAGCGGGGTTGACAGCGTGCACCCCTAGAGGCACGCCCTCCCTGGACCCCTCTGAGAGCCGCTCGACGTTGCTGCGGGCAGCGACCTTGGCGCGGTAGGCGGCCACTTCGGCGGCCTTCGGGGAGCCGGCCACGAGCTTGTCAACTAGTGAGTGTTCTGGCGCGAGCACCACATAGGTGACGCCGAAGATGGTGTCTATCCGGGTGGTGAAGACCCGGATCCGCTCCTCTCTCCCCGCGATCTGGAGGTCAAACTCCACCCCCTCGCTGCGCCCGATCCAGTTCGCCTGCATCACCCGGACCCGCTCCGGCCACTCACTCAGCTTCTCCAGGTCGTCCAGGAGCCGGTCGGCGTAGGCGGTGATGCGGAAGAACCACTGCTCCCGCTGCTGCTTGGTCACCGGCCCGTCGCACCGCCAGCACTTCCCGCCCTGGGCCTCCTCGTCGGAAAGGACGAATTCGCACTTGGGACACCAGTTCACCGGCGCGCTGGCGCGGTAGGCGAGGCCGCGCTCCAGGAACTTCAGGAAGAACCACTGGTTCCAGCGGTAGTACGATGGGTCGCAGGTGACGACTTCTCGGTCCCAGTCGTAGCTATTGCCAAGCGAGTGGAACTGACGGCGCATGCGGTCAATGCACTCATAGGTCCACCCGGCGGGATGCAGGCCGCGCTTGACGGCGGCCGCCTCCGCGGGTTGCCCAAAGGCATCGAAGCCCATGGGGTAGAGCACGCGGAACCCCTTCATCCGGTGGTAGCGGGCCACCACGTCGCCGATGCTGTAGTTGCGAACGTGGCCGACATGCACGTCTCCGGATGGATACGGGAACATCTCCAGGCAATAGAACTTAGGGCGCGCGTCACCCTCCGGCGTTCGGTAGAGGTGCTGGTCTTTCCATCGCGCCTGCCATTTCGGTTCGACTATCTGTGGGTCGTAATGGTCTTCCACGATGCGATTTGCCTCCGTCTCTCCCCGACCCTACGTGCGCACCACCAGCCAGACTGCCGCTGCCAGAGCCGCCGCCACCGCCCCACCGATGACCAGCGCCCGGCGCTCCGACGGCGAGTACTCAAGATGCTTCCAGTTGGTTGCCAGCACGCCGACCGAGATGAAAGGCAGCCCCGGCATGCCCGGCGCCTCCGGCCAGATGAAGAAGGCGAATGGCGCCACCAGCATGGCGGCGAAAGCCCCCCACATCGCCTGGACTGCATTCATGGAATACCGCAAGGTAACAGTCAGGAACAACGCCAGGAACAGGAAATCGCCGATCCCGACGGCTGTCAACACCGGAACCGTCACCCCGGGCGGCGGGGCCACCGGGGCGGTGGCGCTGAAGGCCTGCACCACCTCCGGCGCCTGCGCGGTCACCTTCGCCACGACTCCGTGGAAGACGGTGATCACATCCGCGATAGAAGCCACTACCGCCACCGGCAGCAGCATCTTCCCCTCTCTGATCACGTGAGACACCAGCCTTCCCAGGAAGATCGCCCACAAGATCAAGGCGATGTTGCCGACGAGTTGCTGGCCCGGAAGGTCGGGCAGCGCTCGCATGATGCGCCCGCCCAGCTCGCCCAGGCCCACCCATCGCCCGAGGATTGCCACCACCGCCGGCCGCGCCAGCGCAAACACCACCAGGGCTCCCGCCATCCAGGCCGCCTCCGCCCCTGGCCTCAGGGCGATCCTGCACACACTGAGGGCGAACAGGAGCGCGAAGGCCAGGGTGAGGACACCCACCGACAAGATGATCAGCCACAGCGCGAGGGCCGAGGTGGCCCTGGCGGCCACCCAGTTGCCGATCAGCCCTGTCACCAGATAGCACAGGCTGTAGATGGCGGTAGCCTGCGCGAGGTGCTGGCGCGACCACCGGGGCCCTTCGACTCGCCCGCCTGAGGCGGGCAAGCTCAGGGCAGGCCTGGGAGGCGAGACCGGGATGTGTCGAGGTTGCTCCGTCACCAACTGCTCCTCGTGTTGTGTACCCTTTGTACCAGATCCGGGGAGGCAAGTCCTGCCGAAGTGGGGCCGCGCGGGCGGCGTGCTGCCCCATGCGCCGGCGCGGGGAAGACGAGCCGCGATCAGGCCGGGCGCGCTACCAGCCGGACGGGGTAGTTCGACCCGGCCTGGGGCATGGTCTGGACGCGTACGTGGCGGACTTCGCCCGGGGAGAGGAGATAGCGCGACACCGGGGCCTCCGCGTCTCGCTTCAGCATGGACGCCTCCATCAGGCGACCATCCACCAGCAGCGCGCCGCGCGCCGGCCCGCCCGCGGGCTCCATGGTCAGAGCCACCCGCGCCTCCTGGGCGGTTGGGTTGACGAGTTCCAGGTCAATGTCGTAGATCACGCCGTAGCTGCCGCGGAGCTCGTCTCCGGTGATGATGCCGGCAACCGGATTGCGGCCTATGGTCACGAAAGCCCACTGCTGTCCGAAGGTGTACTTCGCCTTCACCTCTCTCGTGGGATCCAGGTAGTGCCACTGGCCAAGTAGAGGCGACTCCCGGTAGGTGCCGATGGACCTGGGCAGCCTCTCCGATATATGGGGGGCGAGGTAGATGCGAACGCTGACGGTGCTTGAGCTCATCGTCCGAAGCTCGAGAACGCCGCTGACCGTTGCCCCCCTGCCGACACTCTGCGCCACGACGGGAGTGGCCATGCCCACCGGCACCGGCGCCACCCAACCGATGCCTGCCGCTTGGTTACAGAGGAAATGGCTTGCCGCTTTGTGGCCCGCCCAGGCCTCGTCATAGGATGGACCACCCACCCCCTCGACCACGTGCACCCAGGCAGTCTGGTCTCCCAGGTTCCAAAGCTCCACCACCAGGTCCGCGGTGGTGGAGGTGGCGTTCACATGGTGGTAGAGCAGCCTGACCGACTGGTCGGCCTCCATCTTCCCCTCGAACCAGAGGCCGTGCGCGGCCAGCCGCTCTGGTGAGTTGCTGACCATCAGCAGACTCGCCGGCTTGAGGTCCAGCCGCTGGTTGCTAACGGACACACGCTGCTGCGTCCGGCAGGTGAGGTAGCGGTCGCCGGAGGCGGCCAGAGAGACGGGGGCCTCGGAGCTGTTGCCCTGGGGCAGCGGGCGCACGCCCTCCGCCAGCGGCGTGACCCTTCCCCAGGCCCCTGGCTCCAACATCATGCTCGCGGAAGCAGCGGCTTTCACCGCCCTCGCCACCACCTCCGCCGGCGCGGGATTCCCGGTGACGCGGGCGGTGAGCGGCTGGGCCCACCGCGCCGCGTACTTCATCACTGCCAGTGGGACGGTGAGCACGTTGTCGTCGTCGAACAGCACCAGTTGGGCCTCGCCCTCCTGGAGCCCGGAGACGCGGACCACCCGGCCTGTCTCGTCCCAGGCGGCGTTCGCCACGGGAGCCTCCACGCGGACCTGGACCTGGCCGGAGATGTTACCGAGAAGCGGGGCCGACCTGGATTCGCCGACCGGCACCACCAGAGGTTTCACGGAGAGGTAGGGACGCTTGAAGGCGGCCCGCAGGTTCTCGGTCCAGGCGCTGGCAAGCTGGTCCAGGTCCGACCCTTGGGCCGCGGCCATTGCCTTGTCAATCACCAGCACGCGTTGGTCTCGGGCGATGATGACGCGGGTGCGGCGTTCTTTCCGCAGGCTGATCTCAGAGGCCTTCAGGCCCTCCTCCGCAAGCGCGTTCAGGCGTCTCGCCACCTCCTGGGCGGCCGTCGCGGAGTCGGCGCCATGTCCGGCGAGGGTCAACACGCTCTCCGGCCCTGCGTAGACGCGGCCGTAGGGG
>Ga0315277_10006268_pt1 | contig 15624 bp, 12 predicted proteins | sample YL17G05_15_MG_FD_203695 | JGI IMG/M metagenome (GOLD analysis project Ga0315277, IMG submission 203695) | Sediment microbial communities from Yellowstone Lake, YNP, Wyoming, USA - YL17G05_15 | ecosystem: Environmental > Aquatic > Freshwater > Lake > Sediment | place: USA: Wyoming | collected...
GTAATGTGGTGTGGACGTTCTCGTGCAGCGCCCCGGTGATGGCTGCCAGTGACTGCTCCTGGTGCTGGTTCAGAGTTATTGGTGCCGGCGGCTCAGGTGACTCGTCCTCACCGCGTCTCACAACCTCGCGCTGTTTGATTTCAACCATGCCCCGTTTCTGCAACGATTTCACCGTGGAGAGCGATACGCGAAGTTGGCGGACCAGTTCACTGACTCCGCACGGTGCTTCCATACGTCCGAGTTCGGCGAGGACTTTCTGCTGCCCGGACGTGAGCTTGCGTGCCCCAGCCGCCGCAGAATCCGCCGGACGAAGAATTTCTTTCCCGGAATCAGTGAGCAGTGCAACGCTCTCTTGCTTTGGCCGGGCCGTATGACCAAGATGTTCCTCCAGGGTTACCCACCCCCGCCGTTCCATCTCATGCAGGGCAGCACGGATGCTTTTAGCTCCGGCCTTTGTCTGAAGTTGTGACAGTGAAAGTTCTCCCGATTCCTTCAGCGCCCGCAAAATGTTGTGCTGGGTTTTCGCTGTGCGCCTGGTTTCTTCGAGCAGGGAATCGACGCCGCCTGCGATGAGCTTGACACGCAGCTTGCTGCTCGTCGAAAGGCCCTGCGGAGTTGCTGCCTTCAGGACTTCACCCCACGGCGCGAGGTAGTACTCTCCGATCCATTTTGTGAGCCGGAGCATTTCAGAGGAAAAAGCCGGTACTGGATCGAGGACATCAAGGATAGTCTTCAACGCGGAGAGCGGCGAGCTCTTTGGGAATCCTACAACAATGCCGGAGAGCTTCTTCTTCCCAAAAGGAACCAGGACGCGGCTCCCCATGCTCACACTCGCAGCCAGTTCAGTCGGGACGGTGTACGTGAAATTCCGGTCGAGAGGAACAGGGAGAGCAATATCGACGAGAGTTTGGTTCATTTTGCCGCTTCCACTAATCAATGTCGCACTTTCGAGAGTATTTGTCTCCGGGGAAGCTGGAACTATTACCTTTTTGAGATACCCGAGGTAACAGCATGAGATCTCTCAGCTAGACGCGACACTAATGGATTGTTACGTTAGCTTCTTGATGCTCTGCGAGAAGAAAAAAGGGGCCATTCAGGAAATACGGACTCTGCTTGGCAGAATGCGTAAACGTCAGCTACTTTTCTCCCGAGATGGAAAAGTGACCGAAGTTCCGTAGTCGATCCGATATGGGGCTAAAGCCGTACCTTTTTTGTCATTGTACCCCGAGCTAAAGCTCGGGGCAACTCGATTTCAAGAACCGGAGGTCTAATCAAGATTGCCACGTCCTTCCCGCCAGACCGACATCGTCTGTCGGGCTGGTAGGACGTGGACAGGATCTCCCAAATTGCTTAGGGGTTTCAACCTCAGTTCCACTGAGATTGAATGCACGGATCGATGTGCACGATGCGCCTTCCAGGCGAGCCGCCCCCGGGCTGATCTTGGTCCATGCAACTACTACTGCCGGAATTCCGATTCCAAAATCCGGTAGATCTCTCTGAGGGGGAGGCTCTTCTCTTTTGCCAACCGTTTGCATTCTTCGAACTCGGGAACGAGAATCTCCTGTCCGTCAATTACAACGGCTTTCGCCATAACCGGGCCGAGAGAGGTATCGAGGCGCCGTTGCCCTCGCGGAAGTTTGCGGCGCTCGAGACGGTGAATACGAACTCCAAGCGTTGTCGTCTCACGAAACAGAAGAGCGAGCATCGCATCCATTTTCGTTTCTTCAGTGAGCACCGTCAGAAGAATGCCCGGGCGCCCTTTCTTCATGACGACGGGCGTCATATAGGCATCGAGCGCTCCTGCGTTCAGCAGTTTCTCCACGACATATGGAAGGATCTCGGGGTTCATATCATCCACATTCGTCTCAATCGATACGACGGAATCCCGATCGAACGATGATTGATATTCGCCCACGACGAGACGGAGGAGGTTGGGGATTTGAGGTATGTCGCGGCTTCCCGAGCCATATCCGATTCGCTCAACGCTGATCTGCTCGGTTGAAAGAGTCCCCGACGAGAGGGCCTTGATGATGGCGGCTCCGGTCGGAGTCGTGAGCTCGAAGGGAATGTCGGTCAGGACAACGGGATATCCTTTGAGAATCTCCAGCGTCGCTGGTGTTGGTACCGGCATGGGACCGTGCCGGGTATTGACGGTGCCGCCGCTTCCAAGCTTGACGGGGGAGGAGTACACGCGATCGATCTTCAATTCCTCCAGACAAATCGCCGTACCGACGATATCAACCAGTGAATCGATCGCACCCACTTCATGAAAGTGGATTTTCTCGATTGTCGAATTGTGGACCCTGGCCTCTGCGATCGCCACCTCAGAGAAGATCTTCTTCGCGCGTTCCTTGATGCTGGCGCCGAGATCGCTCTTGTCGATGATCGCGTGGATGTCCGCCAGATGGCGGTGATACTTCGGCGCCTCGGAAATTACTACATCGGCTTTGATCGCAGAGATACTGTTACGTTCGATGTGCTGGGCGGTAAGCTCGAAGCCCCCGAGCCGAAGCTTCGCCAGCTCACCGATGAGGTTGTCAAGGGAAACCCCGGCGTCCAGGAATGCCCCCAGGGCCATGTCGCCGCTGATGCCGGCAATCGTGTCAAGATATGCGATTCTCATGCTTTCGTACGTTCGATGGTGGATCGGCTGGGCCGGGACGGCTCGCGTTCAAGCGCTGTCTCCAGGTATGCAATAAACCTTTGTGTCGCTCCCACATTTTCCTGAACGAGCCGTTGAGACTCTGCACCTGCCCGCAGCCGGGCTTTCTTGTCGTTCAAGAGTCTCCGCAGCTCGGTGTAGCACTGATCCGGTTGCGTGACCACGATTCCCCCGCCGCGTTTGGCTAGCTCCACAGCTTCCTGTGAGTTCTCGTGCGTTGGTCCGTAGAGGACGGGGACCCCGTAGACAGCCGGTTCGAGCACGTTGTGGATCCCCTGATGGAAGCTCCCGCCTACATACGCGACTTCGGCGTACTGATAGAGAGACGTCAATATACCTATGCTGTCAACGAGAATAACGTTTTCATTTGAGTAATCGTTGAGGTCGGAGAACCGGATCGTCCGCATTGTGTAGTTCAATGCGAGTTCGAGTCGTTCCAGTGTTGGCAGTGTTGGTTCATGCGGGACAAGGATCATCAGCGCGCTGGAGTCGTGCTGTGCAATACGCCGGAACGCGGGGAGCAGGACAGCTTCATCTTCCTCCCAGCTGCTGCCAACAACGAAAACCTTCTTGCGCTTAAGGATATGAGATGGGATGAGGTGCTTTGTTTTCGCCTCCTGGCTTCGTTGCCAGACCTGGTCGTACCGGGTCTCGCCTATGACGTGGAGCTCGGGGTGGACCAGGCCGAAATCCTGAAATGCCTCGACGTCTTTCTGTGAGACCGTCAGGATGGAGGTTATCTGTTCGTACACGTTCCTGTGAAAACTCCGCAAGAGAGGATAGTGGCGCGTGGAGTGTTTTCGGAGCGTCGCGTTTGCGATCACAATCGGGATTCCCCGTTTCCGAAGTTCCCACACATGGTTTGGCCAGATGTCGTAGCGCACCATGATGGCGATAGTCGGCCGGATGAGGTCGAGAAACCGGCGGGCGTTGCTAACGCTGTCATACGGAAGGTACGTGATAAGGTCCGCAGGTTTGTAATTCCGGGAATGCTCATAACCCGATGGGGAAAAGAAGGTGACGATGATGTCAATGTCGTCGTACCGTTTTCGCAGCTCTGCGATGATGGGTTTTGCCTGTTCGAACTCCCCCATGGAGGACGAGTGGAACCAGAAGCGGCGGTTTCGTTTGAGCCGCTGCACTTCTACCTCAAGTTGGTCGAGCAATCCTTTCCGTCCTCTGATGCCGCGGCGGATTTTGCCGTTGAAGAGGGATGCGACTTGAAGCAGGAGCCAGAATCCCGGCACAATCAGAATGTTGTAGAAGAGGTACCAAACACGTTGCATAGGTAAACCGCGTCGTGCAGATTTTCAGAGGTCGGCAACGGAACGGGAAGTCTAGAGAATCTGGACCAGTCTCTGCAGCCCGATTTGGCGTGAGCCTCTCAGACGTCGGAGATGGCAAACCGCGTTTCATTCCACGGCGACGGCATGGTCAGTCCGGGAACGCACGCTATGGTAGACAGAATTTGCGGTAAAATCAAGAAAAGGAGCTTCCTTGACTAAGTGAGTGAATCTTGCTATACTTATGACTGCATCCAGACCATGCGTGTCAACGTCGGAGATTTTTGATGCCCAATACAAGTCCGCCGATGGAATCGTTGCTCGGTTCAGTAATTTTCAAGGGGCTGAGTGAGGAAGAGCTGCAGCCGATCGCTGCTCTCCTGAAGCCGCAATCGTTTCCTGCCGGCGCCGTGATGATCGACGTGAACTCCGTGGTGGACCACGTCTATATCATCGCGAAGGGCAAGGTGAAGATCTCGCGCCTCACAACCTACGGTGACGAGACCAGCCTGAATATCCTTTCTGCGGGAAATCTCGTTGGAGAGTTTGGCGTGGTCGACAATCGTGGACGATCTGCGAAAGCAACCTGCCTCGAGCCAACAGAGGTCTATGCTCTCTCCTCCTCGGAGTTCGACAACCTCCTGAAGAGCGATACCCGCGTTTCCCGCAATCTACTCCGTGAATTTACTGTCCGTCTCCGCCAGGCAAATGACAACATTATCCAGCAGCTCGAAACGGAGCGATCGCATACTGAAAGCCAGCTTGAAAAGCTCTCGAAACTGGTCGAGGCGAGCAAGAGCGTCAATTCCACGCTTGATCTTGACAAGCTCCTGGGGTTGATCCTCGATGCTGCTGTGAAGAGCACAGACGCTGATCGCGGAACGGTGTACCTCGTCGATTCCATCAAGCAGGAGCTCTGGTCGAAGGTGTTTGGCGGCGAGAATATGGTTGAAATCAGGCTGCCGGTCGGCAAGGGGATTGCCGGACACGTTGCTCAGGCCGGTGAAACCATCAACATTCCTGATGCCTACAGCGATCCGCGGTTCAATCCTGAGGTCGACAAGCGCACCGGATACCGTACGCGCAACATTCTCTGCATGCCGTTGAAGAACAAGGATGGCACCATCATCGGCGTTTTCCAGCTCTTCAACAAGAAAGACGAGCCCTTCACCTCCGATGACGAGCACTTCGTCGATGCATTCTCGGCGCACGCGTCCATCGCAATCGAGAATGCCCGGCTGGCGCAGGAGATGGTTGCCAACGAGCGATTGTCCGCCGTCGGACGGATGGCCAGCACCATCATCCACGATATCAAGAACCCGATGGGCACACTGCGTGTGTATGCGCAGGTCATGAAGAAGAAGTCTGGAAATGAAGAAGCCGCGAAGCTGGCCGATGAAATGATCCACCAGGTCGATCGCTTCGTGAACATGACACAGGAAATCCTCGATTTCACACGTGGAGTAAGTTCAACCAATATCCAGGATCTGGATTTTGGTGAGACCATGGGGAGCGTTCTCGACTTCATCGAAAAAGATCTCAGCAAGAATAATGTCACACTCATCAGGGACGCGCAGTATCAGGGCCACCTGAGCATGGACCAGGACAAGATGGTCCGCGTGTTCTACAACATCGCCAGCAATGCGCGCGACGCGATGCCGCAGGGTGGCTCCCTCACCGTCACAACGGGGCCGAGCGACGGGTTCGTGAAGATCGAATTCAAGGACTCGGGTACGGGCATGCCCGAAGAGGTCAGGAAACGGATTTTCGAACCGTTCATGACCTACGGCAAAAAGCATGGCACCGGGCTTGGAATGTCCATCGTCAAGAAGGTGATCGACGATCACAAAGGGAAGATTGAAATCGAGAGTGAGATGGGCAAGGGCACAACCATTCGTATTCTGCTTCCTCTGTAGTTTCCTCCAGACGCGGCCCGGCCGGAACGGGCACACGGAGCGGCAAGCTCCTCTCCACATCACGTGATTACCTCCACATGAAAATCCACGTCGGCAAGGGCGAAATCACTGTCGTTCAGGGTGATATCGCCGAACAGACGACGGATGCCGTTGTCAACGCAGCCAACAACCAGCTCTGGATGGGGTCCGGAGTCGCGGGAGCGCTCAAAAGCAGGGGCGGGCAGGAGATCGAACAAGAAGCGATGGCGAAAGGACCGATCGCGGTCGGCGACGCGGTTTCAACATCCGCCGGAGCGTTGAACGCCAAGCGGGTCATCCATGCCGCGGTGATGGGGCAAGATCTTCACACGAATGCCGATTTCATCAAGCGAGCAACCTTGAAAAGTCTGCAGTTGGCGGAGGGGGAGGGATTGAGTTCGATCTCATTTCCGGCGCTGGGGACCGGGGTTGGCGGCTTTTCGCTTCTTCATTGCGCAAGCCTGATGATCGGAACCGCTCTAGATTTTATGATCACCTCTTCCCGATTGCGGGAAGTGAGGTTCGTCCTCTTTGATGATGAGGCGCGCGAAGTATTTGAAAATGAACTGAAACTCCGTTTTACCGCTCACGGTCACGCCGGGTCCTCTCACCACCGCTGAGAGCCCTCTTTCCCCCTCGTTCTGAAGGATAGACCCGTCAGGTTTTCAAAACCTGACGGGTCTTACATTTCAAGTCATCGCCCGAAGGTGCACTTCTACGCTTCTCGCGAGGGCTTGCAGGTGATACCCGCCTTCAAGAACAGAGATAAGTCTCCCACCGCAGTATTTCCCCGAGATTTCCATCAGCAGTTCCGTCATCCGTCCGTATGCTTCCTCTGTGAGATGAATGTCCGCGAGAGGATCGTCCCGATGGGCATCGAACCCCGCGGAGATCAACAGCAGCTCGGGTTGAAATCTGTGGAGTGCAGGGAGGATTTGGGTCTGGAATGCGTTGATGTAGTCTTTCTCGATGCTCCCGGCGCCCATCGGACAGTTTAGCGTAAATCCCTCTCCACGGCCTGTGCCGCGCTCAAGTGCGGACCCGGTACCAGGATAGAAGGGGTACTGGTGAAGGCTGATGTAGAAGACGGTATCGTCGTCATAAAAAATCTGTTGTGTTCCGTTGCCATGGTGGACGTCCCAATCGACAATCGCCACCCGCCGGAGTCCATGCTTCCGCTGAGCGTACCGCGCGGCAATTGCCACATTATTGAAAAGACAGAACCCCATAGCCGTTGAACTCCCGGCGTGGTGGCCCGGCGGCCGTACAGCGCAGAATGCCCGGGTTAGATTTCCGGCCATCACTTCATCGATGGCCTGAAGAACGCCGCCCGTCGCAAGGAGTGCGACGTCGTACGATTCCTTTGAGACTCGTGTGTCGCCTTCGTCAAGAACCGGGTCTCCGTGCTGGCACCGGATTCTGACCATCGTCGTGTAGCGCTCGGGATGCACAGTGTGGATCCATTCGAGTGAAGGCGCAGAGGGGCGGAGGTGAGACATCGTAGCCCAGAGCGGTGACGCGAGGAGATGTTGAACGAGCGTTTCGAGGCGCTGAGACTTTTCGGGATGTCCATGGCCCGTGTTGTGAGTCAGGTACAGCGGGTGATAGATGAATCCAAGTTTGTTCACGCGATACTCTCCCAAATGAATCTACCAACATTTGGTGACTTTTGCTCCGCGTCGAGCTAAGTCGAGTTTTGCTTTTCCTTGCCCCGGTCTTTATATTGAACGCGTCCTTTCATCAGGAAAAGCACGGGGCTTCTCCCGTCCCAGATGAATGACGCCGAGTGTCGGGAACCAACAATCACTCAAAGATTGACGCACACCATGGTCACCACCGTTTTCGAGATACCCACGAAACGTCAATTCGGGTTTTGGCAAACCGTGAATAGCCACGGCTGGTGTGTGCTGCCGCCGTTTGATGTCGATCGAAAAGAACAGCACCTCGCCCGGCTCTTCGAGTTGCGCGATGGGACGTTGGTCAAATGTTCACTCTCTCATCGGTTGATGAAGCTCGTCGTGGAGTTGACATCCCACAGGCAGGTGACAAATGCAGAAAAGAATGAAGTCCGGCAACAGATCAATGACTGTCTGCGGCTGGATGAAGATTTTTCTGAATTCTACAGAGAGGCCCGTTGCTCTCCAAGCTACCGTTGGATCTCCAGGCGCCGGGTCGGCCGTTTGCTCAGGGCGCCAACGGTGTTTGAAGATGTCGTGAAGATGATCTGCACCACGAATTGCAGCTGGGCGTTGACGGAAAGCATGGTGCGAAACCTGACGCAGAAGCTTGGGAAACCCTTCGACGACGCTCTGTACTCATTCCCCGGGCCGGAGGAGCTTGCCCAGGTGACGGAAAAATATCTAAGAGCACACATTCGCGCAGGATACCGGTCGCCGTACCTTCTCGAGCTGGCGAGCCGCGTGGCCGAGGGGAGGTTGAACATGGAACAATGGAGGTCGTCGAGCCTGCCGGCAGATGAACTGTTCATGGAGGTCAGGTCGGTGAAAGGAATGGGCGACTATGCGGCGGGGAATATCCTGAAGCTTCTCGGCCGGTATGATTATCTGGGGCTTGACTCCTGGGTGCGGGCTAAGTTCTTTGAGCTCCACAAGCGAGGGCGGCGAGTGAGCGACTCTGTGATTGAAAAGCACTATGCCGATCTCGGAAGATGGAGGGGTCTCTTCTTCTGGCTGGAGATGACGCGCGACTGGTATGATCACAAATCCCCTTTCTGAGATGATTCTCAAGCAGTTCCACGAGCGCACACGAAAACGTTTTCACTCGCTTGGATTCCAGAGCAAGACGCTGGAAACCAAAGTCGGGACGTTGCACTTCTTTGTCCGTAACGGTGAAGTTGGCCCGGGCTCAGTTGTCCTCGTCCACGGGTTGGGGACGTCCTCGAGCACCTGGCTTCGGACCATTCCCCGTCTCACAGATTCACGGACCCTCATCGCACTTGACCTTCCCGGTTTCGGGTTCTCGACAGTGCAAGGAGCGCAAGGGTTTGCAGCATTCCGCGAGCACCAGCACGCGCTCACAGAGTTTCTGGATGCTCTCCGGGGTGGTCCATTGACCCTCGTCGGACATTCGTTTGGAGGATGGCTTTGTGCGCGGTATGCAGCGGCGTCCCCCGACCGTGTGCAGCATCTCGTTCTCGTGAACAGTGTGGGAGTCTACTTCCGGGGTATTGAGCAGCTCAGGGAGAAATTCATTCTGAAATCTGTCGCTGACACAAGGCTTCTCTTGAGTGCCATGTGGTACCGTTATCCGTGGTACCTGAAGCCGCTCACCGGCGCGATCCATCGCGAGCTCACACGGAGGCAAATCAATGAGCTCGTGGCCTCGATCGGGCGGGAGGATTTGCTCGTCGAGGAGCTTGAGCGGCTCACCATGCCGGTGAGTCTCATCTGGGGAAGGAACGATGGGATCATTCCTCCGGAAGCCGCGGACACTCTGTTGCGCGCTGTTCCTCGAGCCAGGATCTTCTTCATCGAGCGTTGCGGCCACGTTCCGCAGCTGGAACGACCACAGCAATTCGCGGCGGTTTTCCATGAAGCTCTCAGGAGGGTGCCATGAATTGGATGGAGAGTGTTCAACAAGAGGTGCAGCGTGCCCGGGAAGCGCAGCGACTGGGGAATGGCGGGAGGGCTCGGACGGCTGCACGGAGGGCCGGTTGGAATTGCTCTGGCAGAACTACAGAGGCGCTCCCGGTACGACCTACGGAATAGACTTCATTGCGCAGCTTCGATCGCTGTCAGCTGATCCTTCGATCCCTCAGTCCGCGCGGGATGCAGCAGACAGGCTACAGGCACGACTCACGCCTGACTTCCAATCCCAGTCAGTGAATCCAGTGAGCGATGCCGAGACTATTCTCGCGTTCATTTTCTCGCGCTTGCAGTAGCCGTTTCTACAAACCCTCGGCGGCGATGTACTCGTTGATGTCGTAGCGGATGTTCTCCTCATTTTCTCCTTGATCGGCCTTCTTCCTCATCAGGTAAAAAGGGAGCGCAATCGCGGTGCTCAAGAGGATAAAACCGCCCAGAAAAGTGAATCGTTTCATCGTTCTCTCCGTTTCTCGAATCGCGAGCAGATGGGGAATGGTCAATGCCTCGGTATCATCTTCTCTTCATACCATCTCTTCTTAACCTTAGTGAGGCGGAAGGACAAAAATCGTGCTTCCGGGCACAGGCTCGTGGCAAATATCAGGCTACACCATTTCCCGGTTGTGGTTTGCTGGGACCCAACACCGCTTTGTTGGTGAGGTGATACCCTAGTGTTGAGTCTCGCAAGTTCTTCGTATAAGTCGTGCCGAAGGACTTCTTGCACCATGGTATGCTATCCAAACACACAAGAAGCGAAAGACACCTTGAGCGGAGCTCACAAGCTCGCCCTTTGTGCGGAGTCGAAGCCTGCCCGCCTCCGATGAATCAGTTTGGCAGGCGGGGGTGCTCCGGTGTTTCCCCGCGCTTGAAGATCAGGCAAGCGATGAGGCTGGCTCAGAACATCCTTCGACCGTTCGGGGCTTCCCGCCTTCGCAAATGAGCTCCGGCGGGCAGGCGCTCAGGGTCGAACCCTGAGCATCGTCGAAGGGTTCGACTCCGGTCGCAGAAAACGCTCCCTGCGCTCAGGATGTCAGCTGCCTTTTTTCGTGAAAACCTGAGATAGTGTATGCTTGGATCTCCGCGTCGTGCTGTGGACTTATTCAAGGATATTCCAGGACGGGGGAATCCCCGGACGAGCTCAGGTCGAGAGGCTTTGATGCTGCTGCCGGTCAGCACCAATCCGGGATGCATTTTCGGAACCCTCGAAGGGTAGTACGCGAAGGGAGCCAGTGAAGCTCAGATCGGGCACTCGAATCGACTTGTGCGCTATTCTGGCAGAGGGTTTAGACCTTGACTTTCATTACAGATGCGGATATATTGAGCACCGAAACGTGGTAGTGGGGCTTGTCTGGCATTCCAGGCCAGACCCTCACGCACGCCAGCATCCATCCAATGACTGACTGCGCGACAAGAGAAGTGAGCTTTCTACAGAACGTCCCCATCTTCGCTGACCTTGAAGAACCCGAGCTGAAGAGAATCGAGAAGCTCGGCCTCCGGAAGAAGTACAAGAAGGGCAACATTGTTGTCCTTGAGAAGGAAATGGGGGCTGCGCTCTTTGTGATCATTGCGGGCAAGGTAAAAATTGTCCGAACCGATGAAGACGGCCGCGAAGTCATTCTGTCGATTTTCGGTCCTGGCGAGTTCTTCGGTGAGATGTCTCTTCTGGACGGGCTCGCGCGCTCTGCAAGTGTCGTAGCACTTGCGAAGGCAGAGCTCTTCATGATTCACCGTCGTGATTTTCTGAAGTTGCTGCACGAACACCCTCAGGTCGCCATTTCCCTCCTCGGTGAGCTCACCACCCGGCTTCGCAAAGCCGATACTCAAATAAAAAGCCTATCGCTCAAAGATGCCTCGGGCCGTGTCGCAAATGTCATCCTCATGCTTGCGGACGACATCGGTGTGTTTCGGAAGGGCAAGGTCGAGATCGATGAGTTACCGCTGCAACAAGACATGGCGAACATGGCTGGCACTTCACGCGAAACCGTCTCCCGTATGATTCATCAATTTATTCGTGAGGGGCATCTGCAGCTGGATGGGAATAAGTTGACGCTCAACGACTACGAAGAGTTTCGCAAGCAATATCTCTAGCAGCACCGTGACTTTACGAAAGACCGTAAAGCACCCCTCCGCTCCGGGCTGGCAGTGTCGGGCGCTTCCGCAAGGAAATCTCATATGTTAAACCTACAGCATAAGCATTCATGTCGCAGAAGGTGGAGTCTGGGAACGAGGGCGATGTTCCTCAATCGTCCCTTTCCTCCGCGGGCCGCGCAGATCTGCACACGCATACAACACACTCAGATGGTGCTTTATCACCATATGACCTGATCCATCGAGCTCATAGTGTCGGACTCGAAGTCCTCTCCATTGCCGATCATGACAATGTCGGTGCTCTCGACGAAGCGATCGAATGGGGAATGAGTCTTGGCATGGAGGTGATCAGCGGTCTCGAGCTGAGTGTCTCTCTCGGTGAGAAGGATGTGCACGTTCTCGCGTATTTCATCGATCATCACAATCCGGATCTACTGGATTATCTGACTTTTTTCCGGCGCGAGCGACTCAAGCGCGCGGAACGGATTGTCCAGAAACTGAATCGGATGGACGTACCGCTCAAATTGGAAGCCGTGTTGGAGCAAGCAGGAATCGGATCAGTGGGCCGGCCTCATATCGCAAACGCCCTCGTTGATGGCGGATACATTGCGACTTACCACGAAGCGTTCGAGCGTTTCATCGGCACGGGAGGTCCCGCGTTCGAAAAGAAGTACCAGCTGAACCCCGTCGACGCTTTCAAGCTGGTGACAAACGCAGGCGGACTGTCGTTCCTCGCTCATCCCGGGAAGTACATGACTGAACTGGAACTCTCCCAGCTCATCAAGAACGGGCTGGATGGCATCGAAGTGGTCCACCCCGCGCACGATGACAAGTTGAAGGCATACTATCGTGGAGTGGTGAACCAGTACTTTCTGCTGGAAAGCGGCGGTTCCGATTTTCATGGCGGAAAGAAGAACGATGACCACACTCTCGGCATGTTCACCGTGCCGATGCACGTGGTTGAAACGATGCGGAGCAGGCTCTTTTCGTGAACGCGCGACGCTATAGGGGAGCGTTGTCAAGCAGTGCGGTGGTGCGCGGGTTGAAGATCGCGAGCATCGGGAAGGCACTCTTGTCGATTGTCGTAGTGCCGGTGGTACTGCTCGGACGACAGAACCCCGTCGATTTCGGCCGCTGGAAGAATTTCACTGATATGAAGGCCGTCCGCGGTGTGGCAGCGGCAACAGATTCCCTCTGGGCAGCGACAGCCGGAGGATTGTTTCTCTATTCCCCTCCCTCCAACCGTTTCGTGAAGTATACGAATTCTGATGGTCTCAGCAGTAATGATCTGACTGCCGTGTCAATCGACGGGAGCGGGAAGGTCTGGACCGGTTCCTCCGGTGGATATGTCAACTCATTCGATCCCCGGACCGGGAATTGGGTAGAAGTGAGGGGCATCGCAGAGTCGGACCGCGTGCAGAAAGCTGTCCGTGTGCTTCTGGTACGCGGTGATTCGCTGTTTGTCGGCACGGACTTCGGAATTTCCGTTCTTCAGATCTCTCGCAAGGAGTTTCGCGATACGTACGCGAATCTTGGCTTCCTGACGCAGGCGGGAGTCAACGACATCACGATTCACAAGAATCGGGTTTGGGTCGCGACGGATCTGGGCGTGGCCACCGCTGCTCTCGATGCGCCGAATCTCCTGGCCCCGGCTGCCTGGACGACCTATACGACGTCCGGTGGTTTGCCGGCGGCGAATTGCAGCGCGGTCTCCGTGCTCCGCGACACAGTTGTCGTCGCAACATCGTCCGGTCTCGCCGTCTTCGACGGCAGCAAATTCATGCCCGCGGCCTCTCTGAGCGGCAAGGTCATCGTCGATGTGCTTCAACGCGCGAATGACCTCCTGGTACTCTGGAATGAGAACCCCGGCTTCAAGCTGGCTTCCTACACCGGATTCTCGTCTCCGGTGTCCGTACTGGCCAGTAGATCGGATCTCACGGTCACGTCGGTCATCGGCCAGCCGTCGAAGTCAGACCTCTGGGTGGGCACAACAACGACGGGTCTCGGACGCTGGAGCGCTTCCTGGGAGTTCAAGACGCCGAATGGTCCGCAGTCCAATCTGTTCAGCAGTGTTGTGGTGGATGATCGGGGCATCCTCTGGGGAGCGTCGGGCATCAGCGGCCGCGGCCGGGGATTCTATCGCTACGATCCGGATGCGTCGGTCGATCTCCAATGGAAAAATTATACGGTCGAGACTTTTCCGGTGATGAAGAGTAACGACTACTACAAAGTCTCTCTGGGTGCGGCGGGAGGCGTTTGGGTGAGTTCGTGGGGATACGGGGTTCTTGAGGTCGCGGCGGATACGATTCGGCGCCGCCTCGATCAAACCACGACTCCAGCGCTCGCAGGATCGGTGGCACAGGACCCGAACTATGTTGTGGTCGGAGGAGCATCAGCCGATTCGCAAGGTGATACCTGGATGGTCAACCGGACCGCTGTGAACGGAAATCATGTCGTTCAACTGAAAAGTGACAACTCCGTCGTATTTCGTAATTCTCCCTCTGACGGGAAATTCACCAATATCCTCATCGACGGAAACGACACGAAGTGGTTTGCCAATGCCGAACCGAGCGACAAGCCGTCGGGTGGTCTCTACTACTTCAATGAGCACATGACCGTGACCGGGACTGCGGCGCTCGGAGGCTGGGGGGCGTTGACGGAGGCCGATGGCCTGTTAGACAACACGGTCCTTTCGCTGGCGCTTGACAGCGAAGGGTATGTGTGGATCGGTACCGACTTCGGACTTGAGATCGTCACTATACCAGCGAATCCGAAAACGAACCGGCTTAAGCCGGCCGCTTTCCGCGGTCAGGTGATCCAGGCGATCGCTGTGGATGCGGTCAACAACAAGTGGGTTGGTACGAAGGAGGGGGTTGTTGTGGTGAATGCCGACGCGACCCAGGTGCTGGCGCAGTACACTGTTCTCTCGACAAATGGCAAACTTGTGGATAACGACATTCGATCCATTGCTTTTGATCACTCCCGAGGCATCGTGTATTTCGGAACCGAAAAAGGATTGTCGAGTCTGGAAGTTGCCCCGATTCGAACCTCACGCTCGCTTTCCACCCTGGAAGTGGGCCCCAACCCGTTCCTTCTCCCTTCAGAAAAGCCCCTGACGATCAAGAACTTGGCTGCCCAGACAACGATCAAAGTGATTTCGACTGACGGGAAGGTGATATCGGAGTTCGCGGCCCAGGGGGGCGGGCGAGCTTTCTGGGATGGGCATGACAAGAATGGCGCTGTCGTACCAAGTGGCATCTATTTCATCGTTGCGTTTGCGGAAAATGGGAATCAAACAACTGCGGCAAAGCTTGCCGTCGTCAGGAGGTGATTGACAGGAGAACAAGCGAGACAATTTGATCATCGGTTGGCCCGGCCCTCTGGATGCTTGTCGAGGGGCGGGAGTTGCGGAGTTCGGGATGCGCACAGTGTCAAGGCCTGTCTTGTATTCCAGGGCACCGACTGGAGAGCAGACTCCAATCTGGAGGAGCAGGTAATTCGTTCTTGCTGCATCAAACCCCGGACAGTAAATCTCTAACTCAAGACTGATTTTTTTGAAGGGAGGTAGTACAACCTTGGAAAACACGTACAAAGACGAAATCTTCACGAAACGAGTGAGAGCCGGTAAGCGCACATATTTCTTCGATGTGAAATCGACTAAATCGGAAAAGGATTTCTACATCACGATTACCGAGAGCAAGCGTGTGGGGGAGGAAGAGTACGAGAAGCACAAGATCTTCCTCTATAAAGAAGATTTCGAGAAGTTTCAGGACGCATTGGATGAGACGGTAGAATACGTCCAAGGTAAGTTACTTGTGCACGCCGAGCCGGGAAACGCAGAAATGGTGGCCGAACGACCAGCTTGACCCGCGCTGTTTTCTTGCATCCGCCTTGTTCCGCTTCCATGAGTGAATGTCATGCCGTTGCGGTCGGCGCTCAATTTGGAATCTGGTACGACTGGCTCTCTTGAATATCCTTTGCCAGTATCACGGGATTTCTTTTTAGGAATGTCACTCGAAAGCCCACGTACGTGACGTACGAGGGCTTTTCTTTTT
>Ga0315277_10006269_pt1 | contig 15623 bp, 15 predicted proteins | sample YL17G05_15_MG_FD_203695 | JGI IMG/M metagenome (GOLD analysis project Ga0315277, IMG submission 203695) | Sediment microbial communities from Yellowstone Lake, YNP, Wyoming, USA - YL17G05_15 | ecosystem: Environmental > Aquatic > Freshwater > Lake > Sediment | place: USA: Wyoming | collected...
GAAGATTGCCTGTCCTCGCTCCCATCACATTGGGCTCGAATGTGACGAGGACAAGTTTGCCTTTGAGGTCAGCATGGTCTGGAATGGGCTCATAGCCTGGATTGGGCTGGAATCCTTTTCGTTTCAATCGCTCGGAGTAAACCTCTATCTTTCTCGAAGGGGTGTTAAATCCATTTGGCTCATAGGCTCTATATTTAGGCCTTTCCTTCGGATCGAACCAGACCCCATTCTCTTTCAAATACTTCCATCCCCCTGCCTGCTCCAATTTCTCAATCCCTGAGACTCTCTTTTTGATATACTCCCCGGTGGAGTTGAATTTGAAATGCCGTTGCAGCCCTCCGCCGATCCTGTGGGCGAGTTCGATGAAGATATCCGGGAGTGGAACCGAATTGGCATAGGGACGAACGATAGGTTGCTGGAGGGCCACGAAAGGAATCAAGTCCAATGCCGGGGAGGAATCCAATCCCCAACTCTCCAGGTAGGTCGCAACAGGTAGGATGAGGTCGGCATAGGATGCGGTCTCGGTCATGTAGCTATCGGCCACGACGATATAGGGGATTAATTTTTCATTCTTTAAGACCTCGATGGTTGCATGGGTTTCAGGGTTGGCATAAGCAGGATTGGATTCATAAAGGAAGTAGACCTTTGGATTCAACCTTCTCCTTTTCACGAAGGAGATAAATTTTTGCGGAGTGATCTGAACTTCCTCAAAACCGGGAGAGGAAGACTTCAAATCCAGATCATCGAGACGATAAGTCCTTGGAAGACAATGACCCCCTGGAGTATCAATGCTCCCTACGATGGTGTTGAGAAGAAAGATACAGCGTTCATTATAGACTCCATTGAAATGGCCGCTCACGCCACGGCCTGAAATAGCTACGGCGGGCAGGGAGGTGGCAAATTCCCTTGCAACCCTTTCGATATCCGATGCGTGAACACCGCTGATCTTCTGAGCTATTTCAGGAGGGTATTGAGACAGGTACTGGGCAAGCGACGAGGGAGAGAGATTGGTCCATCTCTGGATAAAATCCTTATTGTGAAGGTTGGCATTGACGATGACATGGGCCATGGCCAGAGCCACCACGCCATCGGTCCCCGGGCTGACGGGAAACCACTCATCGCTATTGCCCGCGGTATGGGAGAGCCTGACGTCGAACGTCACCAGTTTGGCTTTCTTCAAAAATCTGGCTTCCATCAATCTTCCAATAAAGCCCGTGTAGGATTCATGGGTTTCATAAGGATTGGCGCCAAAGTTGAGGATGTAATGGCTGTTGGCCACATCGGGAACTCCTCTTTCCTCTCCCCATGTAAGCCTTTGACCCCAATCCCTGTTGGCAAAATAGAGGCTGTCCTCATCAATCAAAAGTGCTTTTTCAAAGACATTTAGAAATCGTTTCATAACGCCATTCGGCCTGTGTTCAGACTGGAAGACAAAGTCTCCTTTTTCTCCACTCTGGTGGATTACCTTCATTCTTGAAACGACTTCGCTATATGCCCTTTCCCATGAAATTTTTTCCCATTGCCCTTTTCCCCGTTCTCCCCTCCTGATCAATGGAGACGTGATGCGCTCCGGATCATACTCCATATTGATACCGGCGAGACCTCTTGAGCACAGCTTTCCAAGGCTATTGGGATGTTTAGGATTCCCTCCGATCTTGACCAGCTTGTCCCCCTCTAAAAAGCCGATGATTCCACAGCGGGCCGGACAGAGCTGGCAAATGCTCGGTATTCCTTTGAGTAACTTCTTGGTATGCCGGGAGGCCTGTTTTCCTCCCACCGCCTCCCTGGCATAGGCAGAAAGCTCAAGCAGAGGGTGGACGATGAGAGTTTGCATGCCGATAAGGCAGAATTTTAAAAATTCGCGGCGTATCATTTTCCATTCTCCTCCCATCAACTCAAAGGAACATATTGGCCCCCAAAAACCATCACATATCTCATAATGAAGACACCAATCGAGGCCAATATGGCCGCAATCAATAATAAAAGATGTGATTTTCGGGTCTTCTTAAAAAGAATAATGAGGGAAGGGACCACGTTTCCAAAGACATTATCCACCCAGATATATAAGAAACCGAACTTCCCCAGGCGGACAAGCTCAACCGTTTCAAAAGCATCCTCTGTGTGGTAATACATCACGGTGAGGTCAGAAAACACATAGAAAACATTCATGATCATAAAACCCGCCATCCATTTTGCAAGAAGGTCTATGATCTGGAGGTCTTTTTCCCTCGCCTCCTCGGGTTTGCTCTTATAAGTAAAATGGTAACGAATCAGAGCCACAATGAGCATGAAAGCCATTCCTGAAATCATTGCCGAGGCTAAGAAATAGGATGGCATGACGGCAGTGTTCCAGAGGACCCTGGCTTTGGCAAAACCCAGGACGAAACCTGTATATCCGTGAACACCAATAGCAGTAGGAAGGCTGATGACACCGAAAATTTTTGACCATCTCACATTTCCTTTAAACAAAAAATAGATGTAAATTCCAGTGAAGATGGGGTAAGCACAGAGAATAAAGGTTCCCCAACTGAGGGGCGAAGTGACATTGAAATGGATGAAGAGATACCAGAAACGTAAGGGCTGGAAGAGGTCCGTGAGCAGGAAAATGGGTGAGATGGAGAACAGGATGATCACAAATATGGCTCCAATCTTGGCGACTGGTTTATATTCACTTTTTCCAAGTAACGTGGCTGTGATGGATACGATCGAACAGCCTGCATGGAGCCCAACGATATGGAAATAGATGGCGATCAACATGCTGACCGTTTCGTGATGGAACACATTGTATAAGACCTGAACTTCCATAGGTTGTCCCTTTTCCCTTTATAATTTTTCATATTCTTTGTGATAAAAGTGTTTTTCCCATCCCTTTAACGGATCGGCGACGTCCTTATCCAGACCTATATAATAGACATTGGGAAAGGTGGCCATCATCTGTTTGAGGACCTGAACCCTCTCCTTTGAAAGCAGTTGAGAGACCTTACTGCTTGGGTCCTTCAGATTCCCGAATACCATCGCCCCGGTGGGACACGTTTCCACACAGGCTGGTTGCAGACCGGAGTCCACACGATGAACACAGAAGTCACACTTCTCAATCATACCAGTGATTGGATTTGGATATCTAACATTATATGGGCAGGCTGCCCGACAATAGTTGCATCCGATACACCGGTGGGGATCAATCATCACAATCCCATCTTCTCGTTTATAGGCAGCTTTTACCGGACATACTGTATTACAGATAGGACGCTCGCAGTGATTACACAACCAAGGCAGAAAAAGCGTTGTCATTCGAGGATATCTTGCCTCTTCAGGCCGCTCACAATAGGGGCAATCCCAGGGTAAGGATAGTGTGGCCATCTCCGGGTAGGTTCCTTTTTGCACGACCCTTACCCAGACCCTCCAAACACCGAGAGGAACCTCATGCTCGGCCTTACAGGCCACCTGGCAGGCATGGCATCCGATACAGCGCCTGAGGTCAATGACCATTCCCCATCTCACTTCTTTTTTCATGAAGACTTCTCCTATGAGAATCAGGTTTTATTTCGCTGTCACTTGATATTTTTTGTTGAGATCTTTATCGAGAGTAACATCCCTCACGATATTCGCATCGAGATCCACCTCAAAATACCACCCTTGGCTTATATTTTTTATCCTATCCTCCTGAGTTTGGTAGCGAAAAGAGACGAAATAAAGGGAATCCGCATAATGGTAAAAATGCTTCATCATTCCCGAAGTCTTCTCAATCTCTTTGTCAATCTCATCCACCACCCTCTTTGCTTCTTCCGATAGGTCTTTTGCCTTCACCATACCTTTGCCCCGGGGGAGCAGATAAAACTGGATGGAGACATATTCCTCCTTGAGCCTTTTTATCCTTGAGGCAAAATATTTCGAATCGTTTTCAATCAGTAATTCGGAAGCAGGACTCCCTTCAGCCAGAAAACCTAAATCTTTCAGTTTGATCAACCCTCTTTTAATCCGGGTCATAGAGCCCTTGAAGTCTTCCATCATCCTCTGCCCAAATCTTTCTGAGTCATATATGGAACCAACATGGATGGCTTTTTCTGCCTGCCATCCGATGATCTTCACATCCCCTTTCACCTTTTCTGCTATATTCTGCGCATCCCCATAGGCGTCCTTTACCCTTGCGTATTTCTTTGCCAGTTCAATGGCCTTTTCCTTTTTCTCCGTCTCCAGCTCAAAAAATCTCTTTCCTTCTTGGGTTGGAGATTCGACAGGAAATTTATCGAGAACAAAGGATTTGTAACGGTAAAAGGCCGTAATCTGATAGACAAGAAAGAGAAAAATGGCAATGGCCACCGCCAACATCGTTATTTTTATCACCTTCCTGCCTGCGTCCATCGTCTTGCACCTTTCCTTTTCTCAGGCCTCCAAAAGCAATGCCTCAGGCCCATAAAGAAATGGGTATCAAAAATTAAAGCACTCCAGCCCACTCTATTGTTTATTCAAATTTTTATCTTTGGTAGCAAGAGATTTCTGTTAAAGGAAAAGTTCGGATTGGGCCCCCACCCTATCGAACAGCCATTTCTCTATCACTTTTTAAAAATGATTGCAAGAAAAAACTTTCTGGCAGAGAACGGTTTTTGTAAAGCGCAATTTTCAACTTAATAAATTGATTTGATTTATAAATTTTATTTTGGTAAATTTAAACAAGGGATGATTGTTTAATGAAACAGAAATGGCTTGTTTTCCCGGTTTTGTCATTATCCATTTTGCTTTTGGCGGGAAAGTCCGCTCTTCCTCTCAACAAAGAGGAAGAAAACCCCATGGAGCGAAGAGAGGAAAAGTTAAAGGTCTTTCGGGAAAAGAGAGACCGCTTCTTCAAGCAAGACCCTCATTCTCCGTTGAAAGAGACCGATCGAAAAAGATTCAAGAATCTCCTCTACTACCCGATTGACCTGAAATATACAATGGTCGGATCCATCGAGAAATATCCGACGGAGCCCAAGCCCATTTATGTCAATCTCCCTACCAACAAGGAGAGGGAGAAAAAATATGTCAAATACGGCCGTTTCAAATTTAAATTGGAAGGCAAGGAATACATCCTCCAGATTTACAGGCCCCTGGGCGAAGGAGAGCTTTTCCTCCCCTTTAAAGACAAGACCTCCGAAACCGAAACATATAGAATGGGACGTTATCTCAATATCGAGCCCATGCCAGGGGGAAAGGTGCTGATCGATTTCAACCGGGCCTACAATCCTTTCTGTGAGTTCAATGAAAAATATACCTGTCCCTTTGCCCCGAAGGAAAACTGGCTGGACATCGAGATTCGGGCAGGGGAGAAGCGCTATAAATAAAAAGGGGAGTTAAATTGAAATATAGAAGAATCCTTACGCTTGTTATGATCGGGCTCATCGTCACCCAATCCTACGTTCCACTTGCCCGGGCCGCGCCAAAAACCCAGTTCAGCATTGTCTACACCAATGATGTGATGGGTGAGGTGGAACCCTGCGGCTGATTCCGGAGCCCCCTTGGCGGGATCGCCAAGAGATCCACCCTGATCTCGGAAATGAAAAAGGAAGGCGCAGAGGTCCTTCTTCTCGACACAGGAAACATTCTCTTTCGAAAACTTCCCCAGACCGAAACCAAAAAAAAAGACGCCCTCCTCCGCATCGACCTCCTCATCCAGTCGTATAACGAGATCAGGTATGAGGCGGTCAATGTGGGCGAGAAGGATTTGATGATGGGCCTCAAATTCCTTCTCGATGTGACTCAAAAAGCCAAGTTTCCTTTCATCTCCGCCAACCTCGTGGATAAAAAGACTCAGAAAGTAATCTTCAGGTCCCATGTGATCAAAGAGATCTCAGGCATTAAAGTGGGAATTCTCGGGCTTCTCGATGACCAGTTCAACTCCGCCCTCCAGGAGAGGGAGCCGGGGCTTGTCATCCAGGATCCCATTTCAGTATCCAGAGACATCGCCAGAAGCCTCCGGCCGCATTGCGACCTGATCGTCGTCCTTTCGCAGCTTGGCGAAATGAAGGACAAGAGACTGGCCCGGGAGAATCGCGACATTCACCTGATCCTTGGTGGAGGCGGAGAAAGTATGCGGGCTGTTGCCGAGAGGGTGGGTGAAATTCCCATTTACCGGCTGGAGCCCAGAGGAGGGTATCTGGGCCGGGTGGACTATTCCATCTCCGATACCAAAAGGCCGATTCATTTTCTGATTTCGAGTGAGCGGGATGAACTGGAGAAACGATTGGGACGGCTGATTATCCGCACGATTCAGATCAAAGCCGAAATAGCAAAAGCGGGCAGACCGGACGAGATGAAAGCCAAGGAGCTTAAATTTCTGGAGTCGAAACAGAAGGAAGTCGAAAAAAACCTCATGGCCCTCCAGGATAAAAACTTTTACAAACACATTGCTATTCCTGTCCAGCTGTCCATCGAGGATGATCCGAAGATTATGAAGGGGGTGGAGCATTATCGTTCGGAATCAGCGAAACTATACAAGCCGAAAATGGCCGGCCTTCCTGAAAAAGGACTTTCCGAAAAAGAGATGATCGCCCGGATTCCCCAAGACAGCCTCTTTGTCGGGGCGATCACCTGCAAAAAATGCCATGAGGTCAACTACCGCAACTGGCTGAAGACCAAACATGCCAAAGCCTCCCAGACCATCGTGGCTTCGCCCAAATATGCCCAGGAGGAATGCCTGATGTGCCACTCCACCGGCTATGGAAAGATGGGGGATTATGCCACGGTGGAGGAGATCCCTTTCTACCTCCAGGGGGTGCAGTGTGAGACCTGTCATGGGCCAGGAAGGGGGCATCCGGGAAAAGGAAGGATGGAAAGAAAAGTGACTCTGGGCGCTTGCAGAAATTGCCACACTAAAGACCAGAGCCCCACCTTTAATTATGTGGCCTACCTTGAAAAGATCGGTTGCAAAATCACCAAATGACGAATTTACCGAATGAAAAATTCGTTCTATTCGTTGTCATTCGGGGTCATTCGGGTTTTTAACCAAGAAACTCCCAGGCAATCAAGAAGACACAGAAGAGCCCGATGGCCAGCATGGCAAATCCCATTACGTTTGAAAAGAGGTCTGTCAGGGCACTCGGATATTTTTCTCGATAGATCTCCAGTCTCTTCTGCGCCAAAAGCCTTTTATACTGCTCCAGCCGCTCTTCAACCAGCTCATATTTGGGCAACCTTCCTGTAAAGATCACCGGATCAAAGGGGAACTTCGACGGTCTGAAATGGGTGTTGAAGAAATGGACGGTAAAGATAAAACCAGAAGCTAATAGCGCCTCATCCGAATGGATAATCGTTGCAATGTTAAGCACCCAACCCGGCAGGAAGATGGAGAAGGCCTCCGGGAACCAGAGCATCAGACCGGAAAGTCCGATGGCAAACATCCCCCAGAAAACAGCCAGAAAATCGAATTTTTCCCAGTAGGTCCAGCGGTCAAACTGGGGTTTTGGCCCTTTGTTAAGGAACCAGCGGATCATTCCCACGATATCCTCAACATCCTTCCAGCGTGGACAGAGAGAATCCGGGCCAAATAGTTTCTGTAGAGGATTGGGATTTCCAGGTAGTTTTTTGTAGAAGAGGAAGTAGACGATATAACCGATGGCGGCTCCGAAATAGAGAAAGGTGATCCCTGCAGCAATCCGGTGGACCAATCCCGCCATTTCGGCTCCCCCTAAAAAGTGCATCAAACCTTTTGCCCAGGGAGCATGAGAGAATTTCAGCGGGAGTCCGGTGAGGACAAGAGCGATGAAGGTCACCATCATGGTGAAGTGAAGCGCGATATCAAAAGTGCTGAAGCGGCGATACATATGGCCTGCTTCGTCCGGTTTGACATGTTGCGGAAAGAAGATCCCTTGGGCCCTCAACTCCCGTTTTTCCCAGAAGTCCCTTCTCCACCACAGGATGGTATGGAACCAGAACATGCTGAATACCGAAACTAATAATGCGGTCATAATGACAAACGTCCCGTAGAAAATAGGATGTCTTTCCGGATCATTATGGGTGGCATGGGCAATCCACATGACAAAGTTCGTATTGGCTCCGGGGTGGCATTTTCCGCAGGTTTCGGTGAGACGAGCATCGGAGATAAGCGATTTTGGATCTTTCTGGGGAAGGATGCTGTGAAACCCATGGCAGTCCGCACAACCCGCCACCAGTGTGGGATAGCCTAACTTTTCAACCTTTCCGTGGTAGCTCTCAAAATAGGTCTGGGTGGCAATCGCAAAGACTTTGTTCCGTTCCATCATCTCCTTATCAGCATGACACCTCTGACAAGAATCGGTATGGAACTCCTTCCGAAATTGGACCACCTTGGGCTCATCACCCTTCAATAACGGGATTTTGTGCATCCCGTGACAGTCGGTGCAGGTTGCGGAATCCGGATTTCCAGCGATGACAGCTTTACCGTGGATGCTCTCTGAATAGCCATCATCCGAATGGCAGGTAGTGCATTTCTGGATGACCCGGGTTTTATCCCCTTTCCAGGGGGTCATCTCATGGATATCTTTATGGCAATCTTTGCATTGAACATCGTTGATGAAGTGGGCACTCCCGTAATGTTCTGTCCCCTCCTTCTTATGACAGCGATGGCAGGTCACCGGCTCCACATGAATCCTCGGCCCCTTTGCCTTCGTATGGGTTTTCACATCCGTAATGTCCCAGTGGCAACCATTGCAGGAGTTGGCTCCATGGACCGACTGGGCAAATTTTCTTTCATTGATCTTGTTACTGTGGCAACCGAGACATTCCGAATTATCGATGCATTCATAACAGTATTCTCTGCCCCTGATGATGAACTTCTCCCCCTTTTTCGCAGAATCTGGAGGTTTGGTCACTGCTGCGGGTTTGGATGTCTCTTTTTTCTCGGGAGTGGGTGTGGCTGCCCACATAAATCCGAGGCCCAAAAATAGGGCAATGGAAATGGCAAGAAGAATAACAATTGATCTTTTAAATTTTGTTTTCATACTCCCCCCATCCCAAAACGATATAGGTACTCCCTTAAATTTTAAGTGGATTTTTACCCCGTTAGAAATAATGCCCCGCCTGCGTTGTCGGAACCACTTCAGCGCGGCGAAAACCTGCTAGAATTTCTAACGGGGTAAATTTTTTGGAATTTTCGAGAAGGTAAAATGTGATTTTTTTAACATAACAAAAAATTGAAGTCAACAAATTTTTCTCATAAAGGTTGCAGGCTCTCCCTGAGAGAAAACCACCTCTCCTGCCTGAAGTTTCTTCTTTGTAAAACGCTTAGTTAGAAAATAATCACAATTGTCTCCCTCTCCCCTGGTGGGAGAGGGCGTGGGTGAGGGGGAGTATGCCATGTCCACTCCCACCTCAATCCTCCGCCATCAAGGGGGAGAATAAGACTTGGCAATTTTCATGGTTAGTGATTGGTCTACCGTCCATGGCCAATTACCTTTCATTAGTAGATTTAGAAATAGGTGACAATTGAAGTTTAATATTCCTTGGATAGAAATTGGTTACTATAATTCCAGAAGGCGTATTAATATTTTTTTCAGACAAGACAATTTGATTCATACCAGAATGGGCGCTTGAGAGATTGATCTCCACTCTAATATGGTCAGGCTTTACAGAAGAAAGAAGCCTTTGTGAACCCCTAAAGCGAACATTAATCTCCCTGGGTGGTTCTCCCACAATTACCAAACTCTGAGGAGTAGAATAGTATTCAATAGGTATACCGAAACTGATTTCCCCTTTACGTATACCGATTACAAAAATCCAGAGGAGGCATACCAGGATGAGAAAGAGGGCTTTTATTGGAAGATCTCCAATGAATTTCTTCAGCCATGTCATTTCTTTATCTTTTTTATCTCCAATAAGTCTCGGATCAGATAGGATCTCTTTCAATTCTTCTTTTCCTTTTTTCTTTTGGATTTCACCTTGGGAAGCTAATAACACTTCCCCCCTCTCTTCTGAGATGATGATACATTCCGCATCTGAGACTTCTGTAATACCTATTCCAGCACGATGTCGTGTTCCCCATTCTTTAGGAAGGATCGGGGACTGGGAAATCGGAAGAAGGGCTGCAGCATAACGAATTTGATCTCCTTTGATAACAACAGCACCGTCATGTAATGGAGATTGAGGGTTAAAAATACTGACCAATAAATCTTCATTGACCCTTGCATCCAAAATTGTTTTTTTACGGATAAAGTCATCAAGTTCATCTGCTCTCTGCAAAACGATTAATCCGCCTATCCTCTTATTTCCCATTTGAAATGCAATCTCTAAAATTTCATCAACAACTTTTGAAGGGTGGGCTTCGGCCTTTCCGATGAAGAAAGCGGGAAGGTTAATACTGCCTAATACCTCCCGAATCTCCTGTTGGAAGATTACTACGAGAACAATCAGGATTACCGACCAGAGATTCTGGAACCCCCATTCAGAAAGGGACAAATCAAGCGAATGAGCCAATATGTAGAAAAAAGGTAAAACCAGAATAGCCACGATCATTCGCAGGGCTCTTTTTTTCTTTAGCCAGAGATAAAGTCGATAGAAAATGTATGTGAGAACTAGAATATCTAAACCATCCTGCCAACGGAAAAGATTAAAAAGATCTTTCATCTCATTTCACCAATCGTTAAAGATATCGATTCATTTATTGAAGTTTTACGATCAATCCTTCAGTTTGTAGTCTTTAAATTCTTTCTACTTACGCTATGCGCTTTGCTCCATGCGCTATGCCATTTTCTAACAACATCGACATAGAATTGTGGAGCAAGCTTAAGGCGACCTTGGAGCGGTTTCGACTAGTTATCATGCGCAGATGACTCCCCTGGGTACTTAAATTTAGATTGTGCCCCCTTAACCCCGCCTATGAGGCGGGGGTTGTGAATTACAATCCGGTTAAAAGCTTTCGTCTTCATAGAGAAGGATATGTCGAATAGAGCTGAGCTGAATTGTTTTTACTCTTTGAATTTCTGTGAGAGGAGTAAGGACCCTTACCACTTTTTTCTCCTGGGAATAATTTCTTACCACCCCCAAAGCCAGGGTGTCATCGTTACCATCCTTCATTCCTATAATAAGACCGTTGATCCCTAAAGACCAATCAAGAGGGAGGCGCTCACCATTAGGGTCAAGGACTTCTCCTTCTATTTGGACTTCTTCGACTGCAAATTCCTGGATCACAGAATACTTAAAATAATCTTGAAACTTATTTGTTCTATTGATTTTCCGTTCTTCCATAGACTTCGGTCTGATCTGTTCGGATAGAGGCAGGCGATAGATTTTATAAAGGGCGTTTTTTTTATATGGTTCTAAAATAGGTTCTATTTCGTCATATTTCTGTAAAGCAAGGATAAAACGTGGGTGGATCAGACCTATTTTCCTCCTTTTTAATTCTTTCCCTGCTTCACCTAAAACGAAACCGGTTGTATCAACTAAGATCACATCAGGGCTATTATATGAGGAGGCTTTATCCACCATCCTTTTTACTCCTTTTAGATGGATCGGAAAATGGTCTTCGGGTGTGGTAGAGCCGACAAAGAAGATTTCTGGCGGTGATAATATTACTTTCCAATCCGGATGGGATTTGAATACGGAAAGACCGATCGTGGCAGGGGGGCCGAGAAAAGATTGCCCAATATCTGCATCAACAAGTCCAACCTTCAAGCCTCGTTGGCAAAGGTGAGACATCAAGAACTTGGCGAGGGTGCTCTTTCCTGTATCGCTTGCTCCGAGAAGAATCGCAATCCCTTTTTCTTCTCCCAGAACATCCAATAATCCAAACCACTCCTTTGGAGCCGAAATTTCCATGGATTTGCATATGGCCTTAAAAGTTAGTTTGAGGTGCGGTAATCCAAATCTGATGAGATGGATCTGATCAATGCTTCAATCTCCTGCCAAATCAATGCACCCTTGGCAATAAAGCGATCTGCCCCACATTCAAACGCAGCGTCTCGGTATTCCCGTGAGTCGTAACATGTGAGAATGACAATGATAATCTTGGGATGATCCTTTTTTATTTTTTTGGTGAGATAGAGACCGCTTTTTCCAGGTAATTTGATATCCATAAAGATCAGATCAGGAAGGAACGTACCAACTTTTTTCAAGGCCTCATTTCCTTCTGCTGCCTCCTCAATAACCATTGAAGTAAATTGCAAATGGATGATCTCCTTGAGTGATTGCCGAAGGGAAGCATTGTCCTCAACGAGTAATATTTTAACCATAGTGATTCCTCCATAGGGGATTCTGTTTGAAAGGATCATTTTAGTCTTCCCGAAGGAGGGATGTGGCGTTTTAAACTACTTTTCTTGCTGCTTTGGGGAATTCTCCTGAAGATTTCGCCCAAGAGAAGTCTTAAGAGAATTCTTGAATATTTCACGTTCGTCATAGCTCAGCGATACAAATGTTTTCTTTTCCTTGCTGTGGTAACTTATTTTGTCTTCTCGGGCCAGCCAGCCTAAAGCCTGATAAACAATCTCCCCTTTCTCTTTCAGGATTTGAGGAAGTTTTGAAATTTCTACATCCTCTTTTTCTCCCAAAGTTTTTCATACCTTTGCTGCCACCTCTCCGATTTTATTCTTCATAATCTCCTCCCGTTATATCGATGCCGCACCCGTAGGTATCTAAAGTTATAAGAAATTTCCTATCCTAATCCATTTCTCTTTACGCCCAGCACCACCTCTGATGGGAATCCAAGTTGTGATACAAATTCTCGCTCAAATTCTTTAAAACCAATTTCTTCAAGAAATGGTTGTGCCATGACACCTCTACATCCTGCTAAAAGAGGGGGTTTTAATTTATAAATCTCTTCATAAATTTTATTCAACCATCTCTCCCCTTTTGCCATATTGACTAACACAATCCTGCCTCCATCCTTTAAAACGCTTCTAAATTCGAGGAGGATGGGAATAAAATCTTCAACAGGAAGGATGTCCAACAAATATTGGGTCATCAGAATATCAAACGTTCCATCCTCAAAAGGGAGATGCCGACAATCGCCGAGATAGAGGGTATAATTGTCTTGTCCAGTCTTAGAGATTCTTTTCCGTGCCCTCTCTAACATTTTCATTGAGACATCTATTCCATTAACCCAACCCTGGGGGTTCCTCTTCAGGATCTCTACAAAATTGAGACCGGTCCCAAAGGCAACTTCTAAGATTGTTTCTCCATTCTTGATAGCCGCCATATTTATTGCTCGCTGACGCGCCTTCGACTCCATCAAAATTCCGAACAGATCATAAATCGGAGCGATCCAATTATATTTTCGGACAATCTCTTCATGGGTGTATCGTGCTTCTAAGATTTCTTGGTTCATCAGATAACCCCCTATTAAGAGTATCAGATTAAATTCACTTCAATCCTGAACCGAGTTGTCAGAATGTACAAACCCAGGGATTATCCTGGGGCTGGGCACTTCCTGGAGGACAGTTTCTCCCTTAAATTTGAGAATTCTCGAATCATAACCTCTGCCTTTGAATGTGGCCAACAAGTTCCATAAGCTCTATTCGGTCATTGGCACAACTCTAACCACCCTAAGACCTTCGGGTCTCTCCACAACCTCAAAATAAACGGGCTGATATAGTGAAAGGGATCGAATCCCCATCCCCTGCAAGGATGAGGCATGAAAATAGATAGTTCTCCCATCCTCGGCTTCGATAAACCCATAATCTCGATCCTCGAATAGTCTTCTTATTTTCCCCTTAGAGATCCACCGCTTCGATCCCCTACCGTTTTCCGCGACCACATCTACTATGTAATAGCTTTTCCCTTTGCCAGCGGCCGAGACGATCCCTTTTAATGCTTGGATATTTCTCAACAATTTCCTCACATCCTGCTTGGACACCTTGATCTCGAGAATTCTTGTGTTAGGGCCAACCTCAATCTCTTTTATGTCAACCTCCTCAGGAGATTTTACCAGTGTGTGTACTACCCCATCCCTACAAGTTCCTTCATAATATCCAGCCTCCGATATACGACTCTTCACGATACCTAAGGGACTTCGTACTATTTTAACTAAAGTTATAAGCCCCGCCCGCGGAGACGATCACTCCACGTAAGCGAAGCACCGTGTGGAGTGCAAGTTTGCTTTAGATCTGCTGAACCTCAATGACAGCTCTCTCATAATTTTATGCATTTTCAAAAATTTGGATCTCGGAGAGTGAGCTATCATCAGGAGGTATTGAGACCTTAAGAATTTCTATTTCGATAGAATGATAAAGTGATCTCTCCGATTTTTTCTCCATGCCTCTTCATTATGGCCTGGATCCAAAGGTTTCTCTTCCCCATAACTGATTGTGGAGATCTGATCTGCTCGCATACCGAGAGAGATAAGGTATTTCTTTGCACTATTGGCCCTTCTCTCTCCCAATGCCAGATTGTACTCGTTGGTTCCCCTCTCATCACAATGACCTTCGATCTGTATCTTTACTGTTGGATGTTTCATCAAGAGGGCTGCATTCCCTTTTAAGACCTCCGCATCCCCGGGACGAATGTCATATTTATCAAAATCGAAGTGAATGTCTTTGAGCAGCTTGCTCTCAAGAACCTCTCCTTCGATCCCAGGTTCCTTTTTAGCGACCAAGCTCTTTTCGAACTCCTTCTCTCTTGCCTTCTTCGCCTCCTCCTCTCTGATTCTCGCCAGTTCTTTTTCTCTCGCTTCCTTCTCCTTTGCCGCCCTCTCGGCTTCAAGTTTCGCCGCCTTCTCCTTCCCGGCTGCCAATTCCTCGGTTCTTTTGACAGAAGGCTCTTCCTTCACAACTGTCTTTTTCGGACAACCCGTCAGGATAAGTCCGAAACAAAGGATAAGAACAATGATGCTTAAACTTTTTCTAACCATTTTGAACCTCCTCTTATTTGTGATTTGAATTTCCTTGATTGATATGCCTTTTATTCTTCCATGCCCACCAAACCTTTTAATTCCCTTGCAGGAACACAATAAAGCCCTTTTAACCTTGCTTTTCCAACGTCGTGTGCAACCAGTAGTGTAAAGTTCCAAATGCCGCCAGGTTTAAGATCATAAGTATTTTGAGAAATAATAGCGATTTGCGCTTCTTTCTCATCATAGACAGTAAATTCGATTCTTACTTCGGAAAGATTTCCTTTAGAATTATTCTTAACTTTTCCGATAAGTATTTTGTCATATTTATCCTCAGTCCCTTGGATAGATGTAAGTTCCCAATCAATGAGAGTTAGTGGAAAATTTGGATCCATGAATCGTTGCAATTTCATCACCAAATATTTAACAAGGCAAACCTTCAACCTTAACTACTGAGTTGACCAAACACATAAACCCCGCCATATTTGCGAGGAGCCTTGAACTGGATGTCAAGGGGGATGCTGCGCCCCCTCGACAATGGTTGCCTTTAATGCCTCACCGATGGAGGCAAGTACCTCATACAAGCCAAGCGACGTGTGAGGAGTGAGTTTGTTATTCAGAAGATCGAAGTATTCTTATTTTTTCTCTTTTTTTGTTGTTTTAGGTTTTGCGGGAGCAGCCGCCATTCCTTTAAATGTATTCTCCCACTTATCAACCAGGGTTTTCAGTTCATCCAATTTGGGTTTCGCCTTCGAAGGATTTGTGGCAATCATTTCTTTTGCTTTCCCCAAGCCTTCACTGATCGCCTTGGTATCGGCCGTCCAGGCCTCTTTGTCTTTCAGTTTCTTTCCCATTT
>Ga0315277_10006270_pt1 | contig 15619 bp, 17 predicted proteins | sample YL17G05_15_MG_FD_203695 | JGI IMG/M metagenome (GOLD analysis project Ga0315277, IMG submission 203695) | Sediment microbial communities from Yellowstone Lake, YNP, Wyoming, USA - YL17G05_15 | ecosystem: Environmental > Aquatic > Freshwater > Lake > Sediment | place: USA: Wyoming | collected...
GCAGGGATTAATTTCATTATCGGAATAATAATTAGAAATGTGTTCGGAATACAGGTATAGATACCCCGCTAGCTTACTCACACTTTCAGTGTTCGTAAGTTATGTGCTCATTTAGGAGATAAAATGCCCGCGGGAATAAAATTTAAAGGAAGCCCGCTTACCCTGGCCGGCAGGACGCTAAAAACCGGCAGCCCGGCGCCTGATTTTACGGTAATCTCCCAGGATTTAAAGGAGATTAGGCTTAAGGATTTTAGCGGCAAAATAAAAGTAGTTACTTCCTTTCCTTCGTTGGATACGCCGGTTTGCGACCTGCAGATAAAGGAGTTTAACGAGAAGGCCTCCGGGGTTTCTAAAGACGTGGTCATCTTAGGGATCAGCAAAGACCTGCCGTTTGCCCAGAAGAGATTCTGCCAGGCGAACAAAATCAAAAATGCCGTAATAATTTCAGACTACAGGTTTTCTTCCTTCGGGGTAAATTACGGATTTCTTATTAAGGAACTTAACCTTTTGGCCAGGACAGTGGTAATTATTGATAAGAACGATATTGTCCGCTACATCCAGGTTGTGGAAGAGCTGAGCATGCCGCCTGACTATGAAGACGTGCTGAAGAATCTGGAAGAAGTGATAAAGAATCCGGCGGCTGCTGCAGCACCCCGCCCTATCGGATCGGCGGGTGCGCCGCCTCCTGTGGCGAAACAGGAACTGCCCGGCAAATGCAAGCCCTGCGAGGCAGGCACCCCGCCTTTGCCTAAGGAAAGAATAGAAAAACTGCTTGCCCAATACCGGGGGTGGCAGCTGGTTGAAGATAAGAAACTGGTCAAGGAATTGAAATTTAAGGATTTTATAGAGGCTAAGTATTTTCTCGACCTGGTCTCGATTATTGCCGAGGAGCAGGGGCACCATCCCACGCTTACTTTGATTTACAACAAATTGAAGATTACCCTTACTACCCATGCTGCCGGAGGGCTTACGGAAAACGATTTTATTATGGCAAAGATAATTGATGAATTAGGAGGTTAGCGATGAGGGTCGCGGTGCTGGTGGAAGATAATTATCAGGTTTTGGAGGTCTGGTATCCTTATCTGCGCCTGCGTGAAGAAGGCATAGAGACCGTGCTGGTCGGCACGGGCAAGAAGGAATACAAGAGCAAGGAAGGTTATCCCGCGCAGGAGGAGCTTTCCATTGATAAGGTAAAGCCGGCAGATTTTGACGCTGTGGTCATTCCCGGCGGATATGCCCCGGATATTTTAAGGAGATATGCTAAGGTAAATGATTTTGTAAGAGATTTATTTAAGGCCAATAAGCTGGTAGCGGCGATTTGCCACGCCGGATGGGTCCTGGTTTCCGCGGATATCTTAAAAGGAAAAAAGGCAACCTGTTTTTCGGCGATAAAAGACGACCTGGTAAACGCGGGTGCCAGGTTCATCGATAAAGAAGTAGTGGTGGACGGCAATTTGATTACCTCGCGCAACCCTTATGACCTGCCGGCGTTCTGCAGGGAGATAATAAGGTTTTTGAAAAAGAAATAATTAGTTTACGGAGGGAGAAGATAAAATGGCGCTTAGGGAAATTAAAAAAGACATATTCTGGGTAGGTGTAGTGGACTGGAACGTGAGGACGTTTCACGGCCATACCTATAATACCAACCGGGGGACTACTTATAATGCCTACCTGATCCTCGACGAAAAGATTGCCCTGGTGGATACCGTAGCCGGCCAGTTTGCCGATGAGTTGATTGAGAAAATAAAACAAATAATCCCCCCTAAAAAAATAGATTATATTATCGTCAATCACGTGGAGACCGACCATTCCGGGGCACTCCCGCGGCTGTTGAAGCTCTGTCCTTCGGCAAAGGTATTCGGCAGCAAAAAATGCAAGGAGGGCCTCTCTAAGCATTATTATCTCCCATGGAGCGAAGCTCCGGGATCCCAAAGCGACGCTGTGAAGGATAACGGCTTCCGGGATTTCCAGATTGTAAAGACCGGGGATAAGCTGAAATTAGGCAGGCGCACCTTGACTTTTATTGAGGCAGCGATGCTGCATTGGCCGGACAGTATGTTTACTTACTGCGCCGAAGAGCGGCTGCTTTTGCCTAACGATGCCTTTGGCCAGCATTACGCGACCTGCGAAAGATTTGACGATGAAGTTGACCAGGGGATACTCATGGATGAGGCGGCGAAATATTACGGCAATATCCTCTGGCCGCTGAGTTCGCTGGTGTTGAAAAAGATAGAAGAGATAGTGAAGATGGGCATCTCCATAGAGATGATTGCTCCCAGCCACGGGATTATCTGGCGTAAAGACCCGGGGAAAATCATAAACGCCTATCTCTCCTGGGCGAAGAATGAGACTAAGCCTAAGATAGTGGTAGTTTATGAGACGATGTGGGGCGCGACTGAAAAAATGGCAAGAAAGATTGTGGAGGGCATCACCGATAAGGGGATATCCGTAAAGCTGATTGACATCGCCACCGCTGACCGCACCGAGGTGATAAAGGAGATGCTGGATGCCAAAGGCTATATTATCGGCTCATCTACCCATAATAACGACATGCTTACGGCGATTGCCGGATTCCTGGCGTTCTTAAAAGGCCTGAAGCCGCAGAAGAGGATTGCTGCGGTATTCGGCTCCTACGGATGGGCTGGCGGAGCGGCAAAATCAATCGAAAGCGTGCTTAAGGAGGCAGGGATAGAGATAGCCCAGCCGTCCCTGGCAGTCCAGTATGTTCCCACTGATGAAGAGCTGCGGAAATGCCTGGAGTTTGGCAGGGAATTCGCGTCAAAATTATTATAGGGGGTTCTAAGATGGATAAATACAAATGTACGGTTTGCGGCTACATCTACGACCCGGCAAAAGGCGACCCCGATAACGGCCAGCCGGCGGGGACCAGCTTTGAAAAACTGCCGGCGGATTGGGTTTGTCCTGAGTGCGGGGTAGGAAAGGATATGTTTGAAAAGATATGATAAATCTGCCGGAAAAGGTGATAAGTTTTTTTCAGGGTCAGGGTTTTGTGATTGTTTCCACTTTGGAAGCGGACCTTACCCCCCATAATGCCTGCAAGGGAATAGTCAAGATAGACCGTAAGGGCAAGGTTTATCTGCTCGACCTTTATAGGGGCAGGACGTATGATAACCTGAAGAAAAATCCCAAGATAAGCATCGCGGCAGTTGACGAGCATAAGTTTAAGGGTTATTGCCTTCAGGGAGAAGCGGAAATAATACCCATGGAAAGGCTTGGGCCCGCGCTATTGAAGGACTGGGAAGGCCGCATTACCAGCCGGCTTACGCAGCGGGTGATCAGGAATATCCGTGAAGAGAAAGGGCATCCCAGGCACCCCGAGAGCCTGTTGCCGACACCGGAATATATGATTGTCATGGAAGTAAAAGAAATCGTAGATCTGACCCCGCATCATATCAGAGAAGGAGCGTAAAAAAATGGGCAATATCTTTGCAGGCAGCGAAATAGTGGAGATAGGTATCCAGATTGAAAAAAACGGCAGGGATTTTTACAGCACGCTGGCGGATAAGACAAAGAATGTTTCTGCCGGGGAAATGTTTAAATACCTGGCGGGCGAAGAGGAAAAACACATCGCCGCATTCCAGAAGATACTGGGCGATATGGTGAAATACGAACCGCCGGAGTCTTATCCCGGAGAATACTTCGTCTATATGAAGGCGCTGGCCAACGAGTATATATTTACCCAGGCAGACAAGGGAGAGGCGATAGCCAGGACGGTAAAGAGCGATAAGCAGGGTGTAGAAATGGGGATAGATTTTGAAAAGGATTCCATTATTTTTTACGAAGGCATGAAGAAATCCGTTCCCGAGTTTGACCGCAAGATAGTCGACCAGCTGATTGCTCAAGAGCAGGAGCACCTCAGGAAACTGTCCGATTTAAAAAAGACCCTTTAAAAAATAGGGGACGGTTCTATTTTTCTAACGTGAGAAGTAGAAAAATAGAACCGTCCCCTATTTTAAGCCGGATGAGATAGCAGGCTTACGTTGTATGTTGATTAGGAGGTCCTTAAGCCTTACCACCCGACCCGCAACTCACAACCCATCCTCACAACCATTCGTAATTTTCCTTGGGAATTTTTGTTTTTTGGAGTATAATTGAACCTATGCGCACGGCGGTTTATTACAGCAATAGCGACATCAGGATCGAAGAGCGGCCCAAGCCAAAGGCCGGCAGGGGAGAGCTGGTTTTGCGCGTAGAGGCCTGTGGTATCTGCGGAAGCGATGTAATGGAATGGTACCGGATAGGCCGCGTGCCGTTAGTGCTCGGCCATGAGATAGGTGCAGTCGTTGACGAGGTTGGCGAAGGCATTACTCAATACAAAAAAGGAGACCGGGTTTCCGCCTCGCATCATGTTCCCTGTAATAATTGTCATTATTGTTTAAACGGGCATCCTACGGCCTGCGATACCTTGCGCAGCACTAATTTTGACCCCGGTGGTTTTAGCGAGTTCCTCCGGCTGCCGGAGATAAATGTGAAATACGGCGTATATCCGCTGCCGAAGGAAGTGGCTTTCGCGGAAGCCACCTTTATCGAGCCTTTAGCCTGTGTGATACGCGGCCAGAGGCTGGCGGGAATGAAGCCGGCTAGCACGGTCCTGGTTATCGGCAGCGGCATTTCCGGCCTGCTGCACATACAACTGGCAAGATTAAACGGCGCTTCAATTATAGTCGCCACCGATATCCTGGGTTACCGCATGCAGGCAGCGAAGCGATTCGGCGCAGACGTGGTAATTGCCGCCGGAGATGATATTTCCGCCGCGATGCGCCGGGCCAACCAGGGAAGGTTAGCGGACTTGGTAATTCTTTGCGCGGGAGCGGAATCAGCAGTCAGGCAGGCGCTGGACTGCGTTGAGCGGGGAGGCACGGTTTTATTCTTCTCCGCTGCCAACCAGGGAGTAAGTGTACCGTTGTCCGTAAACAAGCTTTTTTGGCGCAATGAAGTCACCCTTACTTCATCTTATGCTGCCAGTCCTGAAGAGCACCGGCAGGCATTGGAGCTGATTAAGACAGGCAGGATAAAAGTTAAAGAGATGATTACTCATAGGTTGGGTTTAGCGGACTCTGTATCAGGGTTTCAGCTGGCGATGAAAGGCAGCGAGTCAATCAAGGTTGTCATTGAGCCGCAAAGATAATTTAATTAGGCTCTAATATATCCGGGTCAATAGAAACGTAATATATCTGGGTCGATAGCCGATAGTCTATAGTCCAAAGCTTTTACTATCGGCCATAGACTATTGACTATAGACCCGTGTAATATACGGATAACATAAATGAGAAAGACTTTAATATTACCGGGAATAATTCTTGCGATTGTGTTTTCTTCTATTTCTCTATCCGTTGCGGAAGAAGAAAGGATACGCATAGGATATTTTCCCAATATAACTCATGCCCAGGCGGTTATTGGCATAGCTGATGGGACGTTCCAGAAGGCGCTGGGCGAGGGCGTTAAGATCGAGGTGAAGATTTTTAATGCCGGGCCTTCGGTTATCGAGGCAATGTTTGCGGGTGCGCTGGATTTAGCCTATATCGGCCCCAACCCCGCGATTAACGGATACATTAAGTCTAACGGCGAGGCCTTAAGGATTGTCGCGGGGGCGGCGAGCGGCGGAGCGGCATTGGTAGTGCGCGCAGACGCCGGCATCGGCAAGGCAGGTGATTTCCATAACAAAAAAATAGCTTCACCGCAGATGGGAAACACGCAGGACGTCGCTCTGCGCGCCTGGTTGAAAAATCAGGGGCTGATTCTCAAGGAAAGAGGGGGAGACGTAGAAGTCCTGGCGATAGCCAATCCCGACCAGTTGACGCTGTTTATGAAGAAAGAAATTGACGCGGCCTGGACGGTTGAGCCGTGGGTTAGCCGGTTAATTAAAGAAGGACAAGGGAAGGTATTCCTGGAAGAAAGTTCGCTTTGGCCAAAGGGAGAATTTATTACCGCGCATATAATTGCCAGTAAAAAATTCCTGGATAAACATCCTGACCTGGTCAAGAGATGGATTTCCGCTCACGTAGATTTGACCGCCTGGATTAACGGCAATCTTACGCAGGCGAAAGGCATCCTGAATGAAGAAATAAAAAAGTTAACCGGCCAGGCCTTAGCGCGGGATATTTTAGACGCTGCCTTTGCCAGATTAAGACTGACCTATGACCCGGTTAAGGATTCGTTGTTTACTTCCGCGAAATGGGCGTTTGAGCAGGGGTTCTTGGGTAAAGAAAATCCGGATCTTTCAGGGATATATGATTTGAAAATCCTAAATCAGGTTTTGAAAGAAAAAAATCTCCCCCCGGTTAATTAAGGCCATTTATGTCCCTGCTTAAAATTAATATCGAATCCAAGTCTTACGGCGGGTTGAACGTAATCGACAAGCTTAATTTGGAGATTGAGAAGGGAGAGTTTGTCTGTGTTACCGGCCCTTCGGGCTGCGGTAAGACCACACTTTTAAATATTATTGCCGGGCTGGACCTTTACTATTCCGGCGAGGTCTTATATAAAAATGAGCCCCTGGCTGGATGCGCTTCAAACCGGTTATTGATATTCCAGGAACTGGGCCTTTTTCCCTGGCTGACGGTCCAGGAAAATATAGAATTCGGTTTAAAGTTCAAGGCTATAGCTAAAGCAGAAAGGGTTAAGATCGCGGCAGAGTATTTAGATATGGTCAACCTCGCCAAATTTAAAGACAGTTGTATCCATGAGTTGTCGGGGGGCATGAAGCAGAGAGTCGCTTTGGCCAGGGCGTTAGTAATGGACCCGGAGATCCTGCTGATGGATGAGCCGTTTTCCTCCCTGGACGCCCAGACCAGAGATATGCTGCACGGGGAATTGCAAAGGATTTGGAAGATAACCAAAAAAACCATCATCTTCGTAACTCATAATGTAAGAGAGGCGGTTTGTTTAGGCGACCGGGTCTTAGTACTTTCGATGATACCGGCACACCTGAAGGCGGGATTTTTTATCAATCTGCCCCGGCCCAGGCAGATTGAAAGCGACGGCGTGATTGACAATGTTAAACTGGTCATGGCAGAGCTGACGTCGGAAATCAAGAAGCTTTACGAAAGGGAATTTAATGCATAAAAAGACAGCCAGGCAGATAATCTTTTATTTAGCGCTATTGGCTCTCTGGCAGGCGTTGATAATCTCTAAGCTCTGGCCGGGGTATATTTTTCCTGCGCCGTTAAAAGTAGCTGCCGCAGTGATAGAAGGCTTCCGAAACCAGACTTTTCTGATTGGAATTATGGTGAGTTTTAAGCGTTTGTTAATCGGGTATGGCATATCTATAGTTTTTGGCGGAACCTTAGGAATGCTTTTAGTCAAATTTAAAACTTTAGAGCAGACCCTGGGGAATCTTATACTGGGGCTGCAGACTTTGCCCAGCATCTGCTGGTTCCCCCTGGCCTTGATCTGGTTTGGCTTAAGCGAATGGGCGATCATTTTCGTGGTCATTGCCGGCTCGCTATTTTCTATTACCATGTCTACGCATTCGGCGTTTAAGAATATCCCGCCCATATATATTCAAGTCGGGAAAAACATGGGCGCTCGCGGCATTGGATTATTATGGAGAGTCTTTATCCCGGCCGCAATACCTTCTCTGCTGATTGGCCTAAGGCAAAGCTGGTCGTTTGCCTGGCGGTCTTTAATGGCGGGGGAATTATTATTTAATTGCCTGGGGTTGGGGTATTTGTTGAGTATGGGAAGAGAGTTAAACGACATGAGCCAGGTGCTCGCGGTTATGTTCTTAATCATGCTCATCAGTATTTTTATAGACAGGTTGATATTCGGCAAGGCCGAGTCAAGAATCAGATTAAGGTATGGATTGTAATCAATTCGCCCGTCAAAGTTCTGTGGCGGGCTCATTTAGATCCTGCGCAGCTAAAAGTTATATCGGGCTGCTCAGGATCAATTCGCCCGTCAAAGTTCTGTGGCGGGCTCATTTAGATCCTGCGCAGCTAAAAGTTATATCGGGCTGCTCAGGATCAATTCGCACTTATAAGTTACTCTCCGCCTACGGCGGATCGTAACTTATGTGCTCATTGAGGAGGAAAGATATGGATTGGGGAATGAAGAACCGTTTAAGCCGCATCATTAAATCCGACGGCCGCACTGTGATGCTTGCCCTTGACCACGGCTATTTTTTAGGCCCGGTAAGCAGAATGGAGGAGCCGGCCAAGGTGATTGCTCCGCTGCTTTCGTATGCCGATTCGATTATGCTCACCCGCGGGGTATTAAGGACTTCGGTGGACGCCTGCAAGGATATACCGGTAGTGCTGCGGGTCTCCGGAGGCAATAGTATCCTGGATGAAGACCTTTCCCATGAGGGGATTACGGTTTCTATGGATGACGCCGTAAGGCTCAATGTCTGCGCCGTGGCTATTTCAATTTATTTGGGTGCTTCGCACCAGCACCAGACCCTGATAAATTTAGCCAAACTTATTGACGAGGGCCAGGAAAAAGGTATCCCGGTATTGGCTGTAACCGCGGTGGGCAAAGAGCTGGAAAAAAGGGACGCGCGCTTTCTTTCTCTTTCCAGCCGCATTGCCGCGGAGCTGGGCGCTAATATAGTAAAGACTTATTATTGCGACGGTTTTGAAAAGGTGGTAAAGAGTTGTCCGGTCCCTATCGTTATTGCCGGCGGCCCGAGATTAAAGACGGAGACCGATGCCTTAGAGCTCAGTTACAATGCCATAAAAGAGGGCGCGGTGGGTGTGGATATGGGACGGAATATCTGGCAGTCCAGCAACCCCGTGGGGATGATTAAGGCAATCCGGGCGATTGTCCACGAGAAGGCCTCGGTCAAAGAGGCGATTAAGATATTTAACAATAAAAAGTAACCCGTAGTGCTAAAGCCTAATATTGATTTTATGGTTTCGGCTCGCGCTGAAAATTTTTGCCGTGCACTGCGGCTTACGGCTTTCTCCCGGATTCGCTCTCGCGCTAATAATTCCTCCGTTCGCCGTAATTCCTTGTGCACTGTTGCCAAAAATTTTCTAATGCGCTTCGCTCGAAACACATAAAATCGTTATACTCACAATCCAGAATTATAGCGGGTGGCTTGGTTTGATTTCGAGCAGCATGTAGTTTGTGCGAGCGGCCAAGGTGCCCGAGTGAAACGAGGGCGAGCGAGCGCAAACTCCAAGTGAGCATTTCCTCGGCGGGGAAATGCGAGCGGTGCTGCGAGAAACAAACCAAGACGGGCCCCGCTAAAACTTAGGAAAATATGGAAAAAAATATATTGGAAGGTTTGAACCCGGAGCAGCTAAAGGCAGTGACGCATAAACAGGGGCCCCTGCTGATTATTGCCGGCGCGGGCACAGGTAAAACCACGGTAGTGACCCGCCGGATTGCCTGGTTTTTGTCGGAGGGCCTGGCAAAGACCGGCGATATCCTTGCCCTTACCTTTACCGACAAGGCGGCACTGGAGATGCAGGAGCGCGTGGACATCCTCGTCCCTTACGGCTATACCGATATCTGGGTAATGACCTTTCACGCCTTCGGAGACCGTATCTTACGCGAGCACGCCCTGGAGGCCGGCCTTAACCCGGATTTTAAGGTATTGACGCGCGCGGAAACCGCGGTATTCCTGCGCGAACATTTATTTGAATTTGATTTGGATTATTATCGTCCTTTATCCGACCCCACGCGGTTTATCGCGGCGCTGGTCTGCGCTTTTAGCCGTATCAAGGACGAAGATATTTCGTCCGAGGAATACTTAAGATATGCCCAGGACCTGGCGATTAAGGCGAAGGAGGATCCCGGCGACGGGGCCTTGAACGAAGAGGCTATCCAGCAGATGGAGATCGCCCGCTCTTTTGCCCGCTACCAGGAATTACTGGCAAAGGAGGGCAAGGTTGATTTCGGTAACCAGTTTTACCTGGCGTTAAGGCTGCTGAGGGAGCATCCATTGGTATTGAAACGTTACCGGGAACAATTTAAATATATCCTCGTAGACGAATTCCAGGATACCAATGTTGCTCAGTATCAGATTATAAAATTGCTGGCCGGTAAAAATGCTAACGTCACCGTTGTTTCCGACGACGACCAGGCGGTATACAGGTTTAGGGGTGCCGCTTACAGTAATATTTTGACTTTTATGCAGGATTACCTGCAATCCGAGAAGGTCTCGCTCATCCGTAATTACCGTTCTGCGCAGCCACTTCTCGATTCCGCCTACCGCTTGATACAGCACAATAATCCCGAACGTTTTGAGGTCAAGGCGAATATCGACAAGCACTTGATTGGCCGCGCCAAAGGGGGAGTGGCTCCTACACACCTTAAGTTTGATACCAATTCTACGGAGGCGGATTGCGTCGCCAGGCTGATTCAGGAAAAGATAGAGAGTGGGGATTTTAAATACAGGGATTTTGCCATTCTCGTGCGTTCCAATTCCGACGCCCAGCCGTTCCTGCAGGCATTGAATATGCGCGGTATACCCTGGCAGTTCAGCGGCAACCAGGGTTTGTATACGCGGGAGGAGGTCAGGCTGTGCATCAGTTTCCTGCGTGTCATAGCGAACCTCTCTGATTCGCTCAGCCTCTATTACCTGGCGAGCAGCCGGATATATAAATTAGGGCTTGAGGAGCTAAGCCTGTGCATGCATTTTGCCAGGCGGCACAACAACTCCCTGCATTATGTGTTTAAGAACGCGGGCAGTATCCCGGAATTAAAAGATTTAAGCTATGAGGCGCACGCCAGGATTGAAACTATCCTTCGGGACCTGGATAAATTTTTGGAGATCTCGCGCAGCCAGACCACCGGCAGGCTGCTTTATGCCTTTTTGCAGGACAGCGGATACCTTAAAGAACTTACCCATAATCCCAGCCAGGAGAATGAGACTGAGATCCATAACATCGCCAAATTTTTCTACCTGGTGCGCGATTTTGAACTGGTCGCCCGGGAAGACCGGGTAATCAATTTCATTAATTATCTTAATCTTTTAATCGAGGCAGGCGATGATCCGCCGACGGTAGAGGCAGACCCCGACAGCGATTGCGTCAACGTGCTTACTATCCATAAAGCAAAGGGGCTGGAGTTCAGGGTAGTATTTATGGTGAGCCTTATCCAGGGCCGTTTTCCCTGGCCGCACCGCAGGCAGCCGATCGAGATACCGGATGCGTTAATCAAGGAGATACTGCCCGGCGGAGACTTCCATATCCAGGAGGAGCGCCGGCTTTTTTACGTGGGGATGACGCGCGCGAAGGATGAGTTGTATTTGACCTCGGCTTGCGATTACGGCGGCTCCCGGCAGCGCCGCTTAAGCCAGTTTGTCATCGAGGCATTAGGCGAAGAGGCGAAGGATAGGCCTAAGGAAAAAGCGAGTGCCAAGGAGGCGATTGAGCGGTTTGCCCCTGCCGCAGAGCCTCAGCCGCTAAGGCCGCAGGAATTAGGCGAGGATAAAATATTGCGTTTAAGTTATTATCAAATAGACGATTATCTTACCTGTCCTTTAAAATATAAATATGTCCACCTGCTGCGCATCCCGATTATGGAGCACCATACGGTTATCTACGGCCGGGCGATGCATGAGGCGGTAAGTAAATATTTCCGCTATAAGGCCGAAGACAGGAAGATGAAGTTGGCAGAACTGCTGCAGGCGTTTGCGCAGGCCTTTGACCCGCAGGGGTTCTTAAGCGATGAGCACCAGCAGAAAAGGAGAAAAACCGGCAACGAAGCACTAGCGAGGTTTTACCATCAGCAGGAAGAGCTGAACATCATCCCCGCCTATATTGAAAAAGATTTTTCTTTCATGTTTGAGAACAACCGGATTGCCGGCAGGTTTGACCGCATTGATATGGAAGAGGGCCAGGCGGTGATTATTGATTTTAAATCTTCGGAATTAAAGAAGCAGAAAGACGCGGACCGGCGCGCCAAAGACAGCCTCCAGCTTTCCATATATACCATTGCCTACGAGAATATTTTCGGCTCCCTGCCCAGGCGCGTTGAGCTGCATTTCCTGGAGCCTGGCCTTATCGGCAGGGCAGAGGTAGATGAAGAGGATTTGGCAGAAACAAAGGAGAAGATTAGAGAGGCGGCAGCCGGGATAAGGAAGCGGGAGTTCCCCGCGCGGCCTTCCTATCTGGCCTGCAGTTATTGCGCCTTTAACCAGATTTGCCCTGCGGCGATTAAAAAATAGGGGACGGTTCTATTTATTTAAAATAGGGGACGGTTCTGAATTAAACGTAACAACAGCGGGTCAATAGAAACGTAATGTATCTGGGTCAATAGTCGATAGTCCACGGTCGACAGTCCACAGTTTAAGGTTTTTACTATGGACCATAGACTATAGACCATAGACCCGTAAACTAAACGTAATAACATGGTTCATAGGTCATATATTATCGCATTCAGTTTTACAATCTGCATTTTAGCGTTATGCTGGCCTGTGTTTTCTGTCCGCGCGGACACGATTTATCTTAAGTCCGGCAGTACGATAGAAGGCAAGGTCAGCCGGGAAGAGGAAGACAGGTTAAGGATTGTTTCGGATACGGAAATGGGAATCATGACCATTTCGGTTCCCCGGCAGGACATAGAAAAAGTCGAGATCAACGAAGGAGGGGAGGAGATTATCGAGCAGTGTGCAAAGTCGCTGTTCTACTTCCAGAAGGCCAATACCTATTACAATGACAAGAATTACCAGCAGGCGATTGAAGCTTACAGCAGGGTAATAGAGCTTAACCCCAAGTGGGCAGAGGCATATTATAACCTCGGCCTGGCTTACGCTAAGTCCGGCCTCTACGAGGAAGCCCGTAAGAATTTTGATTACGCGTTAGAATTGGCCAGGGGCGTCAGGAGCCAGACGCAGGAAAACAAAAGATTCATCCAGAGGATAGAACTACAATTATTAAAAAACATACCGTAAGATATCGCAGGGCTATATTCTTATCGCCGGCATTTCTTAAGTTTTAAATGATATGCGTAAGAGAATAATCATATTTTCAGCCGTTTTTGTTTTAGCGGCCTTAGTTTTCGCGGCCTTAGGGGAAAGGCTCAAGCCGCCGTCAGGCGGGCTAATGGTGGAAAGCACCCCGGCTAAAAAAAATAAACCTTGCCGTATCGGCGAAGAGATAATCTACGATGTCAGGCTGGGCGGAGTGTCTTTGGGGGAAGCAAAATTCAAAAATGTGACGTTGGCCGAACTTAACCGGTCAAAGGTAAACCTGGTAACCTTTGAGACCAGATTAGTGCGTTTTATCGACCGGGAAGAGATTTACAGCGACCTCGATACTTTCCTGCCCGTGAGGGTAGAGCGCTATATCTCAATGTGGCCGAAAAAGGAAAAGATTATCGAAGAATACGACCAGAAAAATTTTACCCTGGCGATAAAAAAGCTGGCCGGCAATAAGGAAAGCCGGGTGATTATAAAAAGGAAATCTCCGATCAGCAATGCGATTCTCCTGCCTTATTCGATCAGGGATATCCCCGGGCTGGATATCGGGTGGTCTCTGCTGGTTACGCTTCCTACGCAGGAGTTTCAGATCAGGCTGGTTTCCCGGGAGGAAGTGGCGACCCCTGCCGGCAGATTCGACGCTTACCGTTTTGAAAGCAACCCTAAAAAATTTGAAATATGGATTAGCGCGGATAAACGCAGGATACCGCTTAAAATAAAAGGCGCTAACAAGCTGGGCTATACGCTGGTGATAAAAAAATACGTTTTCAAAGAGTAAATTCCCCGCACTGACATCTAAGATAGGGTGCGTGGTATAAATTCACCCCGCCGAAGGCGGGGCTCATTTAGGAGGCTTTTAGTCATGAAGGCATTCTTGGTGGGGTTGGTTTTTTTAGCCGCCGTCTCCCTGTTGGCCGCGGCCGGAGTTTTGATTTTTCCGCTGTTCGTAGTCATGGCTTGGGTTTTGCGCGCGGTCGTGGTGTTTCTGCTGATTATCGCCGCCATCTGGCTTTTGGGGAAGTTTATCATATTTGCCTGGGAGAAAATTAAGGATTTATAAAGGAAGGCTTATGTCGAGTTTCGGCGTAGGGTTGGATAAGGAAAAAGCGCTCGCAGAGAAGATGCGACGGCTGGGCGTCCGCGAAGATGATATCCTGGAGAGTTTCGTAAAGTCCGGCGGCCCCGGCGGGCAAAACGTGAATAAGACCTCTACCTGTGTTTGGCTGAAACATATCCCCAGCGGCATTGAAGTGAAATGCCGGCGTGAGCGCTCTCAGGCCTTAAACCGTTATATCGCGAGAAATATTTTATTGGGGAAGATCGAAACATCCATCCTGGGGAAGATGTCGGAAGAGCAGCGGCGGATTGAGAAGATACGCCGGCAGAAACGCCGCAGGTCGCGCAGGGCAAAATTAAAAATCCTGGAAGCCAAGCGCAGGCATGGCGAGAAAAAACGGCTGCGTACCAGAGTGACGCAGATGGAATAGGCAATATGAAGATAAAGTTTAACGCCTACCCGGTAGTCGATAACCTTGAGCAGGGATTGGCCGAAGCCTTGAAACTTGCCAAGAAGAAGCGCGCCAAACTGCTGGAGATCGCCTACGGCACTGCTTCCCAGAGTGCAAAGCGGCGCATCCTGAATTTTTTAATGAAAAAGGAGAACCGCAGGATTTACAACCGCCTGGAAAAATCCATCCAGGGCTGGGGCAGGATTTACGTGCATTTCCGCTGGAAGGACAAGGCAAGCCATAAGTAGGATAGGCCCGGATGAACATTTTTTTTAAAAAAAGGATTTTTGTATTAAGTTGCGCGGCGGCAATCTTGATTTTTATTGTTTCCAGAGCCGCGTTTATTCATTTTCGGCCTCTTCCCCATCAGCCGAAGCTGAATATTATTCTGATTACCGTTGATGCCCTAAGGTATGATCACCTGGGCTGTTACGGATATAAACGCAATACCTCTCCCAACATTGATAAACTGGCCAAGGAAGGCATTGTGTTAACCCAAGCAATCAGCCAGGGGTCGTTTACCGCACCTTCGCTGCCTTCGATAATGACTGCGAGATATCCGAATAGGCACGGGGTTAAAGCATGGGGTGATTCCATTGATAAGTCGCTGGCTACCCTGGCGCAAATTTTAAAAAAGAACGGTTTTTCTACGGCCAGTATTTGCGCTAGTGATGTTTTCGCTTCTATCTTGGGACTGGATAAAGGATTCGACAGCTTGAGCCGCCACGATGATAATCTTGTTGCCGGAGAGGTTACCCGTAGGGCAATCAGATGGCTTAAAGATAACCGGTCGAAAAACTTTTTTCTCTGGCTGCATTATCTTGAACCCCATGAGCCGTACAGGCCGCCGCTGCGCACCAAGAAGGAATTCACCGCTAATATAATAGACAAAGGAAAACAGGCTAAATTAGTGCCGATTTTAGCCAAAGATCCCTCTGACCGCGATGTCTACGGAGCTATAGGCGGAATTGCCAAATATGCAGTCGTGGACGGAAGAAGAGATGTGGAGTTCTATGTCGCTTTATACGACGCGGAGATAAAATATGCCGATGAGCAGATAGGGATATTTTTGGAGAAACTCAAGGAGATGGGTTTGGAGGAAAATACATTAATCATCTTAAGCGCAGACCACGGCGAATCATTGGGAGACCACAATCTTTATTTTACCCACGGTCAGTTCCTCTACGACGAGCTGATCAGGGTGCCCTTGATTATTAAA
>Ga0315277_10006272_pt1 | contig 15617 bp, 9 predicted proteins | sample YL17G05_15_MG_FD_203695 | JGI IMG/M metagenome (GOLD analysis project Ga0315277, IMG submission 203695) | Sediment microbial communities from Yellowstone Lake, YNP, Wyoming, USA - YL17G05_15 | ecosystem: Environmental > Aquatic > Freshwater > Lake > Sediment | place: USA: Wyoming | collected...
GACCCTCGTTTCGTGTACCTTTTCCTCATGGCGGTTTCTCCTTTCTTGGTCGAAAGCGGTCCAGGCTACACCGCCTGGACCTGAGGAACCGCCATTTTCTATTTCAACTACGACAGGGACAACCTCTGATTCGGCGCGAGGGCCGCTACACCGTCGGCTCGCCTGAAAAAGCAACAAACCCAGGCAACCGACATAAGACGGCACCCGTGGTCACCCGGCGGCAGGGCGTCACTCTTTTCGCCTGGAACCGCGGGATCGTTTTGGAGGATCGTTTTCAAGACAGTATCATTGCGGCAGGCGAGTCGTCATCCTCCCAAGTGGGCACGATCACCCGCACGGTAACACGTCTGGTGCGATCTTCCCCGACCTAGGACATGCAACGATAGCCTCTGGCGGACGTCTGACTTCGAAACGCAAACGACCGCAATCGCGGTACTCCTATTTGAAAGGGAAGTGGCATGGACAAGAGGAAGATCACCCGCCGTGTGGCTTTAGGCGTAGCAGTCGGGGGCCTCGCCGCATCGCCGCTTATCATAAGCTACTTGCGGCAGATGTTTCGGGTGAACTTGCCTTCTGGTGGCGGAACAGATCGGGTAATACTCGAAGGGTCCGTCACCACCACAGTCGAAGGTGTCAAGGTTGGTCCAATTAAGATCCCCCCCATGGAAATCAGGACTCCAGAGGACAGGAAACGGTATGCCAAGCTTAGGGACGAACTCGTCGCGAAAGCCGTAGAGTCCGATCCCCGAGTGGCGAAAGCAAGGGAGGCAGCGCGCGAGAAGGCCTGGGAGGAGAACAAGGAGAAAAGGATTGCACAGTACAGGGCGGAAAGAACGCGGGAGCTGGAAGGGTGGGCGAACAAGGAGCTCGAGAAAGTGGGGAACAGCTCATTGGGAGAGCAAGAGAAAGCGCGAGAACTAGAACGGATCAAGAATGTGCTGGCCTCCCGCAAGGAGGGCCTGGAGAAAGCACTGCAAGAGGCAAAAAACGAGCCGGGGCCCCCGAAGCTAAGAGTCCCGCCCACAGAAGACCAAAGGAAGGAACAAAGAGAACGCATAGCGAAGTCGGTGGAGGCATCCGTGAGGAGGGTTTTTGAGAAGCACTTAGAGAGAAAGCAGATATCGGCGGAGGAAAAGGAGCGAATAATCCAAGAGCGAACGAGAGAGGCAGTAGAAGCTGCATTGAAGCGGCTGGAGAACCTTTCTTCGACGCAGCCAACGCATGATTGACTCTATCGTGACGCGGTCACATCCGGTTGTGACGGCTTCGACGAACGTTGTGTCAACTGCTACTGCTTTGTGGCTGGTAGACACGTTCAGGACAAGAAGCGAAAATGGTTTTCAGCCGAAGGGGAATTGAGCATATGTCTTCAGAGAATCCAAAACGAACGGAAATTGAGTTCACCAATTTCTTTGCCGGTGGCGATAAGAAGCGAGCGGTGTTGGCAGGGGCAGGGTGCGACTGCACATGCATATGCAAGTGCATATGCTTTTCCTGTGACTGTGCTGAGTGTGGTGAAGAGTGTGCCTGCGCTTCATGCACGTGCGTGTGTCAGGCGCTCTGCAACTGCTTCCCGTGTGATTGTACCGGGCACATATGGGGCTTTTTTGCCCAGACTAATGACGAGGGAGCTACTCTGTCCTACGACAACTCAGAAGCGATAACTTATGCGGATCACGAGGCTCAATACATGGTAGTCGAAGATGCCACCTCTTCCACCCTGAGTAACGCTGAGCGAAATATGACGTCAAACGGGAATTCTGATTACCATTCAGATGGCGCGAAGAATACGGCAAGCGAGAAGGCGCAAGCGTGGTCTTGATGGTAGCATGTGGTAAGGGGAACTCATCAGTCGTGACCTTGCTCTTGTGAATAGCGGGATGAGACTCCGCGAGGTGCTTGAGGGATCGTCACCTGGGCGGCCACTCCAAACTTGATCCGTGAGTTATGAGGCTGCCCAGGGCCCTGGAGGGGCGAACGAGGATTCTCGCGGTCACGACGGTGCAGGCGGCACAGGCCGGAGCAGATCATCTGCGGACTGCTGGCGGGTTCCGGGTCACCCTAGCGGGGACCCATTCCTGCGTGCCCTGGTAGTGCGATTTCTGTGGTTGCGCGGACGGAAGGTTGAAAGCCCTTGGAAACTCCAGTTCTCGTCTACTAAAACGCTTGGCACGCCCGTTCTGCTCGTGGAGGAGTTTCAGCAAGAGGCTCAACGAATGGAGATTGACTGAATGGGACTCGCACCTCTTTTTGTCAAGTACCAAACGAACTCTCGGAACAGTTACGTTTACGACCCCTGCACGAGTGAGATCCTCCGTGTAGGTACCGTTGTCCACAAGATTCTCGACGACTACCGTGTTCTAAGCACGGAGGAATTGACTGAGAAACATCATGCGCTAGCAGAAGCCGACGTTCGGGAAGCCCTCGCCCGGCTTGACGCGCTCCAGTCCAAGGGCATTCTCCGGGATCACCTCCCGGAGTTAACGGCGCGGCCGGAGTCCGTTTGTTGCGGAGACAAGCCGGAATCGTTGCGAGACTTACTGCAAAACCGCCGCCGACTCCTGACCCTTGAAGTGACGCATCGGTGCAACCTGGCGTGCGACTATTGTGCATATGGCGACCACTATCATCAGTCTCGCAGACATAGCGAAATGTCCATGTCTCTCGAGACTGCCAAGGCGGCCGTCGCGCAGTTTATGGCCCATAAGCCGACCAAAACAGCCATTGGCTTCTACGGTGGTGAACCGCTGCTGGAATTCGAGCTTATCGAGAGGATTGTACTGTTTGCAGAAAGTATTGCCGAAAGGGACGGCGGAGAGGTACGCTTCGCTCTGACGACGAATGGCACACTCTTGAATGATGAGAAGCTGCATTTCCTCGCAAAACACAATTTCAGCGTGTTGATAAGCCTTGACGGAAATCGGGAGGCGCACGATCGCTATCGCGTGTTCAAGAACCCGCATCATCCCGGTCAGAGGAGGGGAACCTTTGACGTTGTTATCAACAACATGGAACGGTTTGCGGAATTGTATCCCGACTATCCGGGGCGAGGAATCGCACTTACACTGACCGCAACATCCGACGTCGACAAAATTGAGGCGTTTATCAAGCACTGGAAGCCCTACTTTCCGACGGTGATTCCAAATTACGTTTCCTCCGTTTCACGCCGTTCGCGAGCAGGCAACGGTGGCGATTTCTTTGTAGTCGGACAGGTTCATCAGGAGTCTTGCGTAGGCGGATCTCTTGGAGGAGAGTTCTCATGTAATCAGATACAGTGCTCTGGACGTGAGACAATCACGGATTCGCACCTGAGAGATGATCAACCCAGCGGTGTTCCTGACTTTGATGACTGGACGGCGGAATCTCTCGATCGTATTCAAGCGAGTCGCGCCCAGTTCAAATCGGAATTATCGCGCGTTGAAGATGAGAGTGGGGTGACGGCGTTGCACAAACGCTTTCCGATCAACGAATACCTCTTTAACAGTTTGGTCAGGTCTTTTCATAAGCGTCGAATCGTCAGCGAGCGTGGCGAAGCTCGCCGAGTTTCGCGCCTGTCTTGCTTTCCCGGGGCGACTCGAACGTACTGCTCTGCTCAGGGAGCGCTCTTTCCTTGTGAAAAGACCGAGTTTCGAGCATTTCTCCGTTTGGGAAATGTAGCCGACGATCTGGACGTGGACAAGGCTTACGATCTGACTGAATTGCTTCGGCTTCATTCCGATTGTGCGAATTGTGTTGCACGTGAGTCCTGTTCGCATTGTCCTGCGATTCTTAGGGAGTCACAGGAGCGGCCGGGCTTTCCAGACGCCGTTGCGTTTCAGCGAATGTGCCAGGGGCAAGCCATTCATGGTCGTCTCCTCAGAATACTGCGAGAATACACGGATGTCATGGAGTCCAATCCTGATGTACTTGATCTCGCCTACTCGGAAGAGAGGGGGGGTGAAGATGATTGGCTTAATCGTGTGAAGGTCTTGGTGGCTAAACTTGAGAGTGAGGAGCTTGGTATCGAAGAGTTGGCGGAGTCCGTCTGATCTCGATCAACGAGCTCTGAAACGAGGAAAACGAGCCGGGAGTGCGAGTTCGGATACGCGTGGTCGCGACAAACTGAATGGCCCCACCAGTGCACGCTGCTAGAGGCTTTTGTCTGGGCGTATTGACAGGACCAAGAAGTAGTTACGTATAATGGCGACGACGCGCCAAGCGATCCAAGGGGCAAGATGTGATACACAGAGCGGAATGAAGTGATACGGATGCAGTTCGGGAAGGTGCCTGAAGCGTTGTTTGACGTACCCCCTCCATGCCCCGGATACGTAAATGATCAGGTTCGAGGTGTGATCTATGAAACCCACGCACCTAACGTGGAGCCTTGGACTGTCTTGGCGGGCGCGGCCTCGCGAGCGAAAGCCCTATCGGGATCGTCTCGAACCGGACGTGCTTGGCTCGTGATTGGGCCAAACGTCTGCCCGCGGGAGGCATTGGTGCTGTTCCTACAGATCAGGTGTGCTCGGGCGCATCGCAGTTCCTCTGGCTTGACCCACAGTGCGTCCGGACGTGATCAAGGTTGAGAAAGGGGGTACTTCCTTAGTATGCGGACCTCCGCGTGCTTCAATGAGATCATTCTAGCCCCGTTGAGATCGTCAAACCTTACCAAGACGCTCGGCGCCGCTTTCCTTCTTGTTCACGCGGGCCTGTTGGGCTGGGGTGCCCTTCGACGCAGTCCAACCTGGGACGAACCCGGACACCTTGTGGCAGGGATCAGCCATTGGGACCTCCGCACGTTTGACCTGATGCGTGTCAACCCGCCGCTGGTCCGAGTGGTGGCGGGCGTACCGCTGCTTGTTGCCGCGCCAAACGACGATTGGAGCCGGCATAACGCTAGCGTGGGTGTCCGCTCAGAACGATGGATCCGAGGGGATTTCATCACCGCCAACGGGGAACACGTCTTCTGGCTACACACCCTCGCACGTTGGGCGTGTATACCGTTCAGTGTGTTGGGCGGCTATGTTTGCTTTCGCTGGGCCCGGGAACTACATGGCGCATGGGCAGGAACCCTGGCACTGACGCTCTGGTGCTTCTGCCCAAACATCATTGCCCACGCGTCGCTGATTACGCCCGATGCGGGGGCGACTGCGATGGGTGTGGCGGCGGGCTATGTGTTTTGGCGGTGGCTCAAGCGGCCGACGTGGGGGCGGGCCGTGGGGGCCGGGGTGGTCCTGGGGCTGGCGGAGTTGACCAAGACGACCTGGATTGTGTTGTTCGGGCTGTGGCCGGTGTTGTGGGTGGTGTGGAGAGTGGCGGAGCCCAAGGCAGAAGGCAGAATGCAGAATGCAGAAGCTGCATGGGGACGCCAAGCGGGACAGATGGCGGTGATTCTGTTGCTGGGGATATATGTGCTGAATCTCGGGTATGGGTTCGAGGGGTCGTTTCAGAGGCTGGGCGAGTATGGCTTTGTCAGTGAGATGTTTGGCGGGCCGAAGGACCATGCTGAAAGAGGTTACCGACCAGAAGTCCGCAACCGCTTCGAGGGAACGTGGTTGGCAGGCGTGCCCGTGCCGCTGCCGAAAAACTACCTGATGGGGATCGACCTGCAAAAATCGGACTTCGAGAACAAGATGTGGTCCTACCTCCGCGGCGAGTGGCGGCTGGGCGGCTGGTGGTACTACTATCTCTATGCCCTGGCGATCAAGGAACCGCTGGGGACCTGGGTGCTGGTGTTTTTGGCCGCGGGGGTGAGTTTTTGGCCCGGCGGGCATTTACCGCCGGCTATTGCCCGCCCCCGGCCCCTGCCCCCTGGCCCCTCGCCCCTGGTTCCTCAGGAGGCAGTGACGACTGAAGTCGCCACCCCTCGGCCCTCAACACTCAACACTCAACCCTCAACCCTGCCCCCCCACCCCTCGCCCCTCACCCCTCGCCCCTCGCGCTACTCCGCCGGCTGGCGGGATGAACTCGTGCTCTTGGCGCCGGCGGCCGTGGTGCTGACGCTGGTCAGCTCGCAGACCGGCTTTAATCATCACCTGCGATACGTGTTGCCGATCTTCCCGTTCGTGTTCATTTGGGCGAGCAAGGTCGCCCGGGCGGTGGAGCTGAAACACTGGAAAATCGCCTCGCTCGCGGGGGCGGCGCTCATCTGGTCGGTCGGCAGCAGCCTCTACTATTACCCGCACAGCCTCTCGTACTTCAACGAGCTGGTGGGCGGGCCGAAGGGCGGCCATTATCACCTGGGCAACAGCAACATCGACTGGGGCCAGGATTTGTTGTACTTGAAACGCTGGCTCGACGAGCACCCGGAGGCGCAACCTTTGCACCTCGCCTTCGACTGCTGGTATGATCCGAAGTTGGCGGGCGTCGAGTACATCGGCCGGCCGCCGGCCAATTCACCCCAGCCCGGCTGGCACGCGGTGAGCGTCAACCAGATCCACAACCGCTCGGGCGAGTACGAATACTTCCTGCATTTTGAGCCGGTGGGGATGGCCGGGTATTCGATCTACATCTATCAGATCACGCTGGACGAGGCGAACCGCGTCCGCCGCGAACGCGGCTTGCCCGAGTTGCCCGCGGATTGGCAGTCGACGAGGCGGGACGACAATGGGTGAGATTGCCGGATCAGAAGAAGCACGGCGGGCAGAGTCCGCCCTACGGCCGGCCAGCGAAACGCTGGTGCTGACGGTGATTGTGCCGGTCTACAACGAAGTCGGCACCGTCGACGAGCTGCTCCGCCGGGTGCTGGCCGCCCCGTACGAGAAGCAGGTGATCGTGGTGGACGACGGCTCGAGCGACGGCACCGTGGAGTTGTTGGAGAAATGGGAGGGGCACCCACAGGTCGAGCTGTTGCAGCATGCGAAGAATCGCGGCAAGGGGGCGGCCATCCGCACCGGCCTGGAGCATGCACAAGGCCGCTTCACGATCATCCAGGACGGCGACCTGGAGTACGACCCGCAGGATTTTCCCCGGCTGATCGGGCCGCTGTTGTCGGGAGAGGCCCAGGTGGTGTATGGGTCGCGGTACCTTCGCCGCGAGGGGGGACCCCGCCAACGTTGGAGGCTGCTGCGTTTCGGGGTGTGGTGCTTGAACGTCTGCGTGCGGCTGCTGTACGGGGCGCGGCTGACGGACGAGACCACCCCGCCCTGAGGCGAGCCGGATTCCGGGTACGTCACTGCCCCGGACTCCATCACGCCCGCGTTGAGCCACTTGCCGATCAGCCGGAGCACCACCCCGTCGCGAACCTTTTGTCGGCGAAGGCTTCCAAGATCTCCTCGACGATGGCAGCGACAAAATAATAACAGCCGGAGAAGTCGGCCTGGATCCCGGCCGCCCGGAGCCAACTGGCTACGCTCCGTCGCCCCTGGGCAAAGAGTATGCCCAGCAGCAGGACCGGCAGCCGCCAGCGGCATCGACCGTGCAGCCCCAGAGCCAACCAGTCGACCCACCCCGACCACTCCTGCGGACATTTCCAGGTAGCCATCCTTGGCTCTCCCATCCACGAGGGCGACTTGTACAACGCCATCGTGATGGAAGAGCCACTTTTTGTCACCATCGATTTGTGTCAGCCACCTGAACGTCTTTCAGAAAGTGCAGTCTCCCTCAGAACGAGTTTTCATCAGTACCCGCACCCGGATGCGGCGGCCACTTGGAACGCCAGCTTCACGTGACGTTTTGCGCAAGGCGAGACACCTTACGCGGGAAGATCAGGGACAGGCGCGGGATTCTGCGAGCCGGCATCTTGCCACGTGGCATTCTGACCGCCAGTCATCAAGCTCGACGCGAGAAAGCCGAGCAAGGCAATCACAAGGGTGCTGAGTTTTCAGGACATGGTAAAGTTTCCTTGGGTTGAAGAGCTGAAAACGTGCCGTCGGGTGCGACGGCGGTAAACCCTCGATTGTTCACGCCCCCGCGGTCTTTGCAGGCTCGCCGTCAGCGGACGCTATGCGTGCAGGTTCTTCTGCTGGCCTCAGCAGCCGTCCCACGGCGGCCCGACCATCCTCAGGCAAAACGCTGGGGCGAACGGCTTTGTCGTAGCCCGCAGTAGCCTCGTCGATCCCGTGCATCTTCAGCCACCGGTAGCGGCGGACCCAGTAGAAGCGGACGGGGATGAAGATGTCTACTACCTCGTCGGCGATCAACAGCCCGCCGAGCACCGGGGCCGCCATCGCTGAGATGACCTCGTGTCCCACGCCCGTGGCCCAGAGCATGGGTGCCAGGGCGATGATGGCCACGCCTTCGGTGAGCAGTTTCGGGCGGAGCCGATGCACGGCCCCCTCGATCACGGCGTCGCGGAGTTCCCTGAGCGACTGAATCTTCTCCAGCCCGCCGCGCCTCTGGACCGCATCGCGGACGTACACGAGCATGATGATGCCCGTCTCCGTGGCCATACCGAAACAGGCGATGAATCCCACCTGGACGGCCACACTGAAGCGGTAGTCGAACAGCCAGAGGAGAAAGATGCCGCCGACCATTGCCTCGGGCACGGCCTTCATCATCAGCAGGGCGTCGATCAGGTCGTGGTAGGTGAGGAAGAGGATGATGAAGATCACTAGGATGACCGCCGGGAACACCACGAGCATCGTTTTCCCGGCGCGGACCTGATTCTCGAACTGGCCGCTCCAGGCAAGGTACATCCCCTGCGGCAGCTTAACCTTCTGCGCGACAACCCGCTGCGCTTCTTCGACGAATCCCACCACATCACGATCGCGGACGTTCAGTTGCACGTAGTTGCGCAACATGCCGTTTTCGCTCTTAATCATGGCCGGGCCTTCGACGATCTTCACGTCGGCAACCATCGCCAACGGGACTTGCACCGGCGCAGCACTGGGCACTGAAGTGCCCAGCCCTCGGGTGTTGCCGCCGTTCATCGCGCCACCGCCGTTCATGCCGCCGCTGGGCTGTCCCATAGGTGTCGCCGCACTGACCAGCAGGTTGTTTACGTCCTCCTCGTCCTCGCGCGATGCCCGGTTGTAGCGGACCCTCACCGGGAATCGCTCGCGTCCTTCCACCGTCATCGTGATTGCCTTGCCGCCCAGCGCGGTCTCGATCACGTCCTGAACGTCGGCGACTTTGACGCCATAACGGGCCGCCCGGTCGCGGTCGATCTTGATTTCCAGGTAGCCCTTGCCTCGGCTTTGGTCGGGGAACACGTCCACCGCACCGGGAATCTGCTTGAGCACTTCGGCAACCTGTTCAGATACCTTCTGGATTTTGTCCAGGTCGTTGCCGAAGACCTTCACGCCGATCATGGTCCTCACGCCCGTGGCCAGCATGTCGATGCGGTTGATGATCGGCTGGGTCCAGATGTTGGCCCAGCCGGGCATCTGCACCACGCTGCCGATTTCCTTGAGCAAATCGGTGCCTTTGTCCTCTTTCTTCCGGGAATACATGGTGCTCTTCCACAGGAACAAGTTGTCCCATGGGAGCACGTGCGGGGCAGACCAGGCCGCGTCCAACTCGGCCCGCAGGGCCTTGAGTTTCTCGTGCTCGGCGTCGGTTCCCTCTCCCTTCGGGAGAGGGTTAGGGTGAGGGGATGCGGCTTCGTGCGGCGAGCCCTCACCCCGGCCCTCTCCCAGAGGGAGAGGGGAAGAAGCTTCCGCCCACAGTCCTTTTTCATCGGCCAACTTGTGGAGTTCTTCGATAGCGTACCAGTCGTAGGCGGCCACGCCATACGCGAAGATTTCGCCATCGACCCGACGTACCTCGTCGCGCCAGTGCTTGTCCCGCTCGCGCTCGATGAAGGCGAACATCTCGGTGAACAGCGTCGGCTGCTCGGAGCCGAGCACGTTGGTCACTGCCAAGTAAGCAGCGTGCAGTGGGTGGAACTTGGCCGTGAGCAGCTCCGGATTGAGTTCCACCTTCTTCTCCGCCGCCAACTTCTCGGCGATCTGCTGGATGAGCCGATTTACGTCCTCCTGCCCTGGGCCGGCAATGAGGATCGGGGCGAATTGCGTTTCCAAGCCGGCGGCAACGCGCTGTTGATCGTCTTCGCCAACCGCGGCAAGCAAGCGGCCGGCCTTGTTCCAGCATTCGACCAGCTCCGCCGTGAACTCTCGCAGCAGCTTTTTTCCCAGCTCGCTCTCGAACTCCGTGAATCGCTGGAGCACCAGTTCTCGCATTGCCTGATCGAACCGCTGCGCGGCGTTCATCGTCGCCGGATCGAGAAGCGCGTGCCGTATCGACTCGTCGTTGATAGGCTCGATCAGTCCTCGCTGCTGGAGCGCAGCCAGCACCACTTCGGTTTGCCGCTGGGCGTCGGCGTAGCGGAGCTTGCGCCGCGGCCAGTGTTCCTTGGGACGCAGCGTTATGACGCTCTCCACCATGTCCAACGGTGAGGGATCGGTCGGGGTATCGGCCCGGCCGGACTTGCCCACGATCAGTTCCACCTCGGGAAACCGCCGCAGAAGCGCGTCGCGTGCCTTGAGATCGTCTGTCGTCTGGGTCACCGACGCCCGCGGCACCGTCACAGGCATGTCGAGAATGCTCCCTTCGTCCAGCGGCGGCATGTAGTCCACGCCGATCTTGGGAAATTTGTAGGCTGTCAGCGACAGGGCCGCGAGCGTGACAAACGACAAGACCTGCCACCTCGTGCCCCTAGTAAAGATGACGGTGATCGCCATCGTGATCCCTGTTACGGTCAGGAAACACCAATGCCAAGGGATAGGCACGATGGCATTGATCGGGAACAGGCCGGCGCCGAGGATCAACAGCGCGGAAAACGCCCACATCGCCAGGTTCCACCGCGGCATGAGCCAGGTGAGCCAGGGCTTATAGATGCCGATCATATTCCGCACCAGCCAGCTATCCTGCTCGCTCCGCAGCCGGCCTTTGATGAAGCTGGGGATCAGGGCGGGAACCAGGGTGATCGAGAGTACCGCGACGCCGATCATGGCGAAGCTCTTGGTGAAGGCCAAGGGATGGAACATCTTGCCTTCTTGCCCGGTCAAGGCAAACACGGGAATGAACGACAAGAGGATGATTATCACCGAGAAGAAGATCGGTCGCCCCACCATGCGGCAGGCGGGGATCACGATGTCGCGGGTGTCGCCCGTGATCTTCTTGTGTTGGCCGAAATGGGCCGTGAGGTGATGCGTGGCATTTTCCACCATCACGATCGCCTGGTCTACCAGGATGCCGATGGAGATGGCGATGCCCGAGAGCGACATGATGTTGGAAGCAACGTTGAAATGTCGCATGAGGATGAACGACACCAGCACCGCCAGGGGCAGGGTCATGCAAATCAAGACCGCGCTGCGCACATGCCACAAGATCAATAAGATTGCCACCGAGGCAATGAGCATTTCCTCCATGAGTGTGCCGGTAATCATCTCGATAGCCCCGTGGATGAGTCGGGTGCGGTCGTAGAAGGGCACGATCCGCACCCCTTCCGGCAGGCCCGGCTGAAGCTCTTGAATCTTGGCCTTGATCCGCCTGGTCACCTCCAGCGGGTTCTCGCCGTGGCGCATCATCACCACCGCCCCCACCGCCTCGTTGCCGTTCTTCTCCAGCACGCTGCGACGAAACTCGGCTCCCAGGCTCACCGTGCCGAGATTCGAGACGTAGATCGGCGTGCCCTTTTCCGGGTCGGCCTTCACGACGGTCTTCTCGATGTCCTTCGTGTTCTCGATCCAGCCCACGCCGCGAACGATGTACTCCGCGTTACCTTTCTGGATCACCTTGCCGCCGACCGCGGAGTTGGACTGGGCGACGGCCGAAAACAACTCGCCCAGGGTCACGTTGTAGGCGCGGAGGTTGTTGGGGTCCACGTCGATCTGGTATTCGATGGGGAACCCGCCGGCCGAAGCCACCTGGGCGACGCCGGGGACGGAGTTGAGTTGGTAGCGGACGTACCAATCCTGAATGGCCCGCAGGCGGCCCAAGTCCTGCCCTTCGCCCTCGACCGTATACCAGAAGATCTGGCCCAGGGCCGTGGCATCGGGGGCCAGATAGGGCACGACCCCCGGCGGCAGGAACGTGCTGGCCAAGGTCAATCGCTCCAACACCCGCTGTCGAGCGAAGTAGAAGTCGATTTTGTCCTCGAAAATGATGTTAATCATCGAGAAGTTGAACTCGCTCGATGATCGCACGGCCTTCACTCCCGCGAGGCCCTGCAAGTTCACGGAGAGCGGGTAGGTGATCTGGTCTTCGATCTCCTTGGGGCTGCGGCCCATCCAGTCGGTGAAAACGATCACCTGGTTCTCCGAGAGGTCGGGAATCGCATCGACCGGTGTGTTAATGACGGCATGGACGCCCCAGATCACCACGCCCAGCGACAGCAGGATGACCACAAACCGGTTGCGAATCGAGAACTCAATGATTTTTTCGATCATAGTCTTTCACCGCTGGTCCATCGCGAATGTTGTTCCTGGTGCGGGCGTGGCTAGCGTGCAACGGTTGAGGTCACCTCCGCCAACTTCTTCAGCACTTCGTCGGGACTTCGCTTCGCCTTGCCCACGCACCCCTTGCAGCACAAGAAGACCGGCTGGCCGCGCAGGGTAATCTTGACGGGAACGCCCATCGATCCCAGCGCAGCGCCCGTCACAGGGCAAATCCGCTGCGCGAGTGCCAATCGGCGGTCGGCCTCCGGCAGTTGCTCGATGTTCTTGAGGTCGTCGCCCGTGGGCGCTGCGACCGCCACCGTCGGTTGCGGCTGCGGCTGGCGAGAGTCCGGTTTGCCTTGGTCGGGGGTTTGATCGCTCGGGCGCCGGCTGGGGGCCGACGGCGCACTTGGATAGCCGCCGGACTGTGGGCCGCCGCTGGCGCCGAAGTAGGTCGAGGCGGCAGCCGGGTTCAGTCGCGTCTCCGCGTCGATCAGGAAGCCGCCCGCGGCGGCGACTTTGTCGCCCGGGCTGAGTCCCTTGATGACGGGATACAGTTCGCCTTGGCGAGGCCCAAGCTCGACTTCCACCCCCTCGAACATCCCAGGCTCCCGCTCCACATAGACGACCTTCTTGGAGCCGGTATCGATGACGGCCCGCTCCGGCACACAGAGGAACTCGTACTGCGGCGGCGCGTTTGCCTCGCCCAGGCCGGTGAGTACAACGCGCCCGCTCGTGGCTGCAATGCTCTTGTACGGTTCGATGCTCTCAAGCGGCGTGTTGATTCGCACCGTCGCGAACATGCCGGGACGGAGTTCATGCTGGGGGTTGTCCAGTTTCAGCCGGATTCGATTCGTCCGCGTCGTGGTCTCCAGTTGGGGATGGATGAGGGCGAGTTTTCCGGTGAAGATGCGATGGGGGCAAGCCTCCACCGTGGCCTCGACTCTTTGGCCGACTTGGAGAAAAGGGATGTCCTTCTCGTAAACGTCGGCCTCCACCCAGACCGTCGAGAGGTCGGCCACCTCAAACAGCGTCATCTTGGCCTCCACGCTCGCCCCAACCACGATCTTCTTGTCCACCACGTATCCTTCTTGCGGCGATCGGATGACAAGCCGCGGCGAGGGCTGGCCCGAGGCCACGATGCCGTCGATTTCCTGGTGGCTGACTCCTAGCAGCAGGAGTTTGTTCCGGGCGGCGACGGCCAAGTCCGCCACCCCTCCGTCCCGGGTCGCCAGGACAAGCTCCCTGGCCGTGCTATACAATTCCGGGCTATAGACTTCGGCGAGTGGGTCTCCCTTGTGGACGACGGTATAGGTCTCATTCACGTAGAGCTTCTCGACGTAACCATCTACCCGGGTGACGATCCTTGAGAGCCGGCTCTCGTCGAACGTGACGTAGCCGACCGTCTTGGTCTGCTTGGCCACCGGCCGATAGTCAACGGCTACAGTCTTGATGCCTGCCAGTTGGATTCGCTCGGGCGAGAGTTGCACCCGGCCCGTGATGCCCTCCGGCAGCTTGGCCGCTTCCCCCTTTTTGCGCGTCGAAAGCGGCATTCCGCAAATCGGGCATTTCGGCACGTCGCCGTTAGGCTCGTAGGTCGAACGGATGACCTGCGGGTCCATCGGGCAATAGAACTCCTGCCCCGGCTCAAGCTGATGGGAAGCGACGCTTCGCGGCTGGGTCCACTTTTCCCAATAGTTCATCACCGTGTCCCAGTAGCCGATGAACACCCCGACGCTGGCCAGGACGGCGATGAACCGGACCCGCTTCAGAATCACCAGGCCCACGAGCCTGAACTTCTGCCAGCCCGTGACCGGCATTGCACCGGTGAGTGCGTCATCGCTTTCGGTCGATTCGGGGATTGTCTCGCTGACCACCGGCGCGGCTTCAGCGGGGGAAGAAATCTCGTCAGCCATGGAGCACCTCCAAACTTGCTCTGCCCGAGGGCGGAAGAAAACGCGATTTCGCTCAATCCGACAGGCGACCACAGCCCCCGGCCACGGTCCAAGTGGCCGGGGGCCTTTCGCAAACCGCCGCGGTTTGCGGCGCTAATGGCACGGTGCGTGCGACGACGCATTGTCAGCGTCCGAGGCATACGCGGAATCGCGAGTGGACCTCCTGGACTTGTCGCTCGCACAACCGACCACGCCCCCCAACACAATGATCACAGTGAGAATCAGCGTCCATGCAGGATTCTTCGACATGACCCAACTCCTTTTCGGAAATGGTATCCACAAGAACATCATTGCCTCTGGCTTGCCTGGTTCGCTTTCTGCAAGTAAGCCACGGGATCGCTTTGCACCTTGCCCAGGCAGCCTTTGCAGCAAAGGTACAACGGCTGTCCGCCCACCAGCACCTTCACCGGACCGCCCATGCTGTCCAAGGCGGCTCCCGTCACGGGACACACTCGTTGGCGTGCGATCCCGGCCTGGTCGGCGGGGCCGAGGGCCGCCAGCGTGACTGACACCTTTGCCTTCGAGAGGGCGACGGGCTGACCGAACGTCGCCGCGGATCGCTGCAGCGGCAGATTCTCCAGCTTGAACGTAGCCGTCATGTCACCGTCTTTGACGCCGCTGAGGTCCACCGCAGCGGCCAAGTAGTCTTGTTCGGAGGAACCACGCGGCGGCGCGACGTATTGTAGTGCCACGCGGGAAGTGCGGCTGTCGCTGCGAACGCGGATCACGATCTGGCCCTTGGCATGACGGGCACTCTGCGGCTGTTGGCCTGGCCCATAGACATAAACGCGGATTTCTTGCGGTTGGTAAACCACCTCGAACGTAAGGGGGGCCATCGTGGTCATCCGCCCGCCATGTGGACCGGGCGGCGCGACCACGGGTTGCTTCGCACTGCCTGGTTGGCGAGCGGCTGGTTGGTGGCCGGAATGGTCCATGCCCTGATGGCCCATCTGCATGTGGTCGTGCTGAGCGTAGACTGGGGTGTTGCCCCAACCGCCCGCCCAAGCACCGATGGCCGTCGCCAACATCACGTTACGAACGTTCCTGAAAAGGTTTGGGGACATTACAGCATTTCCTTCATTCACACAGGTTTTGAAAAGGGAAACCCAACGATCCTCGACACAACTCACGCGCCCAAGCGTTCTGCCGGCAGCACCGAGACGCGCGACACGATTGCCGCCGACAAGCGGTTAAGGTCGCCATCGTAAGCGATCAAGCCATCGGCCCCGACATATTCGGCCATCGCCACGGCATCGGGCAACGGCCCCAGCGCGTACAGCCAAATGCGGGGCGTGGCAGACACCAGACGCAACTTGGCGGTCAACAGCCAACCGCTCTCGTCCGGCAAATCAACATTCGCAACCAC
>Ga0315277_10006273_pt1 | contig 15612 bp, 12 predicted proteins | sample YL17G05_15_MG_FD_203695 | JGI IMG/M metagenome (GOLD analysis project Ga0315277, IMG submission 203695) | Sediment microbial communities from Yellowstone Lake, YNP, Wyoming, USA - YL17G05_15 | ecosystem: Environmental > Aquatic > Freshwater > Lake > Sediment | place: USA: Wyoming | collected...
AACCCCTGTTCTTCGTGCCTAAATGTGATAACTGCGGTAACGCGCTGGTCAAGAGCGTGCAGATTTTCAACGAGTTCAGGCAGAACCCGCGAAAATGCGAAAAATGCGGTGGCAACCTCCGGATACAATGAAATAACGTACCAACCACTCTTTTTTTTTCTTTTAATTTTTTTCCATCACACGTATCTTTCTACAACCTTTTTCCATCAATGTATCCATACGTGTCATTTTCCATTGATATCGCTAACCTTAAAGATGATTTTCCACTTTAAACGAGAAAGATGTGTTCAAAAAACGAAAAAAAGGGGAAATTGAGATTTGTTGATGATCGATAGACTTGTGTCTCCCTTAACCTGCCAAGGTTAAAGTATTTTCGAAGCCATCATATTTTAACGGGACATTCTCCTTGATCCATATATTGATCAATTTCATGACATTGGAAAGTGTCAGGCCAAATTTCCTTGCAATCTCATCGACTGGAATGGGAACCCACTTCCCCCACGTATTAAGGCATTCTTCGTGGTAATCGATTGGGCCTGTCTTCTTCCCTTTCTTTGGAGGCTCGACTTGGGCGGGAACTTGCTCCATGGGAGGGAATGATAAAGAAGGCACTGGAGCGGCTTCCACGGGAGGTCTCGGGGCGATTGCCACAGGCTTGGCACGTGGCGGTGATGGAACCACCTCTGGAATGGGAACGACCGGGGCAGGAGCGAGAACCCGCGCCTCGGGAGGGCTCGGGACGATTGTCACGGGCGGTATCTCCTCAAAGAGGGCTGCCGGGGCAGCAATTGGTGTCACGGGAGGGTTCTGAGATGCTTCCATGGGAGGCGCCGGTGCGAAAGTCACGGGTTCGGCAGATTGCGGTGGCGCTTCAAAAAAGGGGGCTTGGGTCGCGATTTCCGTCACGGGAGCGCTCGGGATTGCCGGTGGATTTAGAGATAGGATTGCCATAAGATCCTCGACAGCGGGTGCCTCCGGGATATCTTGCGCGATCTGTGGCGCCAACGGTTCTTGGACAAGGGGTATCTCCGGCATCGCTTGCGCGATCTGTGGCGCCAACGGTTCCTGGATAACGGGTATCTCCGGCATCGCTTGCACGATTTGTGGCGCCAACGGTTCCTGGACAACGGGTGCCTCCGGCATCGCTTGCACGAATTGTGGCGTTAATGCTTCTTGGACAGCGGGGGCCTGTTGGATCTCGCGATTCTCTATTTCGGAAAAGACGGCCGGCGCTTGCACGACCGCGGGAACAGGTATACTTGGCGCCATTTCTTGTGCAATCAAGGACTCTGGACTAGTGGGAGCTCCGGTCAAGATGTTAACGTCATTGAACAAATCCGATTCACGGTCCGAGCCATCCACGGGAAAGATGCGCGAGAAGCCAGGCGTGCCGACCATACCTGTTTTCTGGTTGATCGCGATCGCGACGAACCAGTCTTTATTGTACGGGACAGGCTGCCGTCCGAGGTTCGAGTGCCATCCGCCGGGTACTTGCACGGAAAACGGCAACGTGACCGGTGCTGCACCCAGCTCGGTGCCTTTCCACGCGTCCAAGGTGATGCCACGACCGATGGGCTTGCCCACCACGGCATCACCCTCCACGTAATCGAGATTGATCTGGAACGTTCCCAGCTCTTTCTCCGCAACGGGCACGTGCTCCCAGAAATAAACGTCAACGGATTTAACCGTCGTGGGCTTCACCTCGCCGTTCTTTTCCCGCTGGTTGTTCACGAGCGTGATCTCCCCTTCCAGCACGTCGCCGGGACGATAGACAGGCTTCGGATCCCGGAAAGCGACGCTCATGGAGATCTTTCCCCCGTAATCCGCGCCACGACGTCTCGTGGTGCCCCTGACGCGGACAGGAGGCGCGCTTGCCACGGGGATGGAGGCTTGTGCCGGTTGGGCAGCCGGGGTACCGATGCCTATCTTGAGCGATTTCCCGAACCCGCCGATAGCACCGCCGATGTTGATCTTGCCGAACATCCCGCCCTTCTTTGCTGGCTCCGGGGCAGTCGCTTGCACTGGTGCCGGCACCGCGGGTTCGGCATAGCTTGTCATTTGCACCATTCCTGGTTGGGGTTGTGCAGGGGCCATCTCCCCGAGGATCGCGACGTCATTGAACAAGTCCGCTTCCCGATCCGAGCCATCCACGGGAAAGATTCGCGAGAAGCCAGGCGTGCCGACCATGCCTGTTTTCTGGTTGATCGCGATCGCGACGAACCAGTCTTTATTGTACGGGACAGGCTGCCGTCCGAGGTTCGAGTGCCATCCGCCGGGTACTTGCACGGAAAACGGCAACGTGATCGGCGCAGCACCCAGCTCGGTGCCTTTCCACGCGTCCACCGTGATGCCACGACCGAGGGGCTTGCCCACCATGGCATCACCCTCCACGTAATCGAGATTGATCTGGAACGTTCCCAGCTCTTTCTCCGCAACGGGCACGTGTTCCCAGAAATACACGTCCACGGATTTGACCGTCGTGGGCTTCACCTCGCCGTTCTTTTCCCGCTGGTTGTTCACGAGCGTGATCTCCCCTTCCAGCACGTCGCCGGGACGATAAACCGGCTTCGGATCCTTGATGGCGACCGTCATCGATATCTTGCCCGCGTAATCCGCGCCCCGACGCCTCGTGGTGCCCCTGACGCGGACAGGAGGCACGCCTGCCATGGGAATGGAGGTTGGTGCTGCCGCCGGTTGGGCAGCCGGGGTACCGATGCCTATCTTGAGCCCGCCGATAGCACCGCCGATGTTGAACTTGCCGAACATCCCGCCTTTCTTTGCAGGCTCCGGGGCAGCCGCTTGTACTGGCGCCGCCACGGGTGGCGAATAGCTCTGCACCGGGGCACTGCTTGGATGAGCATTGGCAGTCTCCTCACCTATGATCCTCACAGAGTTAAGAAGGTTGGATGTCCTGTCTGAACCATCAACGGGAAAGATGCGCACGAAATTTGGTATCGGGATCATGCCTGTTTTTTGGAGTATTGATACCCCGACGAACCAGTCCTTGTTATACGGCGCGGGCTGCCTGCCCAAGTTCGAATGGTACCCTCCAGGCACCTGCACGGAAAACGGCAGCGTGACTGGCTCCGCACCTAATTCCACATCCTTCCAGGTGTTGATATCTAACGATCGGCCTACTTGCTTGCCTTTAACCTCTTCATGCGATTCATCCAAAAAAACGGTATAGGTGCCGAGTTCATTCGAAGCCACTGCAACGTGCTCGAAAAACTGGATCTGAACGGACTTGACGTTTGCTGGTTTTACATTTCCTTGCTTATCACGTTCATTGTTAACGAGGGTAATTTCGCCCTCGAACACGTCGTTAGGGCGATATATTTCCTTGGGATTGCGTATTGCCACGGTCATGTCTATTTTAGCCATCGTCCTCTACTCGTTTTTGATCGATGCACTACCGGATTTCTCGTGACATGTAACAGAAACCCGGCAATGGTATGGATTCTACGATTTGCTTGTGCTGTTTAAATTACCAGCTGATATATAACGAATTAAAAAGGAACCTTTATGAAGATATAGGTTCGTGACTGATTTCAGTGTATGCGATGTTAATATAGATGGAAGCATTATTTTCGAAATCTATTGAATCGCGTACCTTAAAAGCAATTTGTAGAGGACGACGTGTTAATGCAAGAAATGAGAAAATTAGATTACGCAGCTTTGATTACAACTCAGATCTTTCTATTGGTGTATAGATTCAGCGATCTACCCGATTCATATGGGGATCACTGAAAAAGATGGTGATTGATAGATGATGATGAAAAAAGGCAATCGATTTAGATTTTTTCACATAACATGTGCCCTTCTCTTGGGCATGGCATTATTCGCTACCCTGGCATGTAATGGATCTGCGACGACGCCTAATTGGCTCGGGTACTATAACGACATAATCCCGGAGTACTCCACCTTGATCTATCAGAATTCGCCTACGGTGTACTCATCAGCAAAGACCAATTACTCGTTGGGAAGCGATGTGCTCGTGAGAGGTTACCAATTCGACTACAAGACACATACCGGCAGTGGCCCTCACACGGCGAGGGTGAAGTTAGGGTCTGAAGACGGAAACGTGACAGTTACATCTTCGTTATCCTATTCCACCATTTATACGACATTCACATCTTATCTGGGTGGTCCGACCTACCCCATCGATAATGACCCGGAGATTTTTTTCGAGTCTACGAATCCAGATACGAATTGTTTCAGAATCGCTTCTGATACCGTGACCACGGTCGTGCATAGTTTTGGCCAGATTTATGGTTTCCCTTGGACACTTAACAATGCAGAATATATCGCTCGCTTGTTATACGAGGACATAACCACATTAGCGGTTGGCACACCGAAAACTGGAACGTTCAATTCAACCGACAACGTGGATGCCTACTCGATCTTTATGGCAGCAGCGACAACCTACGAGTTTGAATTGACACGGACTTCAGGTTCCGGGGACTTCGATGCGAGGCTATGTGTGTGGGATGGTCTTACTAACTCGTACGTGCGGATCACTTCGGGAACCACGTTTCCGAAGACATTCTCGTATACACCGGCCGGCGACACAACCATGTTGTGCCTGGTCGATTCCGATTCCTTCAGCGACACGGGAAATTATCGAATTAACGTCACCATAACAGCGTGGCCTCCAGTCAACCACGCGCCGAACGTCCCCGTCGTGAATGGTCCGGCGAATAATTCTGTTCTGTATGTGAATCATGCGCTCTTGAACGTTTCAGTTAGGGATCCCGATTACGATATGCTTGATGTTTACTTTCAAGAAGAAGATGGAACTCCATCGGGGCTCTCCTATCAGCCTAACGTCCCGGGGATAAGTACACGGACATACAACTGGACCGGACTCACTCCCGGATGGCATTATTGGCAAGTGTTTGTAAACGATGAGGAACCTCTCGAGACCGCCAGTGGTCAATACAGGTTTCGCTATCTTACTGCTGGCACCAATACGGCACCCTCAGTATATGTACCTGGACCTACTAACGCGAGCATGATCTGGGGACCTAATGTGAACATTTCCGTGGCGATATATGATTCCGATGGAGAACCATTGACAATCGAATTTTACAATGCCTCCGATAATAGCCTTATTGGCACAACTACGCATCCGGATGGATCGGGCCGCGTAGGCGTGTTCTGGAATGGCTTGGCACCAGGAGCAACGTTCTCGTGGTATGCTATCGTTCGTGATCATTTCACTTCGACGACTTCTGATACGTGGCGCTTTACCACGAAATCAGCGGGGGACAATTCGGCACCATTTTCACCTACTTTAAACGCGCCGTCTTCTGGTAGTTCAGTCCCCGGGCCTAATGTGGTCCTTAACGTATCAGTATTTGATCTTGATGGCCAAACATTGACCGTCGCATTCTACAATGCCACGGATAATAGCCTGATCGGCAGCACCACGATACCGGCATGGTACGGCAGCGTGAACATGACGTGGAGTGGTCTCGCGCCGAGCCAGACTTTCTCGTGGTACGTGAACGTTAGCGATTCATTCGCCACGGTGCGATCATCTACATGGACCTTTAATACGCAAAGTCCGAACGCGGCACCTTCGGCACCAATATTATATTCACCTTCAAACGGGTCCACAACCTGGTCACGCAAAGTAGTTCTTGAGGTATATGTCTATGACGCGGATGGAGATTCATTGACCATCGAATTCTATAATGCCGCCAATGATAACTTGATCGGCAACACGACGGATCCCGATGGCTCTGGTTCCGTCAACGTGACATGGCCTGGGCTCACGTTTAGCCAAACTTACTCGTGGTACGTCATCGTTCGGGACCCACTCACCTCGACAACATCAACCACGTGGACTTTTATAACACCATCTACTGCATCCAACAACGCGCCCTATGCACCACTATTGAACGGACCCTCTTATGCGGATTGGGTCACGGGAACCACGGTGGTTCTTAATGTTTCGGTTGATGATTATGATGGTGATGCGTTGACCATCGAATTTTATGATGCCTCCGGTGATATCTTGATCGACAACACCACGGATCCTGATGGCGAAGGTAACGTGAGCGTGACGTGGTCGGGACTAGTGGCCGGACAGACTTACTCGTGGTATGTCATCGTGAGCGACGGGATCAACTCCACGCGCTCGGACACGTGGTCGTTCACGGTTCAGGTAGGCTTCAACGGAGGGGACTTGATCATCTACATCATCATCGGAGCCATCGCTGCGGGTATTGCGATCCCTGCAATCGTCGTCGCGAAGAAAAAGAAGGCAACTCCCGCTGGTGGAACGAAAGCCCGGACCCCGAAACTGAAATCGTCGGTTGTCCAAACCCAGGAGGCCCCTTCCTACCAAGAACCAACCTGGAGTTCAGCGGTCCCGAGCCCTCCAGTGCATGCGGCGGTACCTACCAGGATCATGAGCGCGGTTCCGCGTCCTGCCGTGCCCGTGTTAGCGGCAATGATCTGCCCGACATGCGGCAAGCGGACATCCTTGCCGGTCCCGGTCGACGACGCGTCGGCTTTTTGCGATGCTTGCAATGGCTCGCTCGCGCGAATTATCCCTTGTCCGAATTGCCACAGCGAGTTGTACATCAACAAGGACTTCTATAACCAGTATAAGGGACGCCAGATCGCGTGCTCCAAATGTAAGATGCAGTTCTTGCTCAAGTTCGATTGATTTTTTCTCTTTTTTCTTCTTGATTTCTGGGATGGCGAGTGCGTGGTATCACGTTTTTGTATTGGCAGGCAAGCTGCATTCGATTTGTTTCCAGTATTCATCATCGGGGAGCTTATACTTGAAGAGATACTGGGTTCCCTGGATGAGCATTTCCAGGTCCCTTGGTAATCGCGTCTCTTGCAAGTAGACGGGTAGAATGGGAAGATTGTTGTGAAACGCATCCAAGACCTCCATCTTGAGGAATTTTGAAACGATCGCCACGGGCGAAATAAACACGATGAAATATTTCGATTTTTGCAATGCATCTGCAATTTTCAACAACCATTGCTCGCTGGGCTTGATGCCTTCATCGTACCAGATCCGATACCCCTTGTCTTTCAAGCTCGCCAGGTCTGGAAACACGACCATCTTGTCCTTGTGAGCATAACTGACGAAAATGTACGGTTCAATGCCCTCGTATGCGTGAAACGGTATCGGAATGGCGTCGGGAGCTGTACTTGAGCTATCAGCACGAGTGGCACTATCTGAGAGGGGCGAGGCGAACAAGTAAAACCTCGTGCTCATGAAATACCTTGCCTTGATTTCTTGATTTGCGATCATCTCCTTGATGATCTCGGTCGCGACTACTTCATCCTTGTTGATTTCTTCCGCGATTTCCAGGATGTGTAACCGGGAATATTTCTTGGCCAAGTTTTGGATGATGACCTTGATCCTCTCTTTCTGGATCGATTGCACCACGGATTCTATTCGCGTCTCGAAGTCCTTCTTCATTGCATCCAAAAAAATGTCCTGGAGAAGAGGCAGGGCAGATTTCGCGCAAATCTCGCCCTCGTCGAGCTGGCTTTCCTTGATGAATTGGCTTGCCCTGGCGATGATGCCGGTGATTTCTTGCTTCCGGGCATCATCCATGGCCTGGATAAAATGGGGATTGTATTTCGCCTTGAGCTTTTGATCTTTAAATTGCTCGGCATCAGATTGCGCATCACGAACGACTTGCCACGCTTCTGATGGACGATCTTGCGTTATCAACTGGTTTGCTTTGACCATCTTCGCCTCGATCTCACCTTTCAAGGCCTCATCGGTCAAGCGGGGCTTTTCATACGATATTTCAAATTCTTCGGGTTGCGTTATCACGGTGCCGCCCGCCCTAAGCCTCTGATAGTGCCGAAGTAGGCATTCTCGGGCTGCGTAGACAAAGGTACGCAAGATATTCGTGCCGGTGATGGCGACAGTCTCGAATATGACCGTGTTCGGCATCTTGGCCGCCTTGAGCACGTCCTTGATCTTGTCGATTGGCGTGATAAACGTCACGTCACGCTTGTTGGCGCTGAGGACGAGCGGGACCTCGGGTGGTGTTTTGCCACCATCAGGGGACAAGATTTTTACACCATACAATTGCAAGATTGTCTTGAGGCCGTAGACATTTTCGTTCCATTGAGTGGACTCGGAGTTCCAGAAGAAGACTATGGCGTCAGTGCCGTTAATATAGGGAATCTGTGTAAAATGTCGTTGAACGTTGAGGCCATCAATTATGTAAATTTGATAGACAACTGATGATCCCCAACGGAACTCGCACGAGAACACGCGGCCGATTGGGTCGGAAATGCTCTGGATCGGATCAGCCCGTTTTTTATAGTAATCGTGCAACCAGTTTAGCGCCGTCCTTCTTCCGCTTTCCGATGGGCCCCAAAAGAACAACTTGAACACGAGTGTCCCATCGGCTCTCCTGCTTGGGCACATGGTTTATCCTTTCTTATTTGTCTGAATCATCAGACCAGCTCATCGATCCACCCATTCATTATCGTTAGCCCAAGCTGACTCCATCCGTCAATATTTATAGGATTCGTCTTTATCATACAAAAAATGTAAACCGGAAGGATCCATACTCCTTGTAAAATATGCGAATTTGAACGAGTCGATAAAGTCTTTCCCCTCTTTTTCACTTTAATAACGCCATAACGAGCCTAGCCTCCTCTGGTGGCACCCCTCGCCGTTCCATCCTCGATATTTTTTCCTGTTTTCAAGTTCTTCTTGCAAGATAAGCAATATTCACCATACTCGTCTTTCCATACGAGGCTTGACCTGGTGCTGCACCACGGACAAGCAATTACCTTCTGAAGCTTCGTGATCTTCATGTTCTCGTCCATTTAGTCGCCATCGCCGTGCCTCCTATCGAGAATACCAAGAATGCGGATCGGAGCGCGGATCTATGGCCTCGCCTATAGCATGCTTCGATGAGATATATAGGCATTGCTTTTTTTTCTAGTATCATCAAGCCTAGGCCAACAACAGCTGCCGTGCGGCGCATTCCGCGAGCCATAACCACGTTATATAACACTCGTATAATCCGAGGCCAGATTCTATTTGAATAACCCACGGTTTTTTATATCCGAATGCCCATAGTTTATAACCACCGAGAAGGAGTGAAATCATGGCAGCAAACGAGTTCACGCTGGAACACGGCGTCGTCAAGTTCACGCGCAAGCCCGCGAAGATGGGCACCGACTACATTTTCTGGATTCCCCGCGCCTACGTGAAAAATGGCATCGTTGACACGAGCGTCGAATACGAGGTTTACCTGCGGAAGGTGCCCAAGAAAAACAGCGAGGAAAAAGGTTGAAGGAAAAAAGAAAATCATCAGATCAACATACCAATACCAATTAGAATCCAATTTATTGATCTTGCGTAGTTGAAGGATCTCCGCCATCAGGTCGAGCGTCACTCGCTAGGTGCTGCGTGTTTTACCGAGAACACGACGTATCACGTGAACACGCTCCAGCCCTTGTTCCTGGACTGCGTGTTGAACCTCATCAAAATGAGGTTCCCTCTTCTCGATACTCCTTGCCGAATCGTTCTACCTTATAAAACGAAAGACTTGCCAGTATAAACGGGCAAACGAAGGGGAGCTTGAGGATGGTATTTTAATGGTGCTGATTGATGTGCCAGATTCGGTTATTCACGTCATCAAGATGATTTGTTTTTCTCGATTCTTCTCTACGAGATTCACGGCATCAAATGATGGTATATCGCAATTGCACGAGCCCGCCGGGGAACTTGGTGCAAGCTTCGAGCTTCAATGGGTTTTGTGATTGCCGATGTGGGAATAGCGGGATGCCGGAACCAAGTAAGATTGGGATGATCGTGACGATTATTCGGTTGATCAGATTACCAGCTAGAAAGCTGCCGATGATCGCTGATCCCCCGACAAGCCACGCTTGTCTAATCATGGAATGATCGAGATGTTCCATCAAGCGCTCTGGAGGGCAATTCCAGAACGTCACATCACCCCCCAGAGGGCGCGCTAAAGACCGGGTCATCGAGTAGAGCCATCCGGGTCGAGTTGTCCACAATCCACGGGTTGTCGAATATACCATCACCCCACGGTAACCCGTTCTCGTCGGTCTGCAAACCCGTGAGACGTGGCTTGATGACGAAGAGAAGTATATCGTGGGCCGATGAAAATTCTCCGATATCCAACAACTCGTTTCCCGTTAATGATTCGGTCCATATTTCACCTGTCACTTAGGGTGGATTTCTCGCTGTCCTTGATAGGAACATCCTTGATCGTCAGGGTGTCCCATAGCTTCACGGTCTTGTCGAACGACCCCGATGCGAGCGTGTAACCGTCCGGCGAGAATGCAACCGAGGTCACTTCACCCGAATGACCCGCCAACACGCGTAATTCCTTGCCCAGGTCCACATCCCACAGCCTCACGGTCTTATCCCCAGACCCCGAGGCGAGTTTCATACCGTCGGGCGAGAAAGCAACCGCCCAAACAGAATCTGAGTGTCTCTTCAGCCTGTTCAACTCCTTGCCCGTGCGTGCCTGCCATAGGATCACGGTTCGGTCGGTCGACCCTGATGCGATCAGGTTGCCACCCGGCGAGAACGCGACGGAAAGAATCCCGTCCGAGTGTCCCGCTAGCGTGCGCAGCTCCTTGCCCGTGCTTGCGTCCCACAGCTTCACGGTCGTGTTCAACGATACTGAGGCAAGGGTGCTGCCGTCGGACGAGAACATGACCGACGTCACGCAGTTCAAGTGCCCCGATAGGGTCCGAAACTCCTTGCCCGTGGTGATGTCCCACAGGTTCACGGTGAAGTCGGCCGAGCCCGAAGCGATCGTGTTGCCGTCCGGCGAGAACGCAACCCCGGTCACCGCGTTCGCGTGATCTGCCAGCGTGCGCAGCTGCTTGCCAGTGCGGGCATTCCACAACTTTACTGTCGTGTCGCCAGATCCAGAGGCGAGCGTACTGCCATCCGGCGAGAAGGCGACCGTGTTCACCTCGCCCGAGTGCCCCGCCAGCGTGCACAGCTCCTTGCCAGTACGGGCGTTCCACAACTTTACTGTTTTGTCCTCCGACCCCGAGGCAATCGTGCAGCCATCGGGCGAGAACGCAACCGACAACACATGGCCAGAGTGACCCATTAGCGTGCGCAGCGATACATCCCCGCTATCCATGAACCTACCATTGCCTCAAGGACATTTAACCATAATCGATAGTGGAAAATTATGGGATACAAACCGGGTCAAGGTAAGCCCGGTTACATTCTTCTTGGATGGTTGGGCCGCCTTTGCGCCGGATTGCGCCGGCGACGCCACCTCCGAGGATCAACTGGGCGTTGGCAGCATTCACGATGGCATCGACGTGCATGTCGGTGATGTCGCCTTGCACCAGCGTGACTTTTTTCCCGTTGATGACTCGTTCCATGGTAAGTTATGATGCGCTTTTCCTTATGACCAATCTAAAGGACATGGAATATCAAGAGCTCATAATTAATGATAGTAAAAATTCAGCGAGCTGTTCAACGTGCCGATGCGTGAACTGGAACATTGCGCGTATAGTTTATCGAGGAAAGATAGAAAAGGCAAAAAAATGGGATATAGAACCAATCTATCTAGAAGAACGATCCGGTGGCAAGAAACGCGGCCCACCAGACGGCTTGGACGAGGCCGATAAACCACCAGTGTGAGAACCTATACTTGGGGTAATGCACCCGCCACAGCAGGCCAGGAACCAGGATGCCCACGACGACCACGGGTACCATGATCGCTGTCGTGATGATGAGCATATTGGCTGCATCGAGGCCAGTCGCCAAGAATATCTGGTAGGAGAGGAAATTGCGCGTGTCGCTGTTGACGAGTGGATTGCCGTACAAGACTTGCCATGATTGCCCATACCACGCCATCAGCGACGTTGAAATGCCGCCGAATCCTTCCCCCAGGAAAAACAAGGAAGCGAAGAACGATTTTTTGACCTGGGGAACCAGCAAGAGTAGCAAGAACCCGGTTCCAAATAACGTCTCGACCAGGTTCCCGCTTACCGAGATCCACGACCGGGAAATGAAGTAAGCCGGCCCATCCATCGGATCAATAGATAATGGTAGTGGTACCCAGCAGGAACCGTTAAAGAAGCCCAACCGGATCAGTTGCCACGTGCCGCCGACCAGCTCCCCGATAACGCCGTGACCGCCTTCGTGGAGGAACACGGAAAGTTCAAGTCCCGCGGCAACCAGCACGGCAAACAAGATGAAAAACAAGAAACGAAGGCTGATCTGTCCAAGCACGTACTTGACCCGCTTTCCAAGCGATGGCTTCGGGGTATTTCCATCAGCAGCACCCTTCCGGCGCTCGAATATCGGCTTGATGGGCAGCGGATCCACGAGCCAACCCAGCACCTTTCGATGGCCTTTCGCCGAGAGCTTTGTATGCACCACGTTTAGCACGATGGTGATGATTATGACCACGGCGGGAATGGTGAAAAACAAGATGCGAGCGATGCTCGCGTCAAGATAAATGTCGTTGATCATTATTGTTCACCCTCCCTTGGGTGTTGCCGGGGTAGAATTGGCCGGCTTTCCCCTTTTTCCTAGCTTGGCTCCCTTGTAGATCACGCCAGCAATAACTGGCGGCACGATGGTGAGAATTCCGATGGTGGTGTACAGCGGGGGCAAGCGATTCTCGGGAAACTGGTTATTGCACTGGTCCCCCGGGTCGCACAAGTTCGCACGGTATATGTTTCCGAGAGAGAAGGACTCCTCCGATACTGAACCGTTACCATTGTTGCGCAAGTCATTCTCCACGAACGAGCAATAGCCAGAATCATTTACCTGGAAGCCCCACCCGAGATTTCCAGAGACATTATTTCCTATAAATGTCGCTCCATATACGTCGTTTAAAAACACGCCAGAACCGTTGTTATGGCTAATGGTGTTTCCGGTAGCGTCTTGATAAGAAAAGTGATTGAACGCGAGGCCATGGCCGGAGTTGTTCACGATCTGGTTTCCTACTAAAGAGGCATAGCTGCCGTACCATTCGATACCTTTCCCGTTCATCGATATGTTATTCTGTGATGCCGTGATCATGTTCCCCATGACCTGGAATCCTGCATCGGGGTGACCCTTGATCGTGTTGCGCTCAACGAGCGTTCCCGACCCGAAGATATATATCCCAAGCCAACCGTTTGTCTCTATCGTGTTGCCGGAAATGACGACGTCCATCACAATCGCGGAAGAACTCCCGCTAACGAGAGATATTCCTTGCGATGTATTGTTCGCAATGATGCACCCTGTTATTGCAATATCACGATTCCCCGATCCTGTTAGCGTGATGCCATTCTGGGACAAAACCAAAGTGCAATTCGTGATTTCGAGGTGCTGGCAATTTCCGGTGTAGATTCCGTTGAACATGGCGTACTTGGTGCTGCAGTTCCGGATGACGAGGTACGATGTCGTGTTTGAGATGCTGATGCCTGCCGCATTCAGCGATGCGTCAATCACGAGGTCTTTGATGAGGTACGGGTCACTTGATGTCCCGGCTCCCGTTTTATCCGGGAATGCAGCCAAGGCGCTTTCCCCATCGATAACTATCGGCGCATGGCTGTCCGAGCCCGCGAGGCGATTAAATCTCCCGAATGGCTCCTTCACGCGCATTGCGAGTGCATTTGCGGCGATGAAGATTGCTGAAAAACCGATAACAAGCCCGATCATAAATGCAAATGCACTCCTATCCTTGTATCGTCCAGTTTTGAGCATTTCTTTCACCAACCTAATAAACAATGGTGGATGCAAATCACAACGTCCACGACATTTAAATGTGTTTATCCCCGTTTTTTTGATGCTGGGATGTCGACCTACAGAATTCCGCAATGTTCCTTATTACCAAGGGAGGAGAACACTTGGAATGAGAACACGCCTAGCGTGTTCGACCGTCGAAAATCGCGTTGCTATTCCGAATTTCCCTTTTGTATTTCATCAGTTGTTAATTGCTCGCCGTCAATAAAGCTTCGAGCTTCTTGTTCAATTCATTGAAGTAGAGCCGCGCCTTGTTTCCAATGCCTTCATCTACCTTCTCGTTATCGCGGATGATCGCGTTTCGCAAGCGGCGCCAGTAATGGAATTCATCATCCACGATTTTTCCGAGCTTCTGCTCCAGCTCGGATAGAATGTCGAGTATATCTTTATCCTTTGGCAGCTCTTTCTTGAAGGTTTTTGTATACAGCAAGGCAAGCCTTTTCTCGAAGATCACGCAGTTTAATCGGACGATATCCTCATTTCTCTTGTTTTTCACCGCATCATCGAGATCCTTTTTCGTTTGCTCGATGCGCGCGTCAAACTCGATAAATATTTTGGGGGACTTCTGCGTGAGGATTTCATACTCCTCTTTAGTCTTGCATCCACTTGCCTTGAACGCGTCGTACTCAGTCTTCGTGAAAAAACCGGTCTTGCTTGCATTGGCGAACTCCGCCACGTCGCTGAAACCTGACTCCAACCATTTCTTGTACGAGTCATATGCTCCAACGATATTCTCGGGAATTGGTGTGTTTAGTTGTAAAAGATTGATGTAATAGTGAATTCCCTTGTACTTTTCACAAAATGACGTGAATTTGGTCCATTCTTCTCTATCGGGTATGCCCAAGCTTTCAGCTGCCTGGAGCTCTGGAAGGGTCAAAAAACTACCTTTTCTGGCTCGGAGAAAATTCAGATACTGGATCTCAGGCGATACGCCGCTGATTCGAAACTTGGATGCCATAAATTCATCGTATATGGCCTTAGAATCGCAACCATATCTTATGGCATTCTCATATTCATCGCCACGCAGGAAACCGGCCGCATAGCCAGCGCGGAACAATTTCAAGTCGCTCCACTGATTGCCATTGAACAGCAAATATTCGACCTCGTCCTTGAAAAATGGCAGGGACGGGTCACTTTGCTTGGCTTTCTCATGGATGGCACGCGCGTTATCATAATGCTTTTTCCACTTGAATCCCGCCTCGTCCAGTTTTATCGCAATCTCCCAATAACGATTCCAATCAGTAAAACCATTTCGATTGCTCGAATAGATAACTCCATCCCGAAAAACGAAGACTGCATCACGACGAAGCGGCGAACCCCCTTTCGTGTGATCATAAGTGAAAACATGTGGAATTTGGTTCACCTCGATAAACTTGGTAAACTCCACCTCGCTCATGAACACGCTCCAATAATCCCTCTTCTCGATTTGGTCGAACGAGTCGATAGCGATGAATATAACTTTATGGCCGGTATTTCTAAGAATGGAATCCATGACTCTCCTCATTTTTTGGGGACATATAACCTTTTTTTAAGGATACATGTCCTTATGCCCCCTCTATGTTTTTATACGGATCCTACCCGAGATGGCTGGCCCCACCGGTCGCTCTATCATCTCTCTCCTTTCTTGTCTTCAAGTTCTCGGACTTCTCGGATTTCTCGGACTTTTCACATAGCGAACTAGCGCTAGACACTCAACGGTAGTAAGGCAATATCTATAAATGTAGAAAAGGAATTGGTTCAGATCAATTGATTTGTATTAAAAAAAGAGCACTAAATGAGTCTACCTAACTAAAACGTGGGGCACCGACATATTTATTTCTTTCACGATCGTTTGCTCTTCGAAAAACGCACGTTTCGGGAAATGA
>Ga0315277_10006275_pt1 | contig 15610 bp, 9 predicted proteins | sample YL17G05_15_MG_FD_203695 | JGI IMG/M metagenome (GOLD analysis project Ga0315277, IMG submission 203695) | Sediment microbial communities from Yellowstone Lake, YNP, Wyoming, USA - YL17G05_15 | ecosystem: Environmental > Aquatic > Freshwater > Lake > Sediment | place: USA: Wyoming | collected...
TCGGCTTTGCCAAAATGAATGATTTCCATCTGATCTCTTCCTTTCCCGGGCCAGCGCCCGTTTTCATACCAGTTTGCATTCAAAGTGACACAATATGAAAGAACTCACCACAGAGACACAGAGGCGCAGAGAAACAACCACAAGAATCACGACGACACAAGGATCCGGGGAACAAGAGGGTTTCTTTTCACTTCTCTGCCTGACGCTTTCCTCTGTGCCTCTGTGTCTCTGTGGTGAGCTGTTCCTTGGTTTTTCCTTGTGCCCTTCGTAGATTTCCTTCTGCAATGCTCATACATTGCGCAATCAGGCGGCACACAATTGATATCACTCCTCCCTTCGGCCCGCCCGTGTTTTAGCGCCATTCATGGACGTCCCCCAATTCCCGCCTACTTCGCCGGGGTCAGGCTTTCGGCGGGAACGATCTGGCGCGGCTGGCTGGGACTGGACCACAGGAGCCGGCACAATCCTCTTCTGCCGGACTTGTACATCTCCACCTTGATGTCGTATTTCCTCCCGGTCTCCAGCGTGATCGTGCCGGAATCCTCCACCGGCCTCCTTCCGCGCTCGCGACTTCCCGGTTGCTCTTCCACGGTCCATTTATCCACCAGCATCTGGCCGTTCACCCACATCCGCCGCCCCGTTCTGGCGCCCAGGATGAACGTATAGGTTTCGCTGAAGCGCGGCTGAACCTGGCCCGTCCAGCGCACGGAGAAGTCGTTGCCCGGCACATCCTCCGCGGGGGGGTCGTTCGCCCACTCGAAGTCGAGGGTGGGATCTATGCGCGTCGTCTTCAGGTCCTTCAGTTCCTTGTCGGCGAAGTATTCGCCTTTCAGGCCGCCGCTGACGATGCCAATCTCCTCGGCCAGCGCCGGGATTCTGTCCGCGCCAAACGCCTTCGTATAAACGCGGAAGTCGTCCATGGCTCCCTGGAGTCGGCCCTTGCCCACGTCGCGGGCGATATAGTTCCGCTGGCGCCCGGTGTTCGTGTTGGGCGCCATGAGTTGGTCGGGACGAATCGTGATGGCAGCGCGCGCCGCTTCCTTGCCATTCACGTAAAGCGCGCCGGTCCTGCCGTCCAGCGTGACCGCCAGCTGGGTCCATTCGCCCGCCGCAATCTTCAGGTTCGAGACCAGTTTTTCGCTCTTTCTCCCGTCCTTCAGGATCAGTTTCGGCTTGCCGCCATTCAGCTCCAGAACCATCCGCTTGTTCGCGTCCGCGCCAAAGCAGAAGACCGGGCGCTTGACGCCCGATCCGAACAGGAGAAGGAAAGGCCGCCTGCCCAGCGACTCCGGCTTGAACCAGACCGACACGGTCATCTCAGCCAGATCGCTGACCGAGCGGTCAAGAAGAACGTATTGATCCTTGCCATTGAAGGTCAGGAAACCCATGCGTTTTTCATCCTTCTCCACCCAGGCGGGGTTGCCGGCCAGGTAGCCGTCGGTCGCGCCGTACAAATCCTTCGCGAGCGACTCGTGCATCCGTGAGAACTCGTAAGCCGCATACAACCGTTCGGGAGCGTGGCGGCTTTCGATCCATTCCATCGGTCCGTGATTCCAGGGCTGGAAACCGAACTGGAAGCCGTTGGTGATCGTTCGGCCGTATTGGCCGTCGCCGTCGAGTACCGCGTCGCCGCCGATGAGGCCGCCAATGAGTGTGCCCTCGTCGAACTTCCAGGCGGCGGAAATGCCTTTCATCGTCGCGTAATCCGTCACGTGTCCCTTCTCGCGCACGTTGGCGTTCTGCAGAATGCGCGCGTGGGCTTCGATGGTGCAGGTGATGGTGGTGGGGCTCGCCGCGCCGCGCCTGCCGGCGTTTTCCTCGACCAGCGCATAGTCGCGCACCTTCGCGTCGCCTTTCACGACCGCCATGCCGCGAACAAGCGCGTGGCCGCTCACGATGGCGTTGTCAAGCACCCTGGCCTGGCCGGAGACGGCGGCGAAGTCCTCGATTCGGGCATTGCCGCGCACCTCGGCCCTGTCGAGCACCACGGCGTTCGGCCCGACGTAGGCCGACGCGTCCACCTGCGCCGTTGCCGCCACAAAACCACCGCCGTTGGGGTGCTTATGTCCCTCGCCCCTTGGCACGGGCTTGTATTCGCGCGGCGTGGCGCCTGTTACCTGAATCTCATACAAAAAGCGCTCGCGCTGCGGGTGCGATTGGTAGGGGTAAGCCTTGTCGCTCTGGCCGCCATAAAGCATTTTGTCCGGCGTTCCCGCCACGGCCAGGAAGAGTTTGTTCTCGTTTGGCGCCAGCGTTACGGTCATCTCGCCCGCGTTCCACAGTTTGCTGTAGCGCTCGGAATAATCGTCGGCGACAACGACCAGCGAGGCGCGCCAATCGGCTCCGCGCGACCTGTGCGGCAGGCCGCGGAAATTCACCGTTACCTTGCGCTCGCCGGTTCCCTTCGGCACAACCAGTTCGCTGATCGTATAAGCGCCCTGCATCGGAGCCAGGTGCGGGGGAACCTGCCACCAGGACGGATCGTCCGCGCGCTGCTTCAGTTCCGCGAAATAAGGCCGGTCGTCGTTGTTCAGGCCGATCCGGTCCACCGTGGTCCATTTCAGGTTCTTTCGCATGGCCGTTTTGTGGGAATAGTTGAAGGTTGCTCCGCGCCTCGCATAATAGCCCAGAAGATCCTTGACCGAGACCTGAGGCGCCACGCGGGCAATCGTGTTGAAGACCACGCCCTGGTCGCTCTCGTTGGTCTCCTGCCAGAGTCGCGCGACCGTGCCGACGCCCAAACCTGGCAGGTTGTCCGGATTCTCGTCGAGATAGAGGAAGATCGGCCAGCAGAGGTAGTAGAACAACCCGTGCGACGGATAGAGATACGACATCTGCACAAAACCGGTTTCCAGATTGCTGGTGTCGGGGTAATCCTCGGCGAGCCAGTAGAGCCATTGTTCACGCACGAAATTGGCGTGGCTTTCAAACCACGGGCCATCCAGCCGCCCGCCCTGGCAGCCCTGGCACACGTGCATGAATTCGTGCGGAATCACCCACGTCGGCGGGTCCGCCTGCAAACCGGTCGGGTCAATGTTCAGCCATCCGCCGGCAAAGTAACCGGGTGAGTTGCACGTGAACGTGACCTTGTATTTCCTGTTCGGATCCTCGCCTTTCGAGGGTTCCCTGTATTTCAGAATCTTCGTGTAAAACGCCCAGCACTTTTCGGCGTTGCGCAACGCCCCGCGCGCCTTCGTCTCGTTGATGCCTTCCTTGGCGCGCGTCTCGTTCCACACGAACCGGAAATGCTTTGAATCCAGTTCATATTTGCTCTTGGGCAAATCCCTGTAATCGCGGCCCTCATAAACCTCGCCCGCCTGGTCGCCTATGCGGACTTCATCCAGGACAATCCCCGCGCCTTCCGCCGCAGGGGTGATGCGTAAGTCGCGCAGCGAACCGTACCACTTCGGTTCCGTCCCCATGTCCAGGCGATACACGCGCGCCTTGCCGTCGGCCGGCGCCTGGGTCTCGGGAATCACCACCTTGCGTTTGTCGGAAAAGCCGGGGGAGGCGCTGGTTCCCCAGGACACTTGCGCGCCGCCTTTGGCACCGGCCGGGATCGAGAGGCGGAACTCGAGGTAATCGTTGAATCCGAGATCGAGATCGGGTCCGGAGAGACTGCTCAAGTCCAGTTTGGATTTGCCCTCGAAGGACAGCGCGGTCGCCTTCACCATCGCAGGCCCCTGAGGGTCCACCGCGACGATGGCGGCGTTCGCGCGCCATCCCGCGGCCGGCAAGCACGCTAGGAGCGCCAGCGCTCCGACGCAGAGGCCTGACTTCCCGCCGCTCCCAATGCTCAGGCTCATTACGGACTCCTCACTTTCGAAACCAAGGTTCAACCGCGCAGACCGTCCTTTCGACGGCGGAAAGGCAATATACCCCGAGGCAGACAGCGTATCAAGGGAAGAATCCCAGAACGGAGGAATCGGGCGTATCTTGACTCCGCTACCAGATTGCCCCCGCCGACTTTACGTCGGTGGAGCGATGATTTTGCTCCAGAATCGGGCATATTATTCATCCGCGCCCCCGCCGACTTTATGTCGGTGGAGCGGTGATTGAGACCCGTCGTTTCTCCCCATGAGTTTTTCGGCGCCCATCCACGCCCTCTCTCACATTGTCGCCGCCTCGGGTTCCCAAACGAAAAGAAAACCACCGCTCCACCGACGTAAAGTCGGCGGGGGCGATATGGAGAGCGTGTCCGCTCTGGAGCAAAATCATCGCTCCACCGACGTAAAGTCGGCGGGGGGCGTTCGAAAGCGGCCGGCGAGACGCCCGTTCTACTTTGTCCGCCCCCACAGTTTGGTAGCGGAGTCAAGATGCGCCCGAAGAATCCGATGAGTGTGTGCCCTGTCCCCGGTCTTGACCGCCATGCGGAATGAGAGCGGGGGACTCAGCGGGCGCGCAGGATCTCGATCTCGTGAATCCCCAGGCCCAGTTCGCGCCCGTCTCCTTCCGGCGAGAAGACCTTTTCCACCTCCAATGTCAGACGGATGTGGGAATCCTTCACTTGGCTGACGGGGAAGTGGAGATCCGGGCACGAGTCATCAAACGGTTCGGGCGGTCCGCCGTTCACCCTGCAAGCGCCGGGGTTCGTTCCCTCTGGCGAGGTGCGCGGGTATATCCGGACGCGGACGAACCTGGCGCCCTTCCGCATCGGGAGAGAAATCCTGCCCCGCCTCGACATCCAGAAGTGGTGCGGTTTTCCATGTTCGTCATATTCAAGAGGGTGGAACCCTTCGTCCATGCAGAGGTCCTTGTGATCCAGCGGGACCCGCTCCGCGCGGAATCGGTCGAAGTACTTCTGGTAATACTTCCCGTCGCCGCCGTTCGAGCCCCCGATAAGAGCGCAATCGCGGCAAGTCCTGGTCGGATTCCAGCTGTGGATTGTGCGGCGGAGATTCTGGTAGAGGTGGCCATTCCAGACGTCCGGCCAGTCCTGCACACAGAGGTCGCCAAACACTTCGCGGGACGCGCAACAGGGAGACACCTTGCCTTCGCAGGAGAAATAGGCGTCTTGCCAGGGTTTTTGACAGAGGCTCAGGTTGGCTTTCAACCCGGGTTGCCGCCTTTCCCGCACGAGTTGCAGAGCCCGGTACACGCCCCGGCGCCGGACGAGGTCAATACCCAGCCAGACTTTTCTGCCGAGCCGCGTCATGTTTCGGAGAGCGCCGTTGGCCGGCGCACCGCCTTCGATGATGAGTTCCCGGACCGATCCGGGGATGATGAGAAAGATGCCGAGTTCCTTCGCCAGACGCAACGAACGAAGGACGATGGGTGTGAGGACCTCCGGGGCATCATGGAGAGACTCGGAGCGGACGTGCTCGCGCGAGTCGTAGCAGGCCAGGGTGAGAAGGCAGACAGAGGAGGCTCCGTATTCGGCCGCGAGCCGGATGACGTCCGGAAGATCGGCGATGTTGTTTCTCATGCCGACGAAGTTGATACCCATGCGGAATCTCCGGTTGGCGCCCGCGGCATCGGCATGGCGCTTCAGACAGCGCAGGGTCTCAAGGATACCTTCCCAGCCCACGTGCGGCCTGGCGAATTCGAAGGTTTCCTTGCTCGCGCCGTCCACCGAGAGAATGAGTTCCACGTTCGCGCGCGCCACGCGGTCCGCCAGATCATCTTGTCTCAGGAGAATGCCATTGCTGGTGAGATTGATCCTGATGCCGCGGCGCAGACAGTCTTCGAACATCTCATCAAAGCACGCGCCGAGAAACGGCTCGCCGTCTCCGTAGAGGTCCACGGAGGCCACGCCGTCGAGGACAGAGTCCCGGATCTTCCGGTAGACTCTCTCCTTCATGTCGGAGCCGAACGCGCGATAGTAATGATCGCAATGCCTGCAACGGGTATTGCAGCGCGTGGTTGGCTCGATCCAGATATGGCTGGGGCCGGGGGGAAGATCGCTCGGAGTACGCATCCGTTACCTGCGAGTTCCGGCGCCGCCGGCGCGCCGCCCGCGCCTAGCGAACCCGCCGGAACATTTTGCCCGGTTCCTGGCGGATCAGGCCCCGGATCTCGAGGTTGAGCAGCGCCGCCATCACCGCGCCCGCCCCAAGCGCCGGACCGTGAGCTCCTTCCGCCTGTTCGCGCGGTCCTTGCGGTCCGCGCGCTTCCTGCGCCGTGCCGCCCGCGCTCTCCGCCGTCGCGCCCGCCTCCTCCGCACACATATCGGTCAGGACGTCAATCGAAAGAGGGTCCAGCTCCAGGCAGGCGAAAACGCGCCGCTCGGCGTCGCTCAGATCCGCCGGAAGCGAAGGGCCGCCATCCTCCGGCTGGGCCAGGTCCGGCAGGTTCTCGAGCAGCCCCACCAGCTCGCCGCGAAGATCCACAAGAATGTCCCGCGCGCAGGTGACCAGCCGAGCGCCTTCCTGGATCAACCGGTTGGTCCCCACGCTGTTGGCCCGGGTGATGTCCCCCGGCACGGCATACACGGCCCGATTCTCCTCCAGGGCGTGGCCGGCGGTGATGGAGGTGCCGCTCTGGCTGCCCGCCTCGATCACCGCGACCCCCAGGCTGAGGCCCGCGATGATGGCGTTGCGCTCGGGAAAACTCCCCGCGTTCGGCTCGGCGGACATCGGCATCTCGCTCAGGAGCGCCCCGCGCTCGAGAATCTCCTCCGCCAGGCGCGCATGCTGGGCCGGATACACGCTTGAAAGGCCGTTGCCCAGCACCGCCAGGGTGCGCCCGCCCGCGTCCAGAGCTTCGCGGTGCGCCTGTCCGTCCACTCCCAGGGCCAGGCCGCTCACCACCGTCACTCCCGCCCGCGCCAGCCCGCCGGCGATCTCGCGCGTGGCCTCGCGGCCATAACGGGACATCTTGCGCGAGCCGATCACCGCCACCGCCGCCGCGTCAATCGGGCAAAGCGTTCCCCGCACGTAGAGCAGCGGCGGGGGGACCGCCATGCGCCGCAGGTTGGCGGGATAGTCCTCGTCTTGAAAACACACGATCCGGGCGCCCGCGTCCTCGATTCGCCGCATCTCGGCGTCCACGTCCACCAGCTCGCGCCAGTTCCGGACGGAGGAAGCGGCCATCGAGCCGATCTCGGCGGAATCCAGCTCAGCCGGACAAGCTTCGAGGGCGGCCTCCGCCGAACCGAAGTGTTTCAGAAGGCGATGGAAACGGGCGCGCCCGATGTCGGGCAGGAGATGAAGGATCAGCCAACTGCGGCGATTGTCCATGCGGTGGCTCTTCCGCGCCTGGCTCGTGCTTACTTGGGCATTTTCTCTCTGAACTTGGGAATCTCCGTATTGCTGTCCGTGAGAAGGATTCTCAGGACATTGGCCACCCGGCTTATGTCCACCAGGTCCACGATCCCTTTGGAAACACCCTCGCTCTGGATCTGGTCCCTCCGGGTTTCCACGCTCAGAGCATCGGAGCTGCGGGCGAACATGACAAACCCGATGAAGGCTTGGTGGCCGCCACCCGAGAATTCAGCGATATGGACCGCCTTGAAGTTCTTGGGATCCGCCGCGGCCGTGCCTTTGAACAGAGCCTTGGTAACCGGCTCGAAACGAGGACCCAGATCCGCCTGGGCCTGTGGCACGCCCGATATAACATATCCGTCCGCCACCTTTTCGAGCGGGTAGTAGTTCCTGTATTCCTCCCACGTCTCGAACTCCAGGTCTGGCATGATGGTGCTACGGAGAAACTGCTTGCCGCCCGTGTAGAACTTCTGGGTGGGCTGGAACCTGGCCAGGACCTTATAAGGGTTCCAAACACCCGCCATGGGAAGGACGACAAAGGCCGCGATAATGGCCAGGGCGATCAGAGCGTTGTGCAGACGCTTGTCCCTCACGACTGATTTGGTGGTGATGTACATCCTATGTATCATCACGTCGCGACTGTGCTTGGCGTGGGACACCGCGGCCAGCTTGGTCTGCTCCTCCTCAAGAGTCCCGATCGTGGCGTTGATCAGAAGGTAGGCCTCGTGCCACTCGATTTCCATTTTTTTGCGCTCGGCCGGGCTCATCCGGTGGACCTGCCGCAGCAGAATGCAGTTCTCCACCACCGTGATGATAGACTGGGCAGTCGCGATCATCTCACGGTTCGGATCCCCCAGCGACTCGAAGAAGGAATCGTACAGGATGGCGATCTGGCTTTTGACCTTGAGGAAGTTTGCCTCTTCCTGGGGGGAAAACTGCCGGTCGTGCTTTGCGCACTCGCCCAAGAACAGATGGAAGTTCTGCCAGAGCTTCAGGAGCTGCCGGCAATGCTCCAGGCGCTGATCCAGTAAAGGGTCGTGCATGACAAGAACCGTTCTGAAACAAGGATATCCAAATACTGCCGCGCAAGCGCGACTCGAACCGGCGACCACAACACGGCCGCCGCCCGGAATGGACGGAAAGAGCGCCTCTTACGAGGCCCAGCCAGCTTTGTTTACCACATCCGCCCGGGTTCGTCAACATTCAAGTTGACAACCCGGAGCATAGCCGCTCAGAATACCGCCGGGCCGCTGAGTGCCCGCCCGCGCGAGGACCGGGGGCAGGACGGGCCGGATCAGTCAGACCGCTCGGACCTGTCGGACTTGTCGGAGCCGCCCCCGTCGTGAGGAGTGGCGGGCCGGATTCCACCAGGGAGAAGGAACATGCTCGACCAGGAGAAGAAAATGCTGCAGAAGATGGCCAACACGATCCGTGCCCTTGCCATGGACGCAGTGGACAAAGCCAACAGCGGCCACCCCGGCCTGCCCCTGGGCTGCGCGGAGATCGCCGCTTATCTCTATGGAAAAGACCTCGCCCATAATCCGGCTAACCCCAAGTGGATCAATCGTGACCGTTTTGTCCTCTCGGCAGGGCACGGCTCCATGCTGCTTTACGCCTCCCTGCATCTGAGCGGCTATGCGGTCAGCCTCGACGACATCAAGAACTTCCGCCAACTCCATTCGATCACGCCGGGACACCCGGAGTTCGGCCTGACCCCCGGCGTCGAGACCACCAGCGGCCCCCTTGGCCAGGGCTTCGCCAACGCGGTCGGAATGGCGCTGGCCAACAAGGTGACCGTTGGCCTCCTGGGAATGGAGAAGGAGGATCTGCTCGACGCCAAGGTTTTCGTCCTGTGCGGGGACGGCTGTCTCATGGAAGGGGTCTCCAACGAGGCCGCCTCGCTAGCCGGGCATCTCAAGCTGGACAACCTCATCGCAATCTACGACTCGAACAACATCTGCCTGGACGGACCGACCTCGGAGTGTTTCACCGAGGATACCGCGGCGCGTTTCAAGGCCCTGGGCTGGAGCGTGAAGACGATTGACGGAAACAACCTCGACGAGATCGAAAAGGCCGTCCGCGCCGCGCGGCGCAAGAATGGACAGCCCAGCCTCATCGTCGCCCGGACCGTCATCGGAAAAGGCTCGCCCAACAAGCAGGGAAAGAGCGCCGCTCACGGCTCCCCGCTCGGCCCGGAAGAGACCAAACTCACGAAACAGAACCTTGGCCTGCCCCCCGAAGCCTTCCATGTCCCTGAAGATTTGCGCGCATGGCTGGACGCCCGCAAGAAGAAACTGGCCCGGCTCGAGAAGACGTGGAACCGCAAGTTCAAGGCCTGGGCCGCCGCCCATCCCGACAAAGCCGCATTCTGGGAGGTCTTTGCCAAAGGCGCCCTCCCCGGCGGCCTCGACGAACAGATCCGCAGCCTGGAAACCAAGCCGAACCAGTCGGGGCGAGCCGCCTCCAACTCCATCCTCCAGAAGATCCACGATTGGGTTCCCTACCTTGTGGGAGGCTCGGCGGACCTGTCCTGTTCCGACCTCACGATGATGAAAGGAAGCGGGATAATCGGCCCGGGCAACTACGCCGCCCGCAACATCAAGTTCGGCGTCCGCGAGTTCGCCATGGGCGCCATCTGCTCGGGCATCACCCTGCAGGGCATGTTGCGGCCCTTCTGCGGCACATTCCTCGTCTTCTCCGACTACATGCGCAACGCGATCCGGCTCGCCGCGCTCATGAAACTCCCCGTGATCTACCAATTCACGCACGACAGCATATGGGTCGGCGAGGACGGCCCGACACACCAACCCGTCGAGCAGGTGCCCAGCCTTCGCGCCATCCCCGGCCTGACGGTGTTCCGCCCCGCGGACACCAACGAGGTCAAGGCCGCCTGGAGCTGGGCGTTGCGCAAGGCCAAAGGCCCCGTGGTTCTCGCGCTCACGCGCCAGAACCTGAAGGATCTGGCGGAGGCCGACGTGCCGACGGACGAAGGTGTGGGCCGCGGCGCTTACGTCATCAAGCGCGAATCGAACCCCGCCGAGATCGCCCACTGCATCCTCGCCACCGGTTCCGAGGTAGCCCTCGCGCTCGAAGTGGCGGCGCGGCTCGACGAGCAAGGCAAGTCGGTGCGCGTGGTTTCCTGCCCCAGCCTGGAGATCTTCGACGCGCAGGACAAAGCCTATCGCGACTCCGTGCTGGCTGTGGGCTCCACGGTCCGGCAATACTGGTCCATCGAGGCCCAGGTGGAGCAGGGCTGGCACAAATACATCGGCCGCGACGGACACGCCTTCGCCATGCGCGGTTTCGGCGCGAGCGCTCCGGGAAAGGCCTGCGCGGAGGAGTTTGGTTTCACTGCCGAGCAAATCCTGGACCGGATGAACGCTTGTTCTTAGATGGCCCCCGATTGCGATTGCAGTGGGAGAAAAGGCTTAAGATGGGGGATATAAGTTGTGTGTCACCTGATTCTTGTCACCTGATTCATGTCACCTGATTCAAGGACCCATGATGGCGAGTATTTGGAGAACGATCAGATGTGCCCTTGACTTTTTTCGTCAGCGTAGCATCAGTTCGTCCATGTGTTCATGTAAAACTAAGGGCTTGGCCGCAGGTGAAGTGGTATTGGAGGAGTTAGAATGTCATTGATATTCGGGAGAGACAATGCGCCCGTTTGAACGGATAATGCCATTATGATTTCCGATCTACGGTGCAGAGATGTCATCTTGCTCAAGAAGTGGTTTCGCTGTAAGAGGAAAGGATATGTTCCCGGCACGCCCATGGCGAGACGATTTGACAAGCTCTTGGAGCATATGGCCACTAATATCCTGGATAGGGATGATGATCTTGAACAGATTGCAGGATGGGGTCTCTCAGCAATCATTGTTCCTTCCGAAAAGCATGTGGAATCAGTTCACAGGCTGCTCACGCACGGAGATCATCTGCTCGTGATTGATGCGATCAATGCGTTAGTGTCTTGGCGGCGGAAAGTATCTCTTTCGACCATCGTGAGACTCTGTTCTGGCCACAAGCACGAATTGGTGCGGCAAGCCGTCGTTGAAGCGATTTGGGATCTTAAGGGATTCCGTTTTCGGACGGTTATTGAGGGAATGCTTCAGGACAGGAGCCGCCTGGTTCGCATGTGGGCGGTTAGTACCTGCGGGGCGCTCTTCCCAGATCGGAGGGCAAAGCGCATGCTTCGGAGAATGTCCGACCTTGAACGCTTCCTCAATGTGCGTGTTGCGCTCTTCTGGAATCTCTACAGTCTTGGTTGTCGAGGTTTCCTCGACCCCTTTCTTGCTCTTCTAAGTCATCGCAGGCCTCTCATAAGGAGGCTTGTATGCGCCTCTCTCTGTCAGCGAGAGAAGAAATACCTGCAGCGGATCGATGCCAAGAAGACGGTAGAATCTCTGCAGAGAAGGTTGAAGAAAGAACCCGTGCAATCCGTTCAGATGGAACTTCGAAGAGCGGTCAATAGTCTTTCCCGACAGTGAATGCGAAATGCCGAGAAGCACTCTAATTCCTAATTCAGGGGACATAATTCAGGGGACACAATTCAGGGGACACAATACTGATTAAATACAACAGAGTGCTAACAGAAATCGGTATTGTGTCCCCGGATTCTCGGATTCCGGATTCAAAGAGTGCCTACAGAAATCGGTATTGTGTCCCCAGATTCAACGAAAGGAAAACCACCGCTCCACCGACATAAAGTCGGCGGGGGCGATATGGAGAGCGTGTCAGCTCTGGAGCAAAATCATCTCTCCACCGCCGTAAAGTCGGCGGGGGCGTTTGAAAGCGACAGGCGAGACGCCCGCCCTACTTTGTCCGCCCTCACGGTTTGGTTGCGGAGTCAAGATGCACCCTTCTCGCTTCATCTGCCGAAACACTTCTGCCGAAACACTTCTTGACTCGTTCCGGCGGGGCTAATATCATGGAACCCATTCTTCGCCGGGGCTTGTTGGGGCCGGCATCCCGCAAGGGCCCATAGCTCAGTTGGCTAGAGCCGCCGGCTCATAACCGGCTGGTCCCTGGTTCGAGTCCAGGTGGGCCCACCATCCTCGATCTCTTCCAGGAATCACGCTTATGCAGTTCAAACACGTCGCTCTCCCCGACGGTGACCTTATCGCCTCCTCAAGCGGCAGAATCCGCGTGCCGGACCGCCCGATCATCGGTCGCATCACGGGCGACGGGATCGGCCGGGACATCATGAAGGCGTCGGTGCGCGTGTGGGACGCGGCCGTGGAAAAAGCTTACAGCGGCAAGAAGAAGATCGCCTGGTGCGAGATCCCCGTAGGCGAAGCGGCCCGGGAAAAACTCGGCACCTCCATGCCTGACGAAGCTTTCGACGCCATCCGCCACCTTAGAGTCGCTATCAAGGGACCCCTCACCACGCCGGTAGGCGGCGGATTCCGGAGCCTCAACGTCACATTGCGCCAAGTGCTGGACCTGTACGCCTGTGTGCGGCCCGTCCGGTATTTCCAGGGCGTGCCGAGCCCGATGAAGCATCCGGAGAAGCTGGACGTGGTGATCTTCCGCGAGAACACGGAGGACGTGTACGCGGGGATCGAATATCGTGAGGGAACCCCCGAAGCGCAGAAGGTGATCGCGTTTCTGACCGGCCAGATGAAGGCGAAAATCCGCCCCGACTCCGGAATCGGCATCAAGCCCATGAGCGTCACGGGCTCCAAGCGCATCATCCGCATGGCGCTCCGGTACGCCGTCGAGCACCGCAAACCCTCGGTCACGATGATGCACAAGGGCAACATCATGAAGTTCACCGAGGGCGCTTTCCGGGACTGGGGCTACGAGCTGACGCGCGACGAGTTCGCCGATACGGTGATTTCCGAAGAGGACCTATGGGCCAGGCACGACGGCAAGACGCCCGAGGGCAAGGTGGTGCTCAAGGACCGCATTGCCGACAGCATGTTTCAGCAGATGCTGCTGAGGCCGGACGAGTATAGCGTGATCGCGACTCCGAACCTGAACGGCGACTATCTCAGCGACGCCTGCGCGGCGCAAGTGGGCGGGCTCGGGATGGCCCCCGGCGCGAACATCGGGGACGAGGCGGCGCTGTTCGAGGCCACGCACGGCACCGCGCCCAAGTACGCCGGAAAGGACGTGGCGAACCCCGGCTCGCTGATCCTGTCGGGAGTGATGATGCTGGAGCACCTGGGCTGGCTCGAGGCGGCGGAGGCGATTGTCCGCGCGCTGGAGAAGACCATCCAACAGAAAACCGTCACCTACGACCTCGAACGCTTGATGGAAGGCGCGACGAAGGTAAAAACGTCTGAGTTCGCCGAGAAGATCGTGATGAATCTCTGAGAAGAAAGTGCTGAGTGCTGAGTGCTGAGGACTGAGTCCTCAATGCTTTCTTTCTCAGCACTCAGTCCTCAGCACTCAGCACTCAGTCCCGTCAGTTAAGTCCTTTCTCAATAGCCGCCAGATGTGCGCTCGCCGCGGGGATCGGATTCGCCCTGCCGCACCGCGGACACCCGATTGCGGGCTTGGTGTAGGCGGGCGGGACCTTGATGCGCATTCCGCACGCGCACGGCACAATCGAGAAACCCGCCATGCGGTTCAACACATCCAGCGCTTCGCGTCCCTGCTGAACCGCCTGCTGCTTCTGATCCGTCACGGGCGCCGCCTCGCGGGCCGGAACGCTGCCTTCGGCCTTTAGCGTCCGAGCCCCGATGCAGGACGTGCCCGCCACCTTCTTGAACGCGGCTTCGTAGTCCACGTAGCCCGCCCCGCCCATGGCGCGCAATACCCGGATACGCTCCTCGGTGGCGGGATGCGTCGAGAAAAGCCCCACGGCGGACATCGCCTGGACGGGGTTGACGATGTAGAGCGGCGCAAGGGCGCGGCTGGGTTTCTCCCCGGTGAACTCGCCAGCCTTGAAGCCCGGCACGCCGCGATCCAGGGACAGCGCGATCTTCTCGAGGGCGGAGGCCAGCCCTTCCGGATACCGCGTGAACCGCGCCGAGCTGGCGTCCGCGAGGTACTCCCGCCGCCTGGAGCACGCGAGGTAGAGCAGGTTGGCCACAATCGGAGCGAGAATCGCCAGAAGAAAACCCAGGATTACCAGGACAATCGCCGCGGCGTTTCCTCCTCCGCCCCCGCCTTTCTCCGCCCGCCGCGAGGAACCGCGCCGCCCCCCGCTGTTCCACATGATCCGCAGGAAAATCTCCGACAGAAAAGCGATGGCCGAAACCATCACCGCCGCCAGGGTCATGAAACGCACGTCCAGGTTGCGGATGTGCCCGATTTCGTGCGCCACCACCCCCTGCAGTTCATCGCGATTCAGACGCCGCAGGAGGCCCGAAGTCACCGCCACGCAGGCCTTTTCGGGCTTGCGGCCCACGGCGAAGGCGTTGGGCCGGTCGTCCTCGATCAGGAAGACGCGCGGCGGTTTGGGAAGGCCCGACGCGATGGTCATTTCCTCCACCACGTTGATCAGCTGCGGCGCGTCGGATTTCTGAACCTCGCGCGCGCCCGCCGCCGACAACAATATCTTGTCCCCTCCCGCGAACGCCACGATCGTCATGACCAGCCACACCGCCAGGGCAATACCGGTCCCGAAGATCAGCCCCGGGAAGGGATCCACCTCCACCTCACGGCCTCTGCCCAGATACATGACAATCACGGTGCCGAACACGGCCCCCAGCATGACCAGAAACACCGCCATCCCGATGATGAGCATCCAGGAGCGGCGTTGGTTTTGGGCTATGGCTTCCCACATGGTCAAGACCCCACCCAATGAACTTGGGTTCTGTTCCTATCTCTCCCTTACCAGAGAGAGACACAGAGAAATGCGGAATGACGAATGTCGAATGATAAACAACAATGATCTCGAAGTCGGTCGGCATCCCCTTCTCTGCAAAAAGACATGGTCCCCAACAGGAGTTCCGCATTCATCATTCGTCATTCTGCATTTTCCCCAGTTCCGCGCCGAACATGTCCTGGAAAAACCGGGCCACCGCGCCCTCTTCTCCCTGGTCGAACATCTCGATCAACTGGCGCATTTCGCCCGGATCGAACCAGTAGCCGTGACCGGCGGGGCAACGGTCTATCTCGATGACGGGTTCGGCGCCGCGCGCCGTGTCCACGCCGGCGCCGATCCTCACCTGGCGCAAGGCGCGGGCGCACCGCGGGCACTTGCGTTTGGACTTCGCGCCCGACGCAGCCCGAGTCAGCGACTGCGACAGCGGCCCAGGGTCCGCTCCGGCCATTGCGGTGATTCGCTCGATCTCGCCGGCGTCCAGCCACGTCCCGCCGCACTCGACGCAGCGGTCAATCTCGACGCTCTCGAGTTCGAAGGCGACCAGCACGCCCCCGCAGGTCTGGCAAACAGGATTGGGACGTTTGAACATGCTTTTTCCTTCCTATTCCAAGACAAACACAGACGAGCACGC
>Ga0315277_10006276_pt1 | contig 15609 bp, 14 predicted proteins | sample YL17G05_15_MG_FD_203695 | JGI IMG/M metagenome (GOLD analysis project Ga0315277, IMG submission 203695) | Sediment microbial communities from Yellowstone Lake, YNP, Wyoming, USA - YL17G05_15 | ecosystem: Environmental > Aquatic > Freshwater > Lake > Sediment | place: USA: Wyoming | collected...
GACAGGCGCCGTGCCGAGCGAGCTACTAGCCACCGGGACGCAACCGGCACGAGACTCGGCCATGAGTGCCGTCTAATCCGTCTGCCTGAGTGCGCCGTTTGCCCGCAGTGCCGCGTTTCTTTTCCGGCGAGGATCAGGACAGCCGACACAACGCCACGTCGCCCGCCACGATGCCCCGCCGTCGCACAGGAATGCCCTTGCTGGCATCGCGGAGGGGCGACTTGGGGTGCAGATGGTGTTTCGGGGCAAAGTGCGGTTTCCAGCTTGCTTGCTTTCTGCTTGCTTTCTTAGCATCGTTCGGGGCAAGACGCCAAGAGACACGAAAAGTCAGAAAGCACACTCGCCGAAAACAGGCACACAGAGCAAACCAGCATGGACATTGGATGAAATGCTTGTTTCTTTGGGGAAATGGGGTGGTGGTAGGTGATGGATTCGAACCATCGAAGGCGTAAGCCAGCAGATTTACAGTCTGCCCCCGTTGGCCACTTGGGTAACCTACCTGCCGTTCCTATTTGCTATCGGATGACAACCTGACAGACAAATCGTCAGCAGCGGCTCGTACTATGGCAGAGTCAAAGTGCAGGGCAAGCTGCTTTGTGAGAGTTGTTGCGGCCTCGAATCCTGAGGCAACGCCCGAGTAGGTGCGGAGCGACGATTTTCGAGCCGGTTTCCTCCGGGTCGTTCGGGTGTGCGGTCGGGCGGTGCACCGCCAGAAAACGCTTGTGGCTGAATATTCCTTGTCGGATTCCGCCGCCCGGCGGCGATATGCTTGTGACATGACTGGGAACGATCTGGATTTGCTCCGGCAATACACCCGCGACCACGCCGAGGACGCCTTCACCGAACTCGTCCGCCGCCACCTCGATCTCGTGTACTCTGCCGCGCTCCGGCAGGTCCGCTCGCCGCAACTCGCCGGGGAAGTCGCCCAATCCGCCTTCACCGACCTCGCCCGCGACGCCGCCAGGCTCAAGTCCGACACCATTCTGACCGCGTGGCTTTACCAGGTCGCGCGCCGCACGGCGATTGACGTGGTGCGCCGCGAGGCCCGTCGGCAAGCCCGCGAACGCCTCGCCACAGAAATGGCCGCCATGAACACCGCCTCCGACTGGACCCACATTGAACCGCTCCTCGACGAAGCCATGGACGCGCTCGACGAAACCGACCGCGCGGCCGTCCTGCTCCGCTACTTCGAGAACAGACCTCTGCGCGAAGTCGGCCAGCAACTCGGCGTCAGCGACGATGCTGCGCAAAAGCGCGTGAGCCGCGCCGTCGAACGCCTGCGCGATTTCTTTGCGAAGCACGGCGTAACCGTTGGAACAAGCGGCCTCGTCGTGTTGATTTCTGCCAACGCCGTGCAAGCCGCGCCGGTTGGTTTGGCAGTCACGATTTCAACTGCTGTGGCGCTTGCTGCCGCCGGTCTTTCGGCCTCGGCTGGTGCGGGAGGAACCGCCGGATTCCTTGGCACCCTCTTCCAGCTTTCTCGAACAAAGATCGTGGCGGGGCTTGCCGCAACGGTGCTGGTCGGAGTGGTCACCTTCATTGCGTTTCGCTCACTTCCCCGGTCGGATGCGGGTGCGGCTTCCGAGTCCCGGCAAGCCCAAGCAGCAAACCAGGAACAGAATCCGCAATCGGCTGGTTCGGCGGCCCAAGACGCCAACGCCGCGGAAGACCAGCGCGAACCCGACCCGCTCAAGCTGTTGCTCGCGGTGGCTCAAGCACGACAGCAGATCGGCTCGGGTTCCATGGAGTTTCAGTTTTCCTTTGAGCATTACAATTATTTCGGCACTGGGCGAAGAGTCACCAATGATTTGCGCCTGGTGGCACTGTTCGACGGGGCGAAGAGGCGCTACGAACAATTTGGGCGCGAGTACAGTTACACCTACTCCGCCGATGAGGCCGTGGCCGCTGACATTGTCAAGCGTGCGGACAGCATGAGCTGCGAGGCGGCCGTTCGTGCCGGACTGCTGAAGCCGTTTGCGTCGCACCATGTCACGGTTTACGACGGCTCGGCGCTGCTCGACTATTGGGAGTCGGATGGCAAACCCGCGCACATGACCATAGACGATCCAAGCAAGGGCAGCGTTCAGGCCAACTTTGATCCGCGATGCTTGGGTCTCAGCACGGTGCTCTCGCCGGGCGGCACGGTCGATAATTGTCTTGCTTACCACGAAGCGAAGTCCATCGCGCTTGTGGGTGAGGAACCGGTGGAGGGAGTTCCTGCATGGCACGTGCAGGTGCAATCCAAATATGAGGCGAGGCTCGATTTTTGGATTGATCGCGCCCACCCGACTCGGATGCTCAAACAGGCGTATGGAAGCGATTTCACGCTGTCGAAATACGATGACGCCAATGCAGGCGATCCACTTCCAACCGAAGTCACAACCATGACGTTCCTAAAAGGATCGCCCAGGTTCCGCGAACGATTCATCCGCTCCAACCCCCGTTTCAATGTGCCAGTGGATCCCTCCGCCTTCACCCTCGCCGGTCTGGGCATCGCCGTCGGCACGCCGGTGGTTGACGTTCGCATTCACCGCTCCATCGGGTATTGGACTGGCGCCGGCCTTTCCGAAAATCTTCCTCCGAAAAAAGGAACGGAATCAGCAGCGCCTCCCAATCTGGAGGAACTGCTGGCCTTGCTGAATTATTATCCGACCTGGCCCGACGCCCTGGAAGCTGGCACGTGGATTCTCCTCAACACGCCGGACGGGCCGGAAGTTGACAAGGCGACCGAAGTCATCCTGCGCGAGCACACCCGCGACACGAATCTGGTTTATCTTTGCAAGGAACTGAAACGAGTACGCCATCGCCGTTCCAAGGAACTGCTCGAAGCGATTTTGAAGAACAACCCGAGCATGGAGGTCCGGGGCACCGCGTGCTTCACTTTGGCGACTCTCTTGAAGGACGAGGCCAAGTACGGCCAGAACAAGCAGGCCACAGCGCAGGCCGAAAAGCAATTCGAGCGCGTCATCAAGGAGTTTGGACAGGTCAAGCAGCGAGGGTACCCGCTGGCGGACTTGGCAAAGCCCGAGCTGTCCGAGTTGCGCCGCCTGACCATCGGCAAACCGGCGCCGGAGATCGAAGGCACAGACCTCGACGGCCAGCCGATGAAACTGAGCGATTATCGCGGCAAGGTCGTGGTGCTAACGTTCTGGTGGTCGGGTAGCCTCTGCATGCTCCCGGAACACCGCAAACTGGGTGAACGCATGGCTGGACAACCCGTCGCTTTCGTCGGCGTGTACGGCGACGATGACCTCGCCAAAGGGAAGGCGGAGGCCAAAGAGTTCGGGATGACGTGGCCTTCCTTTTGGGACAAGCGCGATGGACCAATCGCCAAGAATTGGAACGTGCGGGGTTGGCCCAACATCTGGGTTCTCGACGCCCAAGGCGTGATTCGTTACCGCGAAGGCTACGAACGTGACTTGACCGCCGCGGTGGAAAAACTGCTCCACGAGTAGGCTGTGAGCAAGGGCTTCGCACAGACTGAACCAACGGCTTTTGAGCGATGATCTTGAGCGGCCGGTCGGCGGCAGTGTTTGCCGGAGCACAGATTGGCCGTCTGCTGTTTCGTAGGTTCGCGGGGCTGTCGCCAACCAACCGGCCGTGCGGACGCGCCTCTCGCAGCAGATTCTCTCCTTTTCTTTGTCCGATTCTGCCGGTGGCGGGTATTCTCCCATGAGTGAACGATGTGAGCGACCAGCACCTTTTGCGCGATTACGCGGAACGCCGTTCCGATGCCGCGTTTGCCGAACTCGTTCGGCGGCACGTTGACCTGGTCTTTTCCGCCGCCCGGCGCATGACCGGCGAGGAGCAATCCGCCCGCGACGCCACCCAGGCGGTGTTTGTGGCGCTGGCGCAAAACGCTGCCCGGCTGACCCAGCATCCTGTGCTCTCGGGCTGGCTGCACTGCACCGCCCGGAATCTCGCCGCCAAATCCGTCCGCGCGGAAGTACGCCGCCGCGCCCGCGAACAGGAGGCCGCCGCCATGAATCAACTGCTCTCCGATAGTGGAACAGGCGTCCCGCCTGTCTGGGCTGACATCGCCCCGCACCTCGACGCCGCGTTGGGCGAACTGAACGATGCCGAACGCGACGCGCTCCTGCTCCGCTATTTTGAGAAGAAATCCGCGCCGGAAATGGCCGGCATCCTCGGCATCAGCGACGACGCCGCGCAAAAGCGCGTGAGCCGTGCCGTGGAACGCCTGCGCGAATTCTTTGCGAAGCACGGCATCATTGTTGGCGCGAGCGGACTCGTTGTTTTGATTTCCGCCAACGCCGTGCAGGCCGCTCCCCTTGGTCTGGCCGTCACCATTTCCGCCGCCGCCGCGCTGGCCGGAACAACTCTCGCCACCTCCGCAACTGCCACCGCCACCAAGGCCATTGCCATGACCACGCTGCAAAAAACCCTCGTCACCGCCACTGTCGCCGTCCTGGCTGGAGCGGGAATCTACGAAGCTCGCCAAGCCGCGCAACTGCGCGACCGAGTGCAGACGCTCCAGCAACAGCAAGCGCCACTGGCCGAGCAAATCCAGCAATTGGCCCGCGAACGCGACGACGCAACGCGCCAACTCGCCGCGCTACGCGAAGACAACGAGCGATTGAATCGCAACACTGGGGAACTGCTCAGACTCCGCAGTGAAGCCACCAGCAGGCGGCGGGACACGACTCAGTTGGACGACCCATCCACTCAAGCCGCGCTCGCCTGGGTAGCAAAGAAAGGAAAACTTCAAAAACTCTTCGACGAGAAACCGGATCAGCGGATTCCCGAAATGCGATTCCTCACGGACAAAAAATGGCTCGATCTCGCGAAGGATTTGGATTTGGACTCTGAAGACGGAAGACGTTTCGCCACCCACCATGTCCGGACCACGGCCAAGTTCGCGTCTGCCCCCATTATTGCATTCGCCCTAAAGCAATATCTCGAAGCGAACAACGGAGCCTGGCCGACTGAGGTTTCGCAGCTGAAAACATTCATGGACCAGCCAATCGAGGATGAAGTCCTTCAGCGATACAGAATCATGGACAAAGGCGAGGCCCAATCCGGATGGTTGAAAGGGATGGTCCTGATTGAAAAGGTAGCAGCGGACAAGTGGCAGGAAACCCAAGTTACCATCGGACCGACAAATTGGGGCTTGGGCCCGACACCTGAACCAGTACGTTTGGCATTCCCGGAAGTCTTGAAGCCAGCAATGGAGGCCTACCGGTTTCAGAACTCTCGGGGAGTACCGAAGGACTTCAACGAACTCAGGCCTTACGTCACAACTCCCGAGCAAGGGGCCGCTTTGGACAAACTGATCAAAGCCTTGGAGAACAAGTAAGGTGGGATACTTCGGGAAGGAACCCCGGCAATCCAGCCTTCGCCGCGATGTCGCGGCGGAAGTGCGCGCCGCTGAACTGGATTTTCTCCACGGCGGCGTAAGCAGCGGCTTGCGCGGCTTTCAGGTCCTTGCCCAGCGCGGCCACGCCGAGGACCCGGCCACCGTTGGTCACGATCTGGCCATCTTTCAGCGCCGTTCCCGCGTGGAAAACTTTCGTGTGCGGCAATGCGTTCGCGGCGTCGAGGCCGGTGATAATTTTGCCTTTTGGATAATTGCCGGGATAGCCGCCACTGGCCATCACCACGCAAACGCTCGCCAGCGGACTCCACTTCAATTCCATCCTGCCCAGCGTTCCTCTCACGCTCGCGTCGAGCAGTTCGACAAGATCGTTTTCCAGCCGCGTGAGATAGACCTGCGTTTCCGGATCGCCGAAGCGCGCGTTGAATTCCAAAACTTTCGGGCCGGACTTGGTCAGCATGAGGCCGGGATAAAGGATGCCGCGAAAATCTATCCCTTCCGCGGCGCAACCGCGCAGCCACGGGTCGAGAATCGCGCGGCCAGCATCGGCCAATTGCGCGCCGGTCAGAAACGGCGTGGGCGAATACGTGCCCATGCCGCCGGTGTTCGAACCTTCATCACTGTCAAGCGCGCGTTTGTGGTCTTGTGACGTTGGAAACAACTTCGCCGTCTGGCCGTCGCACAGCGCGTGGAGCGAAATCTCCATGCCTTCGAGCAGTTCCTGGATGACGATGCGCTCGCTGGATTTGCCGAATGCCTTCTTAACCAGCATTTCCTCAATGGCTTGGTCGGCTTGGGCCATGTCGTGGCAGACGAGAACGCCTTTGCCGAGCGCCAGCCCGTCGGCTTTCACCGCACACCGGCCACCCAACGAGGCGGCGAAACGTGACGCAGGTTGGAAGTCGGTGAACGTCTCAGCCTCTGCCGTCGGGATGCCGTACATTTCCATGAACTGCTGGGCGAAAACTTTTGAAGACTCGAACTGCGCGGCCTTCCGGTTCACGCCCCAGATGCGCAGGCCATGTTGCTGAAACAAGTCCACGATGCCCAGCGCGAGCGGGTTGTCCGGGCCGACGACGGTGAGGTCGGCCTTCTTTTCCTGCGCGAAAGCCAGCAGTCCGGGCAGATCTTCCGCGCCGATGTTGACACACTCGACGAGCGGAGAAGCCTTGGCGAGCCGTTCCTGCGCGATACCCGCGTTGCCTGGTGCGCACCACATCTTCGCGACGTGCGGCGATTGAGCGAGCTTCCAGACAAGGGCATGCTCACGTCCGCCCGAACCGATGACGAGGAGTTTCATCGCGGCGGATTCAAGCAGGAAGACACGTCCCCCGAAAGTTGTTTGTGACCAGGCGTCTCAAGCCCAGTTCTCAGGCCGAGCTGTCCGACGGAGTGATCGGTTGCAGCACTTTTCGTATCTGCCGATCGGGCATGGCTGTTTGTTGGCGGAGGAAGGGCCAGTTGAGCTTTTGGATTTGCTCAGTCCTCCAGATACCAGAACGAGTGCACGACCTTTTTCGCGGCGTTGATCTGCCAAAGCTTCTTGAAGGCGACCCACTCGACGTGTCCATCCAGCAGCGTGACGTTGTCCCCGTTGTTGTGGACGGTGGGGCGGCCAGAATTGAACGGGTCATTGGGATATTGCCGCATGGTGTCCACCGCCCCGTCGCCGTTGAGATCAAGCGTGAAATAATATTCCGGGTCCGTCGGGGCATAAACGTAATGAGTGTAGGTGTCCATGAAGGTCATGGCGTCGGCGGGTTTCTTGATGCGCGAAGCCTTCAAACACGGGGTTTGGCGGTCGCCTGGAGCATAAGCACCGTAGTAGAACGGGCCGCTGAGCGGGTTTCCGTATGCGCCAAAGTGAGCTCCGACCCAGGAATTCCAAGCGGTGGGGTTGTCCGTGCCCTTGTAGAACGGCACCGGGCCGGCATTGCCGCCCGGGCATTTCCGCAACTCGTAGAGGAAGACGTCCGCCTGGCCGAAGTTGGCGCCTTCCTGCGTCGGCTTCGCCACGTAAGGCGCGAGTTTCTGGAACAAGAACGGCAGCGTGAACACGTAATAGTCGGCCATGTACGGCAGCCGGTCGTTGTAGTCCATCAGGTACATGACCGTGGCGGTCCCCCATTGCTTCATGTTGGCGGAGCAGCGGGCCGTCTGCGCCCGCATTTTGGCCTTGCTTAGCGCGGGCAACAGCATGCCGGCCAGGATCGCGATGATCGCAATGACGACCAGTAGCTCGATCAGGGTGAAAGCTTTTGCCACCCGCCCGTCGGCTCGTTCGCACAGACCTTTCATGAGATTCTGGGTTCGCGAATTGCGCTTGCGTGGAAAGGCTACGCCGAACGCGGGCTCTTTTCAATCACTTCTCCGTGCGCCCATCAATCGCGATGCGCCGGCTTGCCGGGCAGTTCGCGGAACCACCGCAGATGCGTCGGGCGCTGCTTCCGCCAGCGGAACAGGGCGAGCACTTTGGCGCGCTGTTCGTCCGTTAACTCGGAGAAGCCTTTGTCATCACCCCAGCCGTTGGAGATCGCCACGGGCGCCTGGTATTCGCGCACGCCGAATTCGACCCACGGCCACTTCGTCACCGGCCACCAGCAGCAGGACCAAAGCACGTTGCGGTAATTGGCGAAGAAGCCGTGCGACCACGCCTCCGGCTTGCACCAACTGTCCTGGTACGTGCCGTGCGCCACGAGGGCATAGGGTGCTTTCTGCTCATTGCCGAACACTCCGAGGCAATCTGAAGTGAGAAAGGCGATTTGCCGCCGGTGCTTGCGGTTGTATTGATCCACCAAGCGTGTGATGTCGCGCGTCAAGCGCATCATGGCGCGGTCGGCGTAACCGGGGAACGCCTCGCTGCCGAGGCTGCTAGGCGCGATGTGGAAGGTTTCGTCCCACACGAGCGCGTCGAGGTCCCGGCCGAACTCTGCCAGCAGTGCCGCTGCGTAATCGAGGTAAAACGCGCGCACCTCCGGACAGAGCGGGTTTTGCAGGTAACTCTTGCCGCGGCTGTCCGGGCCTTGCCAGCCGCCCCATTGCAACACGCGGTTCGTGCTGAAATCCGCCAACCCCGCGCCCGCGTTCACGCCGTCGGCAAAATACAGGCCGGCGCGGAAGCCGCGGCTGCGGGCGCATTGCAGCCGACGGTGGGCTTCCGCGAGCGTCAGCCTCACCGGCTTGCAGTTGGCGAAGCTCACGGACAAGTGGTCGCCCTCGACCGTCATGCTGCTGCCGGAGTTCTTGACCTGTTCGTAGTTCGAGAACGCCGTCCATTCGCGGTCGAACTTGCGCGTGCGGGAGTCGAAGCAATAGCGCCCGAGGAAATCATACCAGCCGTGCAGGCACAGGAACAGTTTGCGCCGGTCCGCTTTCGGCAGCGCAGCCGTGAGCGCGTCCACGTCGCGAAACCATCCCTGCCCGCCGTCGCTCAGGTAATCGTAATCCACCATCGCGATGTCGTGCAGCCACGCTGGGCCGGGATGCACGTCGCGCAAAACCGTGTCGAAGAACTGCGCCAGTGCTGCGTCCGGCGATCCCGCGTGCCGGATGATTGCGACCGAGCGCCACTCCGAATTGTTTTCCAAGCCAACGCGTGCCGGGTAAGTCCACTCGACCGCGCTTGCCGTGAACAGCGACGAGAAGTAAACGTCCGTCGCGATCGTGACGCGCCCCGCCGCTGGAGCTTCGGTGAAGCTCACCATCGGAATCGCCAGACGTGCGCCATCGGCGGGCAGCGTCCCGGCGAAGCGGTAGGCCGCGGCGGCGTTCGTACCCAGCGTGCCGCCGACGCCGTTGATGAGCGGCAACCATGTGTCGGCGGGCACCGGTTGCGACCATGCGGGCAGCGAGACGGTGAGGTCCGAAGTCAGTTTGGATTTCGACGTGATCTGCACCTCGCGAAGCCAAACCGACGCCCCTTCTTCCCGCGTAAGACGGTGGCACACGACGACTTCCAAACCGGGCTCGCCCGGCCAGCAATAGCGGAACTCGACTCCGGTGCGTGTGGCCCTCACCGAAGCAGGTTTGGCAAGATCGAACGTCACGTTGCCAAGGCGGAGGAAACCCGGAGACAGGGTTTGGGCACCGGAAACTCCGCCACCCACCCAGCGCAGCAAGGCCCCGTCCGCGTTGAACTCCAAGACTTCCTTGCCCGCGCGCAAACACACGGGTTTCGCCGCCGTTGTTTCACCGATGGCCGACGCGGCGAGCAGGCCGGAGAGCAGGACCGCACCGATAATTCGCCAAACTGGTTTCATGATTCGATTCCTTCAGGCCGGAGTCCGCCGATCCAATCTGCCCCGCGCCGTTCGCTGTGTGGCGATTGAAGTCACAAGTCGAGAGGAGTGGAAAGCCTTTTCGATTTCCGCCACCGACGGCTTGACCCGCTGGTGGACCGTGCCCAACTTGGAACGCGTATGGATGTCCTGACGCTATCGCGCATCCAGTTCGCGGCCACGATCTCGTTTCACTACATCTACCCGCCGCTGAGCATCGGGCTCGGTGTGATGCTGGTGATCTTCGAAGCGCTGTGGCTGCAGACGAAGAACCCGTTGTACCACCAGTTGGCGCGGTTCTGGACGCGCGTGTTCGCCCTGACCTTCGCCATCGGCGTGGCCACCGGCATCGTGATGGAGTTCGAGTTCGGCACAAACTGGGCCACCTATTCGCGCTACGTGGGCGACGTGTTCGGCAGCGCGCTGGCGGCGGAAGGCATCTTCGCGTTCTTCCTCGAATCCGGCTTCCTCGCGATCCTGCTTTTCGGCTGGGACAAGGTGGGCCGCAAACTGCATTTCTTCGCGACGTGCATGGTCTGCCTGGGCGCGCATTTCAGCGCCATCTGGATCGTGGTGGCGAACTCCTGGATGCAGACGCCAGCGGGCTTCCACATCGTCGGCGAAGGGCTGAAGGCCCGCGCGGAAATCACGAATTTCTGGGAGATGGTCTTCAACCCGTCCTCGATGGACCGGCTGTTTCACACCTTGTGTGGGGCGTGGCAGGCGGGTGCATTCCTCGTCGTCAGCGTCAGCGCGTGGTATTTGCTTAAGAAACGCCACCTGGAGTTCGCGCGGGCGTCGCTGCGGGTCGGCCTGGTCGTCGGGATGATCGCGTCGCTGCTGCAACTCGTCAGCGGACATGAAAGCGCCCAAGGTGTGGCGAGGAACCAGCCGGCCAAACTCGCGGCGTTCGAGGGCCTTTACGAAACCACCACCAACGCTCCGCTCACCTTGTTCGGGTGGGTGGACGAGAAGAACGAGCGAGTCACCGGCCTGGCCATGCCGGGCTTGTTGAGCTGGCTGGCCTACGGAGACGCCAAGCAACGCGTGACCGGCTTGCGGGAGTTCAAACCAGAAGACCGTCCGCCAGTCGCGTGGTCGTTCCTCTTCTTCCACGGCATGGTGGCCATCGGCTTTGGCATGATCCTCGTCTCCGCATTGGGCTTCCTCGACTTCTGGCGCGGCTCGCTCTTCGACAAGCGCTGGATGCTTTGGCTGCTGGTGCTGACCGTGCTCGGACCGCAACTGGCGAATCAGGCCGGCTGGTTCGCCGCCGAGGTGGGACGGCAACCGTGGATCGTGCAAGGTTTGATGCGTACACCCGATGGGCTGTCAGCCGTGGTCAAAGCGAACACGGTGCTCGCGTCGTTGATTCTGTTCACGCTGATTTACTTCCTGCTCTTCGCAGTGTTCGTTTATCTGCTCAACGACAAAATCCAACACGGACCGGACGACGCAGACCTGACGCCGTCAGGAAAACTGGCATTGCCGGAAAGGAGGCAGTCGTGAACTTCGGCAACCTCGATCTCCACACGACCTGGTTCATCCTCATCGGCGTGCTGTTCACCGGTTACGCGATGCTCGATGGCTTCGACCTCGGAGTCGGTGCGTTGCATCTGTTCACGAAGGAAGACCAGGAGCGCCGCACCATGCTCAACGCCATCGGCCCGGTCTGGGACGGCAACGAAGTCTGGCTGGTCACCGGCGGCGGGGCGCTGTTTGCCGCGTTCCCGAACGTTTATGCCGCGGTCTTCTCCGGGTTTTACCTAGCGTTTGTGCTGTTGCTCGTGGCTCTGATCTTCCGCGCGGTGGCCATCGAGTTCCGCAGCAAGCAGCCAATGCGCTGGTGGCGGCAGATGTGGGACGTGGGCTTTGCCGGCGGCAGCATCCTGTCGAGCCTGCTCATCGGCGTCGCGATGGGCAATATCGCCTGGGGCATCCCGATTGACGCGCGCGGCGAGTACGCCGGCACGTTCCTCGGCCTCCTGCGCCCGTATCCGCTGCTGCTGGGCGTCACGACGGTGGCGCTGTTCATGATGCACGGCGCGATTTACGCCTTGATGAAGACCGATGGCGCGCTCCACGACAAACTCCGCGGCTGGATCAACAACTGCATCATCTTCTTCATCATCTGCTACGCCGTGACGACGATGGCCACGCTGCTTTACGTGCCGCACATGGCCGCGCGGATGCGGGCGAACCCGTGGCTCTTCAGCATCGCGCTCCTCAACATGCTCGCCATCGCCAACATCCCTCGCGAAATCCATCATGGCCGCGACTGGCGGGCGTTTGTGTCCTCGTGCGTGGCGATGGTGGCGCTGATGGGCCTGTTCGGGTTGGAGATGTATCCGAACTTGATCCTCAGCAATCCCGACCCGGCGAACAGCCTGACGATCCACAACGCCGCGTCGTCGGAGAAGACCCTCGGCATCATGCTAACCATCGCGTTGACCGGTGTGCCGCTGGTGCTGGCCTACACCGTGAGCATTTACTGGATCTTCCGCGGCAAGGTGAAGCTGGACCGGATGAGTTATTGAGCTGCTTGGATATCCAGTCTTCGATTGACGATTTGAGCAGCGGATACGAGCAGCGGCACAGGATCCTCTTTCGCGAGGCAACCAGCCCGCGTTTCGCGGTTGAATCCCCCGGCCAACCGGAGTATGAGAAAGCCATGTTGCACGGCCATTCCAAAGCGGACCTCCGCAACTGGCATCTCCACCGGGTTGCCTTGGAGAAGCTGCAACGGCATCCGGAATTGTTGTCCGCGGTCCTGGGCCTGCTCGACGGCTGGCTCGGCGACGACAACCTCCGATCTTCACGCCCCTGGCTCGAGCAGTGGCGCGAGATGCTCACCGCCTGGCCTTTTGAGAGAATGCGCGCCACCCTCCTAGACCCCGAGCGAGGTCAGACGCTGCGGCAGTGCTCGCCGCTCGGGCCGGTGCTGACGGCCCAGGAGCGTTGGCAGGCGCTTGCAGAAGCCGGCAAGCCTGCCGCACCGGAGACGATTCCCGCACCCGCATGACCCGCGAGCAACTGGAGCACGCCATCCGCGCTGCCGGGGCAATTGCCGGTGACCCGGAGTTGTATGTCGTGGGCAGCCAGGCGATCCTCGGAGCCTTTCCCAACGCGCACCCGGACTTGTGCCGCTCCATGGAAGTGGACATCGCGCCGAAAAACCGGCCGGAACTGGAGGTGCTCATCGAAGGCAGCATCGGCGAACTCAGCCCCTTTCACCAAACCTTCGGCTTCTGCGTGGACGGCGTCGAGATCGGCGGCATTGTGCTGCCCGAAGGCTGGGCGGGTAGGTTGGTCGTGGTGGACAACCCAAACACCAACGGCATTCGGGGGCTTTGTCTCGACCCGGCGGACTTGGCCGTCAGCAAACTGGCTGCAGGCCGACCCAAGGACTTTGACTACGTCAAGGCGCTGCTGCGGGAGCGGCTCGTGCCCGCAGCCGTCTTGCTGGAACGCCTCCGCGCCACGCCGCAACTGCCCCCGCCATGTCGAGAGGCACTGACGGAGACGGTGAGGCGTCTGGCGCGTTGAGCGGCGTACCGAACGTGCTCGCCTACACCGTGAGCATCTACTGGATCTTCCGCGGCAAGGTGAAGCTGGACCGGATGAGCTATTGAGGATCGGCGGCTTGTTGTCAGGGGCCAGGGCGAACCAGAAGAATGCGGCTTTCGCTACGCATCGCTTCGCGCTACTGTTCGCCACGAAGCTATGGCAGGCATCCGCCCATTTAGAACTGACGAGAGCTTTCTGACAACGAAGCTGTTGCAAGACGCCGAGAGCAAGTCGGCCTTCCCGCGAAACTAGGCCATGGAGATCGTTTACATTGAGACCAGCGTCGTCAGCCTGCTGGTGGCGAATCCCAGCCGGGACTTGGCTACCGCAGCCCAGCAACAGGCCACGCGCGATTGGTGGAACTTGCGGCGCGACTTGTTCCAGTGCGTCACCTCCGATGAGACCCTGACCGAAGCGGCGCGCGGTGATGCGGAGCAAGCCCGGTTGCGGCTGGCCGCTTTGGCGAAGCTGCCCAGCCTCGCCATCACGGTCGAGGCTGAGAATCTCGCTGCGGAATTCCTGCGTACGGGCGCCCTGCCTGCGGCGGCGCGCTCGGATGCGGTGCATTTGGCCGTGGCTTCCGGCGCGCAGGCGGACTACCTGCTCACGTGGAACTGCCGGCACCTGGCCAACGCCCAGATTCTCCGCCGGTTGGAGCGGGAAGCCGTCCGCCGCGGCTGGATGTTGCCGACGGTTTGCACCCCCTTGGAACTCATGGGAGACTCGCAATATGAAACCGAATCCGATTCTTGAGGAAGTCTGGCGCGTCAAGGATGAACTGGCCCGCGAGGCGGGCTACGACCTCCATCGCTTTTGCGAAAACACCCGCCAATGGGCGGCGGCGCACCCGCATCCGGGCCCCCGTGTGCAGAACGCGGAAGAACTGCGCCGCGTGTTGGCCGATCTGGAGCGTCAGCGCGCTCAGGAATCAGCCCTGGTCTTGAACGACGCCCCACCCCGCCAAGAGCTATGATCTCATCAGCCATCTGGAATCTGGAATCTGAAATCAAGCGAAGCGTGAGGCTGGACATCTTCGCCGGCTCCAACACCACCGGCAGCGCGGCGGAGAAACTCGACCGGCGCTGGATGGCGTTCGAGAAAGACCGCACCTACCTGGCCGCCTCCGCCTTCCGCTTCGTGGACGAACTGCCAGCGGAAGAACTCGCCATGCTCTGGAGCCGACTGCACTCGCGCGATTTGCCGGTGGAAGTGAGCCGGCTACAGCGGGAACTGGTGCTGATGGAAAAGCCCATTGCGAACGCGGCAAAGCCGAAACGAAGATGAATGTGCTGGGCAGTTCGAGAAAGAAAAGCAAACCTGCGCATCAGCAGATGCAGACGCCTTGGCGTTCAACGGGCCTATCGTTCAAACCAGACCGCAAAGCAGCCCAAAGATCAGCAGCTTCAGCGGCGAACAGAAAGCATCGCGGGAAAGGCTTGAACCGGTGGCCGGTGGCCTTAAAGTGCCCTCAGTTCAGCGAAATCTGATTCTGTTATGAAGAAATCGACTTGTGCTGTGATCAATCTAATCGTGGCGTTCTGCCTCGGCGCTTTCGCCGTATCATGTTCTCGTGAACCTGCCGAGAACCCAGCAAAACCGACAACAACGCCCGTCGGCCTCCGATTCCCTATCCCCATCATCGAGTCTGGGCAGGCGTCGTTCTACCTCGCCCAGGACAAAGGTTACTACCGGGCCGAGAATCTCGGTGTGAATTTCGAGATGGGGTCCAAAGAGCTAAACCCCGTCAAGACGGTTGCAGCGGGGCAAGACACATTCGGTTTGCTTGGTGGCCCAGACACCCTTCTTGTCGCCCGTTCCAAAGGGCAGCCTCTCAAGGCAATCGCAGTTCTCCACCGGCACTCCAACTTCCCGTGCCTGATAACGCTCAAGAAATCCGGGATTACCAAACTGGACCAACTTCAAGGCAAGAAGATCGGTTTTTATTACGGCCACATTTCAACTGACGTGTTGCGGAATCTGCTGCGAAAAAATGCGATCAAGTACACAGAAGTCGATGTCGGCTTCGACTACAACCAGTTTATCACGGGCCAAATCGACGCGGAGTGGGCTTTTACCGTGACAGCTGGGATGGACCTTCCGGCCAAGGGGGTCGAAATCAACTTCATCCGTCCTGCAGACTACGGAATTGTCACGCATGGTTACACCATCTTCGCCACCGAGCGGACGATCAAAGAGAAACCAGACGTTGTGCTCCGATTCCTTCGTGCGTCTTTGCGCGGTGTCAAGGATGCAGTGGAGCACCCTGAAGACGCCACGAAGAGTCTGCTCAAGCGCGACAACACGTTGGATTAAGGGAAAGCTGGGTAGATCGTGACCCCTGTGGTTGGGCGGAGGCAAGTAAAGATGGTGACGTTTTGTGAGGTTGAGGGGGCGCCAGTTCAAGAGCGCCCCGGCGAGAGCCGGGGCTTTGGC
>Ga0315277_10006278_pt1 | contig 15608 bp, 18 predicted proteins | sample YL17G05_15_MG_FD_203695 | JGI IMG/M metagenome (GOLD analysis project Ga0315277, IMG submission 203695) | Sediment microbial communities from Yellowstone Lake, YNP, Wyoming, USA - YL17G05_15 | ecosystem: Environmental > Aquatic > Freshwater > Lake > Sediment | place: USA: Wyoming | collected...
TCACATTACTTTTCAGTCTCGGAACGCTGGGATAACAATCTGTAACGTTTTTCCTATTTACCCATTTATTATGATTGGCTTTTATATTTAAAAAAGCGGCGTCGGATGCTTCTGTATAGAGGCGGCCCCCCAACTTGCTTCGATAAGTTTTCGAATAAGTTTGCACAATTTTACTACTGGAACGCTCATTTCTATGATGAGAAATAGCCGCTTGGTCATAATGTTTCGTATACGCCTTGGAAATTTGATCCAGGACGTTGGACTTAGTGGCTGTATTACAAAGTTTAAGACGTACAGTACGGGTCATATTTTTATTTTATACCACAATTTTTACCAGTCCTACCCTAGTTCCTTACGAAGATACTTCGCAAATGCCCGCTGTGCGTGATCTCCCATAAGACGCGCCGCTTCACGATCGTTCTTGACCTCCCCGATCTTTTCGCCATCTCCATAAACATGAATCATCGGAGGCTTCTTGCCCGTTGCCGCCTGGAGTTCGCAGTGGGCTTTGTACTTAAATCCCCCACCGAAGCGGCTGTTGGAGCGGACTGAGAATTCAGGAAGGCGGCTCTCCCGCGCTTTGGTATGCGCTTTACGCGCCGCCGTCACGATCTCGCTTACGGCACCTGTCGAGGCAAGCGTTGCTTGAGCATAACGGTCAATCTCAACCCCAGCTTCCGAAAGCTTGTCCTCGATCATCTTGAGCTTGTTCGAGTCATCGGTGTAGCAATGGATCGTTTCGGCGTCGTACAGGCCCATCTCGACGCCCGTGGCCTTTTCAATCTCCGACACGATCGACTCGCTCGCGTCGTCTTTCAGGTAGTAAGTCGTAAGTGGTTGATTGCCATAAGAAGCAAAGACGACATTGGCTTCATCTAGATTTCGAAATCCAGATTGGTTTCCAAGATCAACGGGATTTCGCCCGAGACCTTCAGGCTTTTCTACGGAGCCATCCACATTGCACACCAATAAAAGATTTCCATCGGAAGGAGTTTCGTCGTCATGAAAATAAATTCTCATCGGTATGCCACGGGCATACGCACGGTAAGTGCCCATCAAGATGGCATCTTCTTTCGTTTCAAACGTATTCGAGCGAATCATCCCGGCTTCGGACCCGAGGCGAAAAAAAGGTTTCATGGATCTTCTCCTAAACTAAAAATAACCCGTGTGTGATAGTAAGTAGTATGCCTGAAGATCTTTGCCAAACCTGCCGTAAGTCTCCTGCCACGATGGGAGGCCATTGGGTTCATGGGGGTAAAGTTTATTCTGAGTACCTCTGTACGAAATGCTACGGCGGCCAGCGCGGCATGTCGGAAAAAGAGCAGGAACGTTTAGAAGAGACGGTAGAGATCGCACCCCCTCCTCGGGCTCTACCTGAAGTCAAAGTTGCGCTCTGGCAACCTTCCTTCCCTGTACGGAATTGACTTTCCGGTTGCGAACTGACGGAACTCGTGGTTGAGAGTATCCCTGGCGTTTTCACGCTGGGATTAATCAATCATCAAAGGAACTCATCATGTTTAAGTCTCTACTTTTTGCTTTCGCGTTGGTCGTTTCGGCTAACGCACACGCGTACACCTGTACTGCTGCCGGACAGTCTGGCGCTTTCGGTGTCGGTACCAGCCCCTTTCTTCCGACTGCCCAAATGTTTGCTTTGAACTTCTGTCAGCAATATAACTTCGGAATGCCTTGCATGTTGACGGGTTGCAGTTTGTTTGCTCCAGCGGATTCCGCTTCCCTTGAGATGACGGAAAACACCGTTACAGAAACCACTAACGATGTCTTCTACCCAGAAGCCGGTATGCTTACGGGAACCTCTTTTGGATATGGCAAGACTTGCGACGAAGCGAGTCTAAACGCTTTCAAGAAAAACCTCTGCTACCAGGGATCAGACGAATGGAAAGTTTTAAAATGCGAAGACAGCATGTTCTTAGGTAAGAGGTCCGTCATAAAATATACCTGCAGAACCGGAAATTTTATTCCAAATCCAAGAATGGAATAATCAACGGGCATCTTTGAAAGGGGTCTTGTGCTGGAAAGTGCAAGGCCCCTAGCCTTTTAATTCACTCGCCAATAGACTGCACCGCTCGGGAGCGTTTCGTAATCCCCTGAGTATGACGCCAAAAAATGCTCCCAACCGTCTATAGCGACCGCATCCTTCGCAGCCGCTTCGCGATCAATCGTAATGAAGTGCTGCTTCATCAACTCTTCTTCGGTAAACATTCCGTGCTCTACGACAAAATAGTGAACGGGATCCGCCAAACCTTCATAAACCTCGTCGTAAATCTCTTCATCCACTGTCGAACGCGCTTTATGGAGGATCTCTTCTTGACGTGCTACGTCTCCTGATTCATCCGCTTCGAGGAAAGCGTCTTCTAATTCCGCCCTTTGAATCACCTCGTCATCGTCCATGTCGGCAACTCTTGCGTCGGATTCGTCCGCCGCCATAATCCGTCGGTCGGTATCGGTAATCGTAAGGTAATTGCGCATGAAATCTTTGCTAAATATTTCAGGCTCGTTATCCAAATCATCCCGCACGCGTTCCAGTGCGATCCGTTCAGCAGCTTCTTCAGATTCGGCAACTTCCCATTCCCCGCCATCGGCGTCGAACCGAGCCGTACCGTTCGCATCTAACTTCCAACTCGTCATGATTTCATCTGCGGAATCTGGGAACATTGCCGCGAGTTCCGCTTGCGTACCTTCATCCACGGCAGCGACTGTTAAATTCAATTCCTTCAATGCAGATTTCACGTGATCGTGCTCCCCATTTTTGATCTCATCCGCGTACTGGACTTCCATTTTGTCCAAAAGTTTCCTCTTGGTTTCTTCGGAAAATATCGTGCGCTCATCACCCTGGTTGGAAAATTCCTGAGCGTATTTTTTCGCACCCTGATCGATCCAGAATTTCCAAAGGCGCTTAGCCTGCTCCGCATCGTAAAGATTCTTATCCATCTTTCTCTTCAACCCCTTTAATATCTGGAGTTTCAGAGGATAGAGACTCGCTTCGTTTTCGATATACAATCCCAACTCGGTGAGCGCGTGTTCATCCACGGCGGCTTCTGCAACCGCAGCCGTCAGCATATTGCCAATCTGGGTAGAACGGACTTTTTCACGGACTTTAGCGATTTGTGCGGCGGTGGGTTTCATGATTTGAAAATAATCTATTTGTTGTACCCGTGATTTTTTAGTCTTCTATTTTTTCTACTAACGGAGGTCGCCCCAATTGAAGCGTAATAAATAGCCCGCCTGAAACTCCTTTTGAAAAGAGTTTCATGTCTCTAAGCGTATCCGAAACTAGCGTAGCCAGATCAGGATCTGTTAATCGCGCCCTTACTCCCTCTGTTGCAATAATCCAAGTTTCTGTTTCCGCTGCATAAGGTTTGAAATCTTTTGAATTATTAGTAACGAAAATTCTATTTCCAATTAATTTTTGGCGAATAATCGCGGGATCTTTTTGTCCACTATCAGGAGTTTCTACTCGTATATTCTTCTCTTGAAGATAAGGCACCAACCCAAGAAGGTTCTCATCGACAATGATTCTTCCCCTCGACATCCCTAATACAGTCTCTTTTCCTAATATTTTTTCCAAAGTAGGGTATTCTATCATGCAAATATTGTAGCATAATAGTTTAGAATTGTATGTGATTTTATTTGTTTAAAAAATCAATAAATACAAGCCCTTCAAAACACCGTAAACGGATTTGAGAACTGGGTAAAAGCATCAATCAAGAACTCTAATTGCCCCGTCCCGGTAGTGGAAATCGTAAGGTCGAATGAGGCGAAGCCATTGATTAAGTCCACATAGTTGGGCGTTGCCGAAGTAGGACCAAATGCGGGAAAAGGCTGGATCACGACTTTTGGGTTGATTCCTACTTCCGTTACAGAGTTCCCGTAAACATCCGTCGCCTGTACCGTAACGGTGAACGGGACGTTGACTTGTTGGTTCACGATCGCTCCGATCTTAAGCCCTCCAAAGGGGCCGGGCAGGACCGATACGCCCAATATAGGCAATTCCCCTGGCGGGGTCTGGTAGGGCGCCTGACCCGTGTAGGTGCCGTCTGAGAGTGCCCAATGGACCAAAGGACCTGCTTTGGTTGGAATCAGATTGAATTGAGCATAGCCCCCCGTGACGCTATGAAAGTTAGTTATACCCGAGGGAGTCTCCTGGATCGTCACGGTCCCGTTGCCTGTAGGATTCGTCTGATCGTTCCCGTCCACATACTTCAGTACTACCAATACCGGCACTCCCGCGATCAACTGTGGCGGAGGATAGGGGAACGACATGTCCAGTTCTACAATCGCACCTGGGGCGTAGTTATCGAAAAAAGTTAAAGATGGATTGTAGGTCGTCGTAGCATCCACGGGAATTTCGGAATTCATCGTGTTCATCATCTGGGTATAAGGCCCCTGATAAACACATTGCGGGACGTAACCTAGCGCGGGCGTTATGGAAGAATCGAGTGCCAGTTCAGCATCAAACGTACTCTCAACATCTTGTTCAAAACGCCCTGTCAGACTCCACCCGATCCATCCATCCGTAAATGGATCGATGGGGTCCACGTCGAAAGTATTCAACAGATCTAGCGGTACGCCTGTATCGAACGCCCCTCGTGAAGAGCCAATAGGAGAAGCGGCAGGGATAAAATCATCAAAGTAATAATTCCAGACACATACCTTGTAGTGCGACACGACCGACATCGTTCCCGAAACTGTAAAGTTATTGAAACAGCTTACTTGGGAAAAGTTGGGGAGAAACGTGGCGCCAAGGGCATCGAAATCGAAGATGTGGTACTGGATTTCACTTTTATACAAAACTCTCACGAGATCATCTAGGACGACCTGCAGTTGATAGTTATTCCTAAAAGAATCCGCCATCTTGATGAAGGCTGCCCAACGCGTGACGGAAGAATTTGGAAACCAAACGTGCGCTTCCTGACCTGCTGAATTTTCCTGAACCCGGTTGATTCTACTTCTCTCGATATGCAGAAGGGAAGGATCTTGCCGCTGTGGAACGAATACGGGAGTATTGACCGAGAATGCTTCGATTATATTTTTAGTGCCTAGCGACGTAGCGGGGAACCAGATCGTAGAGCGTATCAAAAGTTTCGAAGAAAGGATCTTGAGCGATTGAAGTTCAGAAAAGATCCCAGAGAAGTCTGCCACCTGATCCAGCATTCGAGTCGCATAGGGGGAGCGCAGCGCCTGGGATTGCGCCCCGACCGCCTGAGTAGCGGTCGAGATCGTTCTTCCCATTGCTTCAAACAGGGTTGCGAGGGTCGTGGCGACTATCTCAAAGTTGATGACCCTACCGCCTGGAACCTGTTCGGAAAGGACCAGCCGGTTCAAACCCCGTCCTAGCGTGATGCCAAAAGTCGTGACGTTGGATTGTGGAACGTACTGGACTTGGCTGACAAGATTACCGGCATCTACCGTTTGGTAATAACTGCCCGTATGGACGGAATTGACTTGAATCGGAATCCCTGGCGTATCGGTCGTGAGCTGGAACAGAACAGGGTCCTGTCTCCAGGGTACGATCGGATACGCTATGTCGTAAAATCTGCCCTTCGGAACAGCCGCTAGAATGGCGTCGAAAAGAGCATCATACCCCCTAGGCGATACTTTTAAACTAAAGGGGGAAGTGAGGGTCGGATCAGCCATTATATCCTCAAGTTTTGATAATCAATTGTACGACAGTGGGGTCGTATTCGGCCAATTCATTCTTAGCAATCAATACAGTCTCGACTGGAGAAGTCGCGAGAGTCGAGCGCTGGAACTGCTGAATCGTCAGGCTCGTGAGACCTGGAACCAAAACAGACAAGTTCTCCCTAATGACTTCTGGTTGAAACGTTCCTTGCCAGACCCCTGGTTCAATTAAAGTTTGTAATTGAGTAGCCAACTCGGATTGGATCGTAGTCGGATCATACCCTGGAAGGGCTCTCCCGGTCATCTTGATTAAGATCGGAACTTGAAACGGCTCACGTGCCAACTCACTCGTGTAGAACAATTCAGGCCCAGTAAAGATCGTCTGTTGCACGGTTTGGATAATCGAATTGAAAGTCAGATTAATCTGCACCACGTCGTTCGCTAAAAGCGAAACGGGCAGTTGCAACATATCCTGCGCCTGCGCAGAACCCCCGTAGGCGAGAGACGTATCCTTCACTAGCGAGAATCCAGTGATCGGAACGTTGTTGATTTCGACCGCCGTGATCGCGAAGGTCGGTACGTGTTGAAGTGGGATGAGCGTTTCGCCCCCCGTTTGACTTGTGTAGGATTCTCCGATGTTGGTAGGAAGAAATCCAATGATATAATAATCAATACCAGGCGTGTAGATGATGCGTCTAAATAAAAGTCTATCGCCTGACGTTACGATCTGCACGTCTTGAATGATGCTAGGATTGACATCTCTCACGCGAGTGTAACCCCCACTCGCCGTATTGATCGCAGTTCCCAAAAATTGTTTCTGCACTCGACTCACTTGTTGCTGAGGAGTTTCCGCCGCAACGCCTCCTTGTGCCGCAACGCGATTCTCAACCGCATCGATCCCTACGATCTGGGAAACTTTCGTATTGATTAGCCCTGCGGGTAGATCGTATTGAGGCCCTGGAGCAACGGCGCGGCACAACAAAGGAATCTCATACGCCCTGCGCCGTGGATTGAAATAGGAGTTGGCATTGTTACCGTTGATCACGCCGCCCGTCACGACAGAGAACTGATAACTTTGATTGTTGTTGCCAACCACATCTCCAACGTTGATCGTAATCAGTTGACCCTGCGTAGGTGCAGAAAAAGTCATGAAGAAGACCGTTACGATCGAATTGGAACCATCTCCAGGAGAGGCGCCCCAATTATTTAAGAACGCTTGTGCGTCATTGTCATCCGCCGTTTTGGCAAAATCTACGCTATAGAGAGCTTCTAAATTTGCTACATCCTGCTCGGTAGGGGATAAGGTTTCGGCAAGGGGTAACCCCACGACGCTTAAGAGCGGCCCTTTGGTGGCGTCCATAGAAGGATCAGAAAGAGCTACGGAGGCTTGAAAGGCTGCCAAAATCTGTGCGGGGGTCCTTGGCGTGATCACTTAATATCCTCGTAAAGTTGTTCCAGTTCTGTAGGTTGCACGAGACGCGGGATATTTACAATCGCAGCATCAGCTTCCGCAGTTTCCGTGTCTACCGATAAGTAAAACGCAACAGTGGAAGTTGCATCGTCAAATTGGGTAATCAATTGAGAGATGTTGACGATCCGTTCCGTTGCAGTGGAAGTAGGGTCCTCCAGTTGTTTTGATTTCAAAAGTTGGACGGCCTGCGCAATATAATGGCGAATGAACAGATCCCCCGCGTGAGGAACTGCAGTAGAGTTCGTGACTACCTCAGTCAGAAAAGATCCATAATTAATAATAGGATCATAGGTTTGCAAGATGCATTCTGCCAAGTCTTGCGAGCACTTACGATTACCCTCGACAGTATTGAGAAGCCCTGTATTTGGGTTAAGATCGAGCTGCCCGTTTGCGATGCGAAGAGTTTGGCCCATGACTAAAATTAACCTTTATCCTATGTTTGTAATCATCATCCTAAATAAACTGAGATAACGGAAGTCCAGCTCTGCAATTCTTCCAACTGAGAGGTCGTAACTTCTACGGGAGATAGCTGATCTAACATAACCTTAGAAATCGTTTGGTCAAAGTAGGCGCGGTCGTACTGAACGACCAAGGTTCCGATCGTGTTCTGAAGATCGGTTAAGAATATCTGAACATCAGGATCTCCGTTCAATGCTTCCTGGATGAAAAATTTACTCTGGAAGGAAGTAAAAGCATCCAGTTGTAAATTGCATTCATCTAGTTTCAAAGTTGCATTATCGAATTCATTTTGCATAGCCGTTTTCAAAAGTTCGTCCCTATTTTTATCCAATTTATTCAACGACACGGCCTGTTGAATCCACTGAAGGGCGGAACTTTTTAAATTGACAGTAGCTAGAATCAAAAATGCTTCAAACTCTCTAGTAATCTTCACATCTTTTCGAAGAGTCGCATTGAAATAAGAAGGAAGATCCTCCCCTGATTTCTGTTGGTTCAGAACTTTGTTTCTTTCTGGGATCGGAAGATCACTGACTGCCATCAGGTGACCCCTGGTAAGGAAGAAATAGGATTAGTAGTCACGACTTTTAGAAGTTTTTTACTCGCGTTTGTAAAAGAATCCATCGAAGGATCATCGCAAGAGGTGCTCTTTTTAAATTGTTCAATCTGTTTGGACATTTTAAGGGATGCAGAAATATTTTTTAATAAATCCCTAGAAAATGCAGATGCCGATACACTCTGCACCGTAAAACCATTCCTAAGTTGATCGAGCGCATCAGTAATATCCTTCGGGAGTTCGATCTTGTTTACTTGGCATATTGCAGGAACTGGATTTGGTATACCGGCAATGAAATTATTCAGAAGATTTGGAATAAAGCATAGAAGCTGCGCAATCATATCTCCGATTGCTTTCGCTGCTTTTCCAAGTGCTGCAAGAAGTTGAGATTGGATCGCATCAATGGCGGACAAAAGTGCTGCAAGCAATTTATCTAGCCCACTTACTCCTAGAGTAGGGAGAACGTAGGTACACTTCAAAATAGAAAGATTAAGGGAAATGGTCCCAAGAAAAGAATTAAATAGAGAAATCATTCCCTGAACTTGGGAAATGAAATTACCTACAAGTTGTTTAAAAGCATTAAAAACAAGGTTGATCGCAGCTTGTGTAGTTTTAATCATCGCTATAATAATCGCTATGATCGCTACAAGTGCTACGCCTAGCCCTGCTAAATTTTTTTCAATAGCTGCAATTAAGCCGGACTGATCGAGCGTTTGCCCAAAATCCATTTGCTGCACGAGCGTCGTAGCAGGGGAATCCCAACTAGGATATCCCACGATCGGGACAGGTGAAGGTGTCTGCACTGGATCTTTCAACAAAGATTGCTGAAGGCATGAAACGGCATTATCAATATCTACATACCGTATTGCAGTCGGAACTGTCAGGAGTAGGTTCGCGCAATAATTTCTACACAAACTTCCATTGCTGTCGTCAATCGCTGGGGGAACGGTTGGAGGAGGGTTGTTCACTTGAAGGGAAGAGACCGTCGTACTGCCAGAAGGAGTCGCAATGGATTGTATGATCTTCCTCTGGATATCCTGAGTCGTTGCTTGGAAATTAATCCCCGTTACATCCAACCGACTGGCAAGCAAATAAACCAAATCGTCTACAGAATTTTTAACCAAGAAATCAGCAATGTCTTGAGGTCTAGCCAGAACGGTCGCATTGAACCGAACGATCTGTTGCTGTTGAAAAAGGTACTGTTGAGCCGCAACCGTGGAAGCATTACCTTCTGCTCTGTATGTAAATCTATCCTGGATGCTGATCTGGGAGAAACGTTGAAGTAGGAATTGCAACTGAGAGATCGCCTGTCCTGTTTCGACCGAAACGTTACCTTCATTTTGTGGCAGTAGATCGGGCTTGACCTCCAGTACCGGAGTACCGAAGAGTGCTGCTGCTAGATAATCTCCCGTGATCCCCAAGGTCTGAAGATCTGCAATGGTTGCTGGGTTTTGATTAACTTTTTTTAACCAAAATAATTGATTCACAATTTGATTCGTTTCGTTATCGGGTACTCCTGAATCCATTGCTGCCTGTTCTGAAGATATATTTACTCCCAGGAAGGTCGGGATTACGACGTATTGCGCACCGTCTGCTGCCAAATAGACTGCCTCAATCGCTGGGTTCTTAAAAAGTTCTTGAACCTGTACCAATGTCCAGGTCTGGGTGCGTGGGAGTTTCTGCACCCGTAGGTAGGTTTGAATCAAAGCAAACGGTTTCGTACCATTCACGATCTGTAAAAAAATGGTAATGTCACCGCCTACCGAAAAATACAAACGCCTATAAGCGGAGATGTTCCCAGACGTATCGGCTAGATACATGATCCTCCGAATCAAGATAATCCCGAGTGGGGTTAAACGCATCTCGTTATCTTCGTCAGTTGGGTTGAGTACAGGAATCCCGATCTGTGCCGCTAATTCATTGGTAGAAAGTGGAGTCGGAGAACTGATCAAGAACTGCTGGAGGATTGAATTGATCCCATCTAGAGAAGGGGTAGTGATCGTATTCAGCTCGTCTAGGATGTTGCGCGTCACATCTCCTATGTGCTGCTCCATATCAAGAAATGCCTGCGCGACATCCCCTTCGACTGTGCAGTGTTTAAGCTGAACGATTGGCAAGTGCTTCTCCCTTATTGAAAATAATCAGTCCTTAGCGCGAACAAGATGCAGGTTCACTGCTTCCACTTCCTCGGATCCCACGACTTCGAATGCGATGCGATGTCTGACCGTCCCGGTACCTTCATGTTCTTTTTTCTCCATGCAGCCTACACAGACGTTCGTCTTGACTAAGCGCAGCCTCGCCTTGGGGATTAAGTCATTGCACTCGTTGCACGCAACGGTAGAGAGCGCAAAGTCCTCTGGATTGGGAACAGGCTCCTTTGGCAGAGACTTAGGTTTAACTATCTTGGCTTTGAGTTTAGATTTTTGTTTTTTAGGAGCTACGGTCTTTGCCTTAGCTTTGACCGCTCGCGCATTTGTTTTAACCTTGGCTTTGGTCTTCATGCGCCTGTTTTACCAAACAGGAATTATTTTCTAGGTATCGCATCTATTGAAAACCCCATGAGGTCTTATGATGAAAATCGCTGGGGATCGGATTCAATCTAGGACAATCCTCAGACTGCGCTACGGGAGCTACCAGGGCGATGAGGTGAAGTATCTGGAGCCAGGGGCGTATGTGAAGATCATCGATCCATATTACCTGCCGAGGGGCTTCGATATCCCATTCTCTCGGGCAACCGAGGATGTCGTCTATACCCAATACGGATTCGGCATCATCCCGAAGGGTGCGACGGAGCCTGAGAGGTAGTTTTATCGAATTTCCACTTCTCTTTGGACCACCCTTGGCAAAACTTCTTAGGTCTCCAGGCGCATGAGAAATCTCTCCGACATTCAGAGTTTTTAGGTGCTCTCAGATATTCGTCTGATTCTGGATCCCCTGGCCCGTAGGAGGAAGGACAAGAAACGCAAGGGTGTAGGTGCGTTGCGATAGGTATTATACGCAACTTAGGTGTTAAGATTTTCATCCCTCGTACCAGCAATAAAATATCCAGATAAGGCCGAAAATTGTTCCCCCGCACAGAGCTACCCAAGCGATTAGTTCTAACAATTCCATCTTCGGTCCTCAGGTGATTCCAAACGAATTAAGGCATTGGCGGATCATAATCAGATTAACCCGCATCAAGCCCTCTTGGTCCTCCGTATCCATAGGCGCGCAATAAACTTGCATATTCGCCTGAAGATTACTGAGCAAGAACTGAAGCTCCTCGCGGCTCTGGAAAAACTCATCTAAGGTTTTAGTCATGTTTCACTTCCGCACTCACTCCCATTTCCCTTAACTTCCTATTCAACTCCGAATACGTCTGTTGCGTCTCGTAAGCCTTCTGGCTCTTGCATTTTGCGCACGTTCGATACTCCACAGTCTGTCCTAGCTCCATGCATTTGCAGGTCTGGATAATCGTATGACAGATATCACACTCAACTTTTCCATGACTATGTACAGCACTAAGATCCAGTACCTGGCTCATTTGGAGTCTCCGCGCTATACTGCCATTTAAGTTGATCAAAACTAATACGGTTGCCATCTCTGTCTAAAAGCACGTAGCCACCGTCACGCATATCGATTTTGATCTGAATGTATTTGCAGCTTGTATTTTTAACCCATGACCATTTAGGCCACGCATTTAACAAACCTCGGATCGTCGTAATGGCTTGTTCTAGATCTTCATGCCATCGGTTGGCCTCTACCATCTCTTTAAAAATTTCGTCGGGATTGGGGTCAGTCTTAAGGATTTTGGTCATTCACTACCTCAAACGATTCCACCGCAGTAGGCCCCACGCCGAACCAAACGCCACCTTCATTCTCAAGGAGCCAGCCGACCTGGACCAACATGCCGAATTTATAAGGTACGCCAGGAACTGGCTCCCCAATATCTTTATCCGTGATATTCGTATCAGGTAGAGTTTCCCACCACTCGGTCACTTTAAAGACCTTTCCATTTTTCTTATGCTTCCAGGTTTGACTCATATTATTTTCCTATCCAAAGCTGGTGGAGGTCGCCCCTCCCCCATCCACTTCCTTCGCAATGGGCTTCTGCATGATCAACGTTGCGCCCACTTTTCGGTAAGTCTTTTCCCGCTGCTTAAGGCAGGCATAAGCCATTCCGAATCGATCTACAAAGTCTTTCACGTAGCACTTCGTCTTACCTGGAAAAGGCGTGCGGACACGGGATATTTGCTGCTCGTAACCCCCTTCTCCTTCATGTAGGCCGTCTCGAACCGCGTTGGCGCATGGCAATAAGTTATAGAACATGTCAGCTCTCGGTAGGTCGAGCCCCGTCGTCATGCTCCGCATCCCGATCATCACTTGGGCCTCACCGTTTCGGAGGCTATCGAGGATCGCCTTACGGCGAGTCTTGTCCGTCAGAGAACCGTTGAACACGACCGATACGATTCCCATTTCGCCTAAGGCTCTGGAGAGCAGAATCCCGTGTTGTTTGCGATCCGTGACGGCAATGATCGTATACCCCTTCGCCACGTCCTCTTTGAAATGTCTTAGGATTAAATCATTCCTGTTTGCGTTTTCAGCAAGTTCCGACAACATCTTTGCCCATTGGGTAGTTCTGCAAGTGGTACCGGTCTGGATCGGCATTACTTCCATCGGGACTTGTCCGATCTGTCCTGGGTCTACTTCATAAACAACAGGACCTAATACGGATTCCATCAGCAGATCCATACCATCTTTGCGTTTAGGAGTTGCCGTCACGCCTTGGCGAATCTTGGCAGGGAAACGATTCACAAGTTTAGAATAAACGTCACCTGGAACAAAATGACATTCATCCACGTGTACAGCACCGAAAAGATTTCTAATCTCCTGGGCTTTATATCTATTGTTCGGATGATCGAATGTTTGCTTCGTACAGAGCGCAACATCAAGAGTCGCGAATTCTTCCCAAGTTTCTGGCAACCCAACGATACGCTGCCCTGTTTTTTCTCGTAATTCGTTCAAATTTGTAAATTCTTCCATCGTATGCAGAAGCTGTACCAAAAGATCAGTCTGATGTGCGAATACAATGGTTTTTTGGCGCCCTAGACAAATAAGCGCAGTCATCATCAAAGTCTTGCCACTACGAGGCATCGACTTTAAAATACCGTAATCAAAGCCGCTCATCACATCAATCGCAGCAGGTTGATAATCTCTCCAACTTTTTCCTTCGGGAAAACGGATCTTAAGTGAGTGTGACATCGGTACGCTGAGTCGATCGTCCTGAATTTCAAAATCGTGGAATACTTTGTAAAGTTTACCCAGATCCCCCCGATTGAAAGCGTAGAGGATCTCACCCCCCGTTACCTGGATAGTCGAGTAATGGTAGTGAGTCTGATAAAATTTTTCGCGTGTGAAAGGATCTTCCCCAACTTCCATCTGGGTTTCGTAAGCGTTTAGAATTTCTTGGGTACAGAATTCTCCCGGTACGTAAAGGCGATCACGCAGGATGGCTCTCTTCTGGGGCTGAATAGACAAGGCGCAAGGCTCCTGACTCTTTAACGTTATTTACAATCCGATTGACACCGTCGTTGATGCGAATATCGATGCCTCTGAGTTCTAACAGTTGCGCCACTATCCGTACAGTCTTACCTTGCAAAACCATCGTACTGCGATTTACTTTTATACCTGCAATCCATTTTCCAGGGGAAACCTCCGTCGAATACGTGCATAAAGTTCGCAATCTTTCCCACACGGAGCGTGTGGCGTCGGGCGTCACGCGGTAAAGTAGTTGCCTTGGAAGATAGGGACCTGCGTCATTATCCAAGTAAATCTCAGCAGGTCCAATCGATTTGATCTTGTATTTACGGCGATCTGGAGAATTCCGTAGCGAGACCGAATCCCCTTCTCGGGGTTCCCATAGAAACCGAACGAGAGCATGCGCAAGGGCGTATTGGTAAGTTTTTTGAGGGATCATGGGCCGACCCCTGGCTGCCCTGACTGATTGCTCTTGGCGCCTGCTACCAGTCCTGTGACCCCCATTTGAGGATCTCCTTTTTGTTCCGCACCTGGGGGGACTTCGAAAACGGAATTATAAGATAAGGACATTCTAGGACCACCAAAAATCTGTTGGTAGAAAACCTTATTCTTACCAGAAGGTGATTCAAACATCCACAATGGTGTCCTGACGCAATGGAGCCCTACTGAGATCGTTCCTGCCCGTAGGCTAGGAATATTGAGTCTGACGTTGTTTATCTTCCCCATTCGTTCCCTAGTTATATGGTGGAGAGGGCGATTGGGACGAATAAAGGGACGGTAAGTAAAATTGAGGGATAATTTGTTAGCATCCGCGAGGCGTTTCTGAAACTCTAATACCGCAAGGTTGTATAGAGCTGGTAACTCGTTAACTCCATAAAACGTCTTACTTGCAACCTTTACCCCTACCTTAGCGGCAATTGTATTGCTAATAAAAACTTGACGCATTGCGCCTTCTGCTCCAATCGCTTGCCCTATGTTTTTTACAGATTGTTGCGCGCCCTGTTGTGCAAAATCTGCTGAAACTCCATCTGCTTCTAACCCTGAGATCATTTCCCCACCTTCGTCCGAAATGTCCTCGCTCTCAGCATGTTTATCTACCTCGTATAAACTTTTATTATTTCCAAAATTTTCTGGATAAAAATCATACATGGGAAATTCAAAAATCATGTCCCCGTTGCCAGAGATCGTCCATTCGTAGTCCAATTGTGAGCACACTTGAGATAAAAGCGCGTGGCGATTAGTCCATTCGGGGGAAACTACTATATTGCTAGAGCCTTGAGTTGTATTACTAATAGCATTCGTAATATTAAGACCATCGGCAGGGATTAGGAAATGAACATAACCCCTTAAGGGGGAATGATCTCCATTCCAAAAAGATCCACGACCTACCTCATTGCACTTGGACTCAGACCAAAATCCATTGCTACTTTTCATGCCAGGATCATACCCGAACAAACAAATGTCATCCCAATCTCCTAAATCAGTAACGAAAGGTTGTCCCGCAGAATTCAAAGCGCTCTGGTTTCCCTCAGCGGCATACCGTACAACTTTACCTGGCTGAAAAAGTCCAATCCCAAAACTGCCGGGCGTGGTCATGAAATTTACGTCACCCTTTTTCTCAAACTTAGGCGGCGTTCCATTATAAACAGGGTTATTGCCGTTTACCCAGTTCGTAGCGCCGGTGGTGATTAAAGAAACGGTATCGACGAACGTTTTATTTGCGAAGACATTGGAAGTCGAAGCCTTCTGTTGCGGGAACAAATCTTTGAAGAATCCCGCCTCATTGGAATCAAAAACAATGTTCTGCCGACGTTGCTCGGGTGTTAAGGTTTTCCATAACTCACTTTGGTAGGGATTTACGTCAATCCGCATTCCTTGCAGGGTAGATTTGATGTCGTAACCCATGATGTGGACCGAACTATCTCCGTCTACAAAATTAGTAGAAAACGGATGATTTTCTACCGTCCC
>Ga0315277_10006279_pt1 | contig 15606 bp, 13 predicted proteins | sample YL17G05_15_MG_FD_203695 | JGI IMG/M metagenome (GOLD analysis project Ga0315277, IMG submission 203695) | Sediment microbial communities from Yellowstone Lake, YNP, Wyoming, USA - YL17G05_15 | ecosystem: Environmental > Aquatic > Freshwater > Lake > Sediment | place: USA: Wyoming | collected...
CCTTGTTCTTGGAAAGGAGCTTGACGAGAACCGGAGGATCGCGTGATAATCGTTCGAGGAATCGCCTTCCTCTTTTCAACTGTCAAAGGGACATTCTCGATCTCATTGTTGTTCTCCTTGGGGAAGAAGGTGGCCCGAGGGCAAAAGGACTCCCGAACAGTACTCATCACGCTCCGCGTGATGAGCTCAAAGGCAGCGGTTTCCTCCGCGCTGCGGGGCCCCATCACGCGGAGCGTGATGAGTACAACTGGCGGAAATCGGCAGACTGTTTCTTGCCCGGTCCTCAGTATGAGGCATTCCGGGCATCGTAGCAAGCGGCGGCGGGGGCGACAGGCCCATCGATTGCATGCTGGGATCCCGCCCGCACCGGGCGTTCTACGTACCGCGAAACGCCCGCAGCTCGCCGAGCACTGCCGAGATGTCGGCCGGCAGCGGGGCCTCGATCTCCAGCGGTTGGCCGGTCGCAGGGTGGATGAATTTCAGCCGCCGGGCGTGCAGCGCCTGGCGCGCGAGCAGCACCAGCGTGTCTGCCGCGCCGCGGCGGATCTCGCCGCGGGTGATCCGGCCGCGGCCGCCGTACTGGCGATCGCAGAGCACCGGGCAACCGACGTGGCCCAAGTGTACCCGGAGCTGGTGCGTGCGGCCCGTCTTCGGCAGCAGCTTCAGGGCGGCAAAGCCGTCGAACCGCTCCAGCACCTCGTAAAACGTCTCCGCGGGCCGGCCCAAGCTTCGCCCGGTGCCCACCTTCGGTCGGGACCCACGCTTCGTGGGTGCCCCGGCCGACTGGTCGCCGCGAACGGCCATCTTCTCTCGCTGCTGTGGATGGACCCCGATTGCCCGATCGATATAGTCCCGATCGCGATCCGGACAGCCGACGACCAGGGCGAAGTATTCCTTCTCGATGGATCGGGCGGCGAACTGGGCGGCCAGCTTGGCGTGGGCCTGGTCGCTGCGGGCGACCAGGATCGCCCCGCTGGTGTCGCGGTCGAGCCGGTGGACGATGCCCGGCCGGGTGGGGCCGCCCCTGCTGCTTAGTCCCGGCCCGAAGTGATACTGCAAGGCACTGACCAGCGTGCCCGACCAGTGCCCCCGGGCCGGGTGCACCACCATCCCCGGCGGCTTGTTGATTACCACCAAATGGTCGTCGTGGTAGAGGACGTCCAGGGGGATGTTCTCCGGGTGTGGGGCTTGGCGGGGGATCTCCGGCAGGACTATGGCCACCCGCTGTCCGGGCCGGAGCCGATAGGAGGGCTTGCCGCCGTGGCCGTCGACCTTGACCCCGCCGGCCGTAATCACGCGGCGAAGATGCACGCGGCTGTAGTCGACGAAGTGACACGCCAGGAAGGCGTCCAACCGCTGGCCCGACTCGTGCGCCTCAACCACGATCTCGACCGGCTGAGAGGAAAGCTGCTGGTGCGACATGCTGGAGCGGGAACCTCGCGTCGGGCGAGCAGAAAACGGCATGCCGGGCCGGCTCTGCCAGCCATCGGAAGCCTATGATAAGCGGAGTCGCACGATTCCGGGAATTGACTGCTCAGCCGCCGCGGCTACGCGGCGACAGCCCCCGGCGCGGCCGCCGGGGCTAAACATTGTGGGATTCCCAGGATCACGGAATCCTATTCATCAGCTTGAGCACCGCGGGCGTAGCCGGTACTTCGGCTAGTCGTTCTTCTCGGGCACGGGCACCGCAGGATCGGACGGAGGGGGTTGGCCGGCGTCGGTCTTTCCCGAATCGACCTTGCCCTGCTCCGGTTTTCCCGCGTCGGCCTTGCCTGCATCGGCCTTTTCCGTGGCGGCCTTGTCTGCATCGGGTGCTTTCGCGTTGGTTGCCCCCGCGTCGGTTGCGCCCGTGTCGCTGGGTTCTGTGCCCGCCGGTTTCTTTTCGGTTGACGGCGCGTCGGCGCTGCTGGGTTGGGTATCGGCCGGCTTGGGGGGCGTCTTGGACGTGTCTGGCGGTTTGGCCTCTCCTGTCCCCTTCTCTTGCAGGTCCATGAACTTGGGCTTAAACAGCGGTTCATCCTCGCGGAGGGTGTTGGGGTCGAAGGAAGGACCCTTGCCGGGAATGTCCGGCCCCAGCAAGGGGGCCGGCTTGGGGTCAAACTTGGCGAAGCGATCGTACAGCAGCCGGGTATCCGGCCTCTTGAGGTCCTCCAGCCGGGCGGCCGCAGCCTCGGCGTATGCCCCGTCGGGCCACTCCGTGCGGACTTCCTCATAGTGCTCCAGGGCCTTTTGCAGGTTGCCCTGCGACTCGCGGGCACGTGCCAGGCCGAAGGTGGCCCGTTGGCGGAACTCGGAGCCGCTCCGCTTGGCATTGAGCACTTTCAGGTAATCGTCTTCCGCGTCGCGCAATTCCTGGTTGGCGACGCCCTTGTTGACAAACAGCATGTTGCAGCCGACGGCCAGGTGCAGATCGCCGGCCAAGACGCGGGCCCAGAGGGCCACGTCGGTATCCGGGTGTTGATCGGCGATGGCGTCGAAGTCGGCGGCGCTCGCTTCGCCCTGGGAGAGTCGCCCGAACGTCTCGTGAAAAGCGTCCCAGCCCGCGCTCCGGCCGCCGGCCGACTGCCGGACCCACCACGAGTATCCCACGGTGGCCACGACCACCAGGAGCACCATGCCTAGGATGGCGTTTTGATAGGGCTTGATCGTCGCGAACGTCTTGGCCAGCCAATCGGCCAACTCGTTTTTTTCCAGCTCGTGTCGTCGCTGGCCTTTCATGTCCGATAGTCCTTGCCGACTTTAGTGACGGGGAAGTGCAGACCGTTGACCTGCCAAGGTCGCCCCCCATCGGAGTAGACTATGTAAGTATAGGGTGCCGCGTGCAGCGGCGTCAAGGCCGGCGGGGGGTGGCACCGGCGTAACGGCAGCGGCGGGTGGCACTGGCGTCACGCCAGTGGCACGTGGCCCAACAGTCGGCGGGGAATTGCCGGTCTTGGCGTTTGGCCGTATGCTACGGTAGCGGGTAATCGGCGACACTGGATAGGTGGACGATGCAGGATCAGGACCAGCGCCAGACCAGGGCCTGGGTGGAGAATTGGATCAGGGTGGGGCCCAAGTTGGAGGCCATCCGCCGCCGGGAACTCCGCGCGATGACCTATCAACAGCGGATCCAAGCGATCAGTTCCGTGCTCCAGCTTGGCACCCTCCTGGCAAAGCCGCAGACCAGCAGTGGGCTGGTCGAACAACAACGGTTATTCCAGAAGGCGAGAAAATGATCGACCTCTTCGAGGCTGCTCTCGAGATCCAGCAGTTTCTCCTGGAGCGTAATTGGCGTTTCTGCATCATCGGCGGTATGGCCGTTGCCCGTTGGGGCCAGCCCAAAGCAACACAGGACGTAGACATCACGCTGTTGACCGGCTTTGGTGATGAGCAAAGCTACATCAAGGAGATCTTGACTCGCTTCGACGCCCGCATTCCCGATGCGGACGGCTTCGCCCTGGAGAACCGAGTCCTGCTGGTCAGTGCTTCCAACGGAACGCCTATCGATATCTCACTGGGGGCAATCCCCTTCGAGGTGCAGGTGGTCGAGCGGGCTTCGTCGTTCCGGTTTGCCGCCGGTGTCTCTCTGATCACATGCTCAGCCGAGGACCTTGTGGTCTTGAAGGCGTTCGCAGGCCGAGACGACGATTGGGTCGCCATTCGGGGCGTTCTGATAAGTCAAGGGCCGAAACTGGACTGGCACTACATCGACGAACAACTGCTCCCTCTTTGCGAGCTAAAAGAAGATCCGGATACGCCCGTCCGACTGACGCAGCTCCGCCGGCAGCTCGAGCATTAGCAGGTCTCGCTGCCCACAGTTGGCGCAGGCCGCTTCACGGTCAGAGCGACGATGGCAACGAGGGATCACCCGTGTCAGCCGGTGGCGACGAACCTCCCGGCGTTGCAGGCGGTTGCCTCCGGCCGGGCCGCAATAGCACGTAGCCGCCAGAGCGCAACAGGTGCAGGCTGCCCAGCAGCACGACCGCCAGGCCGCCGTGGAATAGGCAAATGGCAAGAAGAGTAAGCCCGTCCTGGTTGGGCCCGCCGCCTGAAAGGATATCCATCACAGCCAGGATGAGGAAGCTCATGACCGCCGCATATACAGCGATGATGGCCGTACCGGCGACCTTGTCGCGAGCGATGAAGGCAGCCCACAGACATGGCAATATCCAGAGCATCGCCCAGACGCCACAGGCCAGGAAGGCAGCCATCAGTCCCAGCCACACCGACGGGTCCGGAGTCGCATCGGGCCAGTCGAGAAGCGGCAGGCCCAGGCTGGCCAGCCCCAGCGCCACGGCCACAGCCGCGGTGGCGCCAAAGATGTGCTGCAAGCCAAACTGTCGCGACTGCCGCGGGGAGCAGGCGTCTTGTGTCCCGTCAACGACGATCCGCCAACAGGTTGCCAGTCTCACAACCCAGAGCGGCACCTGGCTCAGCAGAAACAGGAACGGCAACATCAGCGCTCCCATGATGACCGGACGGAGATCGGGATCGCCCGGTGCCGGAACCACGCTGATTCCCGCGAGCAACACCCCGTAGAGCAACACCGCCACCAGGAGGCTCCCCGGCCATCGAGCGAGCAATCGCTCTGTACCGAAGACGGCCCAAAGGCACAGCAGGCTGAATTGTCCGCACACCGCCCCTGCCAGCACCCCCGCAAGTAACGGCGATTGACTCCACCCAACCGCCATTGGCAGAAATAAGTCCACGACGAAAACAACTACAGCGATCAACGGCTCGATCAGGCTGAAATTCTCGGACGGACCGGGATCGTTTGGGTGGTTCACCATCGGGCTTTCCCCCTCCTGAGGATAGCAGGGACACACCGGCTGGGCCAGCCGCCGGCACACCGAGACGGACGCGGCGGCAGTCCATACGCGACGCGTCTTGGACAACGCGCTGCCCTGCCTGCTCATTCCCGGTTTACACCACCTGATCGGGTGGATGTCCGGCGCGTTTGATAACACGATTTGCCAATATTTGACATTCCTCGTTATTGAGCTTACAATAGCAGCGTCAGGTATTCACGGTGCCACAGCGACCAGTGTTTTCAGGAGGCGCTCTGATGAACATATCTCTGACCCCGGAGTTGGCGGGGTTCGTCAAGGACCAGGTCGAAAGCGGCATGTACCACTCGGCCAGTGAGGTGATCCGCGAGGGTCTGCGTCTCTTGCTCCACCAGAAGCAGGATCGTCAAACACGGCTGGAGGAGCTTCGCAGGCAGATCGCCGTTGGACTCGAGCAACTGGACCGCGGCGAGGGAGCCCCACTCGATATCGAAGCCATCAAGGCCGAGGGACGCCGAAGGCTTGCCGAGCGGCGACGTCCCAGGCCACGGGAGGCCGTGGATGGCTGAAATTCTGCGGAGCGCCCAGGCGCGAACTGATCTGCTTGAGATCTGGCTCTACATTGCAGAGGACAGTGTTGAGGCGGCCGACCGCTTCCTGGCTACGATCGAACTCAAGCTGCGGACGTTGGCCGATTCTCCGGAAATGGGCGAGAGATGTGAGCGACTGGCGCCATCGCTGCGGTTTTTCACCGCAGGGCGCTACGTCATCTTCTACCGCCCGATCGAGGGCGGCATTCAGATCGTCCGCGTGGTGAGCGGGGACGGGACCTGGAAGCTTTGTTCCGGGGCGATCCGCAGCCATAGACGAGATTTCCCAACTTGCCCATCTGTCTCACTTTACGGTTCACCGTCTTCGACACCTACGGAAGCGCTGTAGAACCGTTCTGCCAACCCGGGTAGACTAGACGGCCGGTTGTATCCCGCCTACCGGCGGCCCCTGGGCGGCCGTGGGGCGGGCAACGGGGGTCCGTGCGCACGGAGGCGCCCATGTCGATCTGGCCTTTCCGCTTCGTCCATGCGGGCGATTTCCACCTGGAGCAGCCACCGCATGGTATGGCCGAAGTTCCCGACCACTTGAGGGAGCTGTTTCTCGGGGCCCCCTACCGGGCCGCCCAGCGGGTCTTCGACGCGGTCCTGGCCGAAGAGGCCGATTTTCTGGTCCTCTCCGGCGACCTGCTGGAGCCACAGCAGACCGGGCCGCGGGGGCCGCTGTTCCTGGCCGAGCAGTTCGGCCGGCTGGCCGAGCGGGGGATAGCGGTCTATTGGGCCGGCGGGCGGGTCGATCCGCCCGAAGTCTGGCCCTCGGCCGTGACCTTGCCCGAGAACGTGCATCTCTTCCCCTCGGGCCGCCTGGAAGAGTTCGTACACCGGCGGGACGCGACGCCGTTGGCGCGCCTGATCGGGGCCAGTCGCCACCCAGAGGGTAGCCGGCGGCGGAAGATTCGCCCAAGCGATTTCGACCCCGACCCGGCCGGCCTCTTCTCCATCGCCGTGGTTCACGGGGCCGCGGAGGCCGGGTCGCTCCAGGCCCGAGGGATCCACTACTGGGCCCTGGGCGGCCGCCACGACCGCAGCACGCTGCTGAGCTCGCCGCAGGTCGCCCACTATCCGGGCAGCCCCCAGGGACGGCGGCCTGAGGAGGAGGGTGCCCACGGCTGCACGTTGGTGCAGGTCGACGGGCAGGGGCAGGCGCGGACCAGTCTGGTGCCGACCGACGTGATGCGTTGGCTCGGCCAGCGGGTGGTGATCGACGAGGCCGTCACCGGCGACGGCCTGAAGACCTTGCTCCGTGAGCGGATGCAGACCTTGGTCGAGACCACCCCGGCCGTGGACCTGCTGGTATCTTGGACGGTCGCCGGCAGTGGGCCGTTGATGGGGCAGTTGCGCCGCGGGACGCTGGCGGCCGAATTGCTCGGCTGGCTCCGCAGGGAGTACGGTTTCGGGCCGCCGGCCGCGTGGAGCCTGTCGTTGGACGTCGAGTTGTCGGCCTCGCTGCCGCCGGAGTGGTACGAGCAGGAGACCATCCGCGGCGATTTCCTCCGTGCCGTTCGCCAACTGCAGTTGAGCGATGCCGAGCCGCTCGACCTGGAGTCGTACGTGGCCGAGGAGCACCTCGCCGGCTCCCTCGGGCCGGCCGTGACGGTCGCCGACCAGGCAACCCGCCAGCGCGTGCTCCGCGAGGCGGCCTGGCTGGGCGTCGACTTGTTGAGCGGGGAGGAATCCCAATCGTGAAAATCACCGGCTTGGAGATCGACGGTTACGGCGTTTGGACCGGGCTGAAGCTGGAGGGGCTGGGCGACGGGTTGAATGTCCTCTACGGGCCGAACGAGGCCGGCAAGACGACGCTGTTGCAGTTTGTCCGCTCGGCGCTGTACGGCTTTTCGCCCGCCCGGCGGAGATATTTTCCGCCCCTGCGCGGCGGACGCCCCGGCGGATCGATCGAGCTGCGGGCACCCAGCGGCCGGTTCCAGCTCAGGCGCCACGACGACGGCAACGGCCAGGCGAGCCAGCAGGGGCAACTCGCCCTGATCGCCGCGGACGGGACCCTGCAGGGCGAACACCTGGTCAAGACTCTGCTCTCCGACGTCGACGAGACAATCTACAACAACGTGTTCGCCGTCGGGCTGCGGGAGATGCAGCAGCTCAACACGCTGAGCGACACCGAGGCCGCCGCACTGCTCTACAGGCTGACCGCCGGGCTGGACCGCGTCTCGCTGGTCGACGTGATGCGGGAGCTTCAGACCTCGCGAAACCGCATCCTCGATGCCGGCGGGGGGCCTTCGCAGGTGGTCCAGTTGCTGGACCGCCGCGAAAAGCTCCGCCTGGAAATCGAAGAACTCAGCAAGTCGACCCATCGCTACGGACGCCTGGCCGCCGAGCGAAACCAACTCCAGCGGGAAGTGACCCGCCTGGAAGAAGAAAAGAGCCAGGCGGACCACCAGGCGCGGGTGGTCGAGCTGGCCATCACCCTGCGCGACCGCTGGGCGCGGCGGGCGGCCCTGGACGACGAGTTGGCCGCCTTGGGCCCGTCGGCAACCATCCCGCCCGGGGCCGTCGATCGGCTGGATGCGCTCAAGTCCCGCCTGCAAAGACATCGGCAGCTCGCCGATCAAGCGGAGCGGCAGCGGGAGCAGCTCCGCGGGGAGGCCGCCGGCCTGATGGTCAACGAGGCCCTTTGGCGTCAGGCAGCGCGGATCGAGGCCCTGCAGGAACAACGACCCTGGATCATCACACTGCAAAACCAGATCGGCGAGCTGGAAGCGGAGATCTCGCAGCTTGAGTCCAGCCTAGCCGCCGAGCGGCAGCAGTTGGGGCTCGCAGACCTGATGGGACCGCAGACGCTGGCGGCCGTCTCGGCGCAATCGCTTTCCCGGCTGGGGTCGCCCGCCCGGCTGATCAAACGCTGCCGCCGGCGGATCGGCGAAGCGGAGCAGCAAGCCGCTGCTGCCCGGCAGAATGCCGAGGCGCTCTCCGGGCAGATCGTCGCCGCCCTCTCGCAACGGGGTCAGAGCGATCTGGCCGCCGCCCTGGACCAGGCCGGCAATCTGGTCTCGCAATTGCGCCGCCGGGTGCAGATCGACGAGCGGCTCGATCAGATGGCCCTCTACCAGACGGAGCTGGAAGCGCAGAGCCGCCGCCTCTTGGACCGGCAACTGCTGCCGGTCTGGGTGCTGCTGGTGTTGGGGGCGGTGTTCGTGGTGGGCGTGGTGCTGGTGATGGCCGGCCTGTTCATGCCGACCTCGATCACCGGCTCGGTGGGCTGGGCCATGGCCCTGCTGGGATTGACCGGAAGCGGTGCGGCCGGCGCGGGGAAGGTACTGCTCGAACGGTCCAACACCCGGCAACTGGAGAGCTGCCAGAAACAGATCAACATGCTGCAGCTCCAACTGCAGCAGACCAAGGAGGAACGCGACGCCTTGGACGAGCGGCTGGCTGGCGGCGGAGGGGTGGCTGGTGGCGGAGCGGAGCGACGCCCCAGACTGCCTGATTCCTGGGGCACCGCTGCGCTATGCCCCAGCCACCCGGTCAGCCGCCTACAGACGGCGGAGAAAGACCTGGCGGCCCTGGAAGAGCTTGTGCCGCTGGACGCGCAACGCACAGGGGCCCGGCAGGAGGCCCAGGCAGCCGCCGGGCGGGTCGCCCAGGCCAGAGAAGAACTCGGCACCGCCCGCCGCCGATGGGGCCAGGCCCTCTCCGCCGCCGGACTGCCCGAGAGCCTCACGCCGAAACAGGTCCGCGGGCTGATGCGGCGGTGCGACCACCTGGGTCAGATGCACCGCCACTGGGAGGATCGCCGGGAGGAGCTGGGGCGACGTCGCCGGGAACTCGACTCGCTGCGGGACCGCATCACGCAACTGGTCGCCGACAGCCAAGTGGCCGTTGTCGAACCCGGACCTAGGGGTGCCACGGGCATCTTGCCCGTGCAACCCAGCGACCACTGGCGAGACGCCAGTGCCACCCCACCGCTGCCAGTCGGCGGTGATCCCATCGAGCAACTTCGCCAATTGGGCGAATTGCTCCAGCAGCAGGAAACCTGCCTGGCGCGCCGCCGGGAACTCGTCGGGCAGGCCCGCCACCTGCGACGGCAACGGGCGAAGCACGAAGAGGCCGTCAGCCGCCTGAAACGCCGCCGGCGCGGGCTGCTCCGCGACGCCGACGCCGCAGACGAGCAGCAATTCCGCCAGCGCGCCGTACAGGCCGCCCGGGGCGAAGTCCTCCGGCAGGAGCGTGAGGCCCTGACGCGCGAGATCACTTCGGCGCTGGGCGGCACCTGCCCCGAGGACGCCGTCCGCCGCCAGCTCGAAGACGGGGCAACCATGCCGCTGGAGGCACGCCGCGATCCGTTGCGCGAACGCCTGGCGGCGATCGACCAGGAACTCCAGCAGCGCCACGAACAGCGCGGCCGGCTTGCCGAGCAACTCAACACGCTGGCCGACAACCAGGAGATGGCCGGCAAACGGCTGGAATTGGCCACCGTCGAGAAACGCCTCGAAGAGGCCATCGGCCGCTGGCAGGTGCTGGCCGTCACCAACCGGGTGCTGGACGTGATCCGCACCACCTATGAAAAGCAGCGCCAGCCCGAAACGCTGCAAGAGGCCTCCGTGTACCTCAGCCGGTTGACGCAGGGCCGCTACCGACGGGTCTGGACGCCGTTGGGCGAGGACGTGCTGCGGGTGGACGACGCCGAGGGGAATGCGCTTCCCGTGGAGGTGCTCAGCCGCGGGGCTCGGGAGCAGCTCTTCCTCAGCCTCCGCCTGGCGTTGGCCGCCTGCTACGCCCGGCGAGGTGCCCCGCTGCCGCTGGTGCTGGACGACGTGCTGGTGAATTTCGATGCCGCCCGGGCGAAGGCCGCGGCGGCCGTGTTGCGAGATTTCGCCGCTGCCGGGCACCAGGTCCTGGTCTTTACCTGCCACGAGCACATCTTCAAGCTGTTCAGGGCGCTGAAGGTCCCCGTCAGCCGACTGCCCGACTGCGCCGAGGCAGACCATGCCCCGGTGACCTTCGAGCAGCCCACCCAGAAGAAAGCCCGGCACGAGAAGAAGGCCGATCACTCGCCGGTGAAGTTGGTCGCACAAGCGGGGGACGATCTGCCGATCGACGAAATCTCGGCGGCGGAAGACGAGGAAGACGAGCAGGGGTGGGAAGAGGCGGACTACGACGAGGCAGATGAAGACGAGGATTACGAAGACCACGGCACGGCCGAAGCGGCGTAGCCGTCCGAAGGCGGACCAGCGGAACCTGGAACTACTGTCACTCCACCTCCGCGTGTCGGCTCCCTTCGAGCAGGGAGCGATAGCGGCTGCGGGCGTTCCAGGTGATCCAGCCGAGATAGAAGTTCGCCCCCAACGAGCCGAACAGGGTAAACAGTGCGACGATCAAGGGTGTCCACGGCTGCCGGGTCACCGCTTGTGGGGGCTCTTCCCGGCCGGGTTCTTGCTCAGAGGGTGATTTCGACTCAGACGGTGATTTCGACGCGCCCTGCGGCGCCGCCGCCAGCCGCTCGGAATAGCCGGCCTGCTGGGCGTCGATCTGCTTGCTGTCCGGGACAGGCTGGATCAGGTTCGGCGTGGCCGGCGGTTCGGCCCCCGGCTGCCTGAGCGGCGGCGGGCTGCCGGACAAGTCCGGCCAGTTTGAGGGGCTGGCGGGCGGGGGCAGAAACGGATCGGCCGGAGGTGGGTTCTTTGCCGCCGTGGCCGCAGCAGGCGAGTCGACCTCCGCCGGCGGCAGTTGCCGCGGCAACTTGGCCGTGCCCACCACGATCCGGTAGGAGCGAACGTCCTTCACGTAGGATGGGACGTCGCTTTGGATCGGCTCGCCCGACTTGAGCGTCTCGAGCAGTTGCGGCTCAATCTGGATGATGTATTCCATGCCGCCTTCGGGCAGCGGCTGCCAGCCGGCGTCGACTCCCAGCAGGACCGCCGCGATGCAGGCGATGTGGCCACACATGGGAAAGCCTCCCGGGCGTATGGTGTCGGTTGTCCCCTTCCCTCCATGTTAGCCCGGTTCGGGTGCCCGGGTAAAGGCGGCCTCGACTGGGGTAGTGGTACAGTCTGCCCGAAGAATCATAGGGGTCAAGGAGAATCGTCGTGGGTGAGTTTCCGGCCCTCACGGTCTTTGAGCCATTTGTGGCAGACTCCCGCGGTCACTCCTACGCCTTGAGTGTTTCTCACCTTCGAGCGCCTTCCGGCCGTTCCATCCATGCGGGCTTCAGTCCGTAGTACAAAACGTCCGGATCGATGTCGGCGCCGTTGTCCCAGGCGACGGTGCCGCCCGCGACTTTCATGGACCGGAAGAAGGCTGGATTGTTGCGGATCGGCTCGAACACCGGACCATGCAGGAATGGCTCAAGGTCGATCTCCCTCTGGGAGTCGTTGTCGAACGTGAGCAGCGCCTTGAAACCGTCGAGTGGCGTGACCGCACGAACGCGAACACGGGGGCCTAGCTTGTCCATATCGTTCGCCTCTTGATCTTTTAGTCTAACGGTTCTATTCCCTGCAGCGGCAGTTGGTCTCTTGCTCGGATCCAATTCTCCCTCAACTCAGCACGGCGGAGCAATGCCCACTCAATGACAAGGTCCTGCGCGCGTCGAGGCAATTCCCCCCGCAGGAGATCCAAAGTGTCGATGGCGTAAACCGCCTCAAACTCCCCATACTCAGCGTGAAAGTGACTCGGCAGGTGGTCGTTGTGATACATGTAAATGCTCACCCCGAAGAATTGGCAGATTCGGGGCATCGGTGTGTCTCCTAGGCGCTATGCTGCAACGCTTCCGCCTTGGGCGGATGTTTCACCATGATACAAATCGCCACACCCTCCGTTATACCAAGAGCCTTCTCGTCGTTGAAAGGTTGGGAGTATGACGAAAGTCGTAGCTGACCTCGCGATTACTTCATTGGCCAGCCACCGTGTTGGCCGATTACTTCGTCGATCTCAGCCATCAGGCGAATGGTCTCGTTCAGCGCGACGACGACCTTCTGGTAGTGCTGCGTGTCTTCGTAGGTGAGTTTGCGGCCTTTGCGGTCTTTGAGCCATTTGTGGCACACCTGGTAGCCGCCGATGTGGAACTCCCAGACCGCCTTGGGCACGCCGCCGAAGTATTGCGTCTGGTTGATCCACACGCGATTGTCTTTTTCGGTGTATTGCAGCTTCTCCACCACGTTGTCGCCCTTGACCGGCCAATCGGTCAGGAAGTTTTCGAGCTTGGGTGATTCCAACAGGTGGAGCGCGACCAACTCGGCGCCTTTGGCGGCCAGGGCGCGGAATAGTTTCACGTTGCTCGTCAGCGGCAGACGCGGGAAGTCGATCTTGAGGAACTCGGCGTAGCGCGTGCGATACGTGGGCGAATGAAGCACGGCGTAGGCATAGTGGAAGATGTCCTCGGGGCCGACCGTCTTGCGCAAGTTGCCGCACCCTTCGGCTATGAACTCCATGCCGAGCTTCGTCGTGACGGCGTCGACGAATCCGGCGGAGAGATTGGGAACGCGATCGTTTTCGTGCGTGAAAAGGTCCGGGGGCAGGTCGCCGTTCGGCCGGACGTACAAGGGGAAGATGTAGTTGACCTCTTTGAGTGAGACGGCGTGATGGTCCAGCATCTGCCGCGTGCACAGCACGTGTTCAAATCGCCCGATTTCCACACTGCGCGTCGTGGCGAAGGCCACGTTGTCAACCCCCATCCGGCGCATGACAGCCTCGCGCGGACGCCACACGACGGACGGATGGTAGTAGATATGCCGAACGTCGAACGGACGGTACAGCACTGTGGCGAAGTGTCGGTCGCGGTGTCGCTGGGCGATTAGCTCGCGACGGGCTGGGCCAATGCGCCATGCGTAGTTTTCCCTGAGGCCCAGACGGGTCGTGACGGCCTCATCCGATTCGTCCGGGTCGCAGAACAACTCGATCCGCTTCTTCAGATCGGCGCGGTTCAGGTCCACGACAAACTGATCGCGGGCGGTGACTATCCCGGAGGTGTTCAGGGGAAACGCGTCTTTCACCTTCCAGCAACACTCGTATTCGCGGCGATACCTCTCACTGCGGGGAACAAAGAAGTAGAACGGCGTTGAGGGCGAGAGTTTCCGCCAAGAGACCGTGGTCAGGTCGGACTCCAACAGGCGCTCGCATTTTTCTGAACGGGTCCCCCAAAGGTCTGCATGGAAAACCGTGGCCGGGCCGCGATGCTTGGGGCGCCGCACGAAAACGGTGATCGCCACGCCCTGCTGGATGTCGAAGACGTTTTCATCGCTTCCACCGCGGGGAGGCCGCTGGCGCTTCTTCGTGCTGCCATGGAGGTCGAAGACGTAAACCTCGTCGAAGTCGCGCAACAGCGATTGGCGCATTCCCCGAAAGGTTGGATTGTCGAGGAATCCATGGTTTGTGATCATGCCCACGATCCCTTGCCCGGTCTGCGCAATCCGCCACTGGGCAAAACGCAAGAACTTCACGTAGTCGTCCGCCAGCCACACTTTCTTCTCGCCGAGCGGCCGGCCATCCACTCGGCGGTAGTCCTCCAGCAGTCGCGTGATCCACTGGCCACGGTTGGCGGAAATGCCGCTGTAGGGAGGATTGCCGAGCACGACCATAATGCTCCTGTCGCGCTTGATCTCGGCGGCGGCGTTGGCCTCTTCGGCGACCCAGCCGGCGAAGAGCTGTTCGCTCTGCTTGGCCGCCTCTTGCAGCGTGTTGGTCAGATAGATGCCCAGCCGCTGGTCGGAGCCAAACTGGTAGCGCGTCTCCTGCAACTGCATGCCCAGCTTCAGATGCGCGACCGCGTACGGGGCCATCAGCAACTCGAAACCGAAAACCCGGTTCAAGAGGTGCTCGGCCACGTAGCCGTCCCACGCGCCTGCCTGCTTGGCGAACTTCTGGTGGATCAGGTCGATGACGAAGTACAAAAACGTGCCGGTGCCGCAGGCAGGGTCAAGAATGAGCGTGTTCTCGTCGGCCAGGCCTTTCGGGCGGTTGAATCGCGTTTTCAAGAGGTGGTCGACGGAGCGGACGATGTAACTGACCACCGGCTCGGGCGTATAATACACCCCGCGCACTTCGCGCATCTTCGGATCGTAGGCTGCTAGAAACGTCTCGTAGAAGTGTACGACCGGGTCTTCCTTGCCCTTGCCTTTGCCGAAATCGGTGAGGATTCCAGCCATGTCGGCGTGCTTCAAGAGCTCGACGACGTCGTCCACGGCCCAGGCGATCGGGTCGGGCATGTCCACGCTGGCGATCTCGGCAAACAGCTTGCGGAGGAACGGATTGGTCTTCGGCAGGTTGTACGCCGCCAGTTCGCGGGAAAAAGGCTTGCCCGGCGGCGCGTGGACCCGCGCGGCGAACAGGCCGTAGGCCAGCGTCTGCGCGAACATGTCGGCAAACTGCTTCTCGTCGAGGTCGGGGACGAGCGTTTCGCGGAAGGCGGCGAGCCAGTTGTGGAGCCACCCCTCTTGCTTCTCGTGGTCGAACGTGCCCGCGATCAGATCGCGGATGATCCTCGTCATGCCGGCCATGCGCTGAGCCAAGTCCTTGGCCGTGCCGACAGTCAGAGCAGGTTGCTCGAAAAAAGAGGTGAACAATTGCGCGAGCTCTTGTTCGCCCTCGGGCAGTGCCTTGAGCTTGCCTTTGGCGTCCAACTCGGCGACGCGCACAGTCAGCCGCCTCTCGCCGACGACGAACCAGCGGAATTGCAGATAGTCGGTCAGCAGCCAGTTTGGCAGGCCATCGCGGTAACGGATGAATTGCCCACCATGCGGGCCTTTCCCGCGCTCCATCTCGTCGAGATTCGTGCCGATGTCCTTGGTCTCGACGTGGCCCAGCGGTACGCCCTTGCGGACGACCTGGAAGTCGGGGCTGCCGCAAAGGATTCGCTTCGGCTCATTGGTGGCCGTGATGCCCTTGCCGGCCGACTCCAGCAGGATTTTCAGGGCGGTGCGGTGCGTATGCTCGGTCGCATCACCGGCAGCGTGTTCCCTCCGAATCATGCTCAGATACTCAGCAAAGGCAGTCATGCCGTCGAATCTAATCCGCCAATGGGCCTGCGCCAACCCCCGGCCCCCCGCTGGTAGCGATACAGTTCGCCCGAGAAATCTCTAGGATTGCCCGTTCTTCGCTGACAGGGGCGTCAAACTGTACCACTACCTCGACTCGCCTGGACCGCTTTGAGCCCCCAGGACCCGGCCAAAACCGGGTGCATTCCGCACTTTGCGCGCAGGGCCTCGCAATTGGCAACTCGTAACTGGTATTTGGGCGATTTGGGTAGGTGCCTTTTCGGGCTTCCAAATGGTTTTTGGACGTTG
>Ga0315277_10006282_pt1 | contig 15602 bp, 9 predicted proteins | sample YL17G05_15_MG_FD_203695 | JGI IMG/M metagenome (GOLD analysis project Ga0315277, IMG submission 203695) | Sediment microbial communities from Yellowstone Lake, YNP, Wyoming, USA - YL17G05_15 | ecosystem: Environmental > Aquatic > Freshwater > Lake > Sediment | place: USA: Wyoming | collected...
CCGAAGGCGCTCGCGACTGCGTGGTCAACTACAAAGAGCTTGACGTGATGACCCGCGACTGGCTGCAAAGCGACAGTACGGTGAATCCGCAAGCAATCACGACCGGTCCTGTGGCCTGGTATAAGTTCGAGAACAACGTTCAGGATAGTTCCGGCAACGGCAACCACGGCACGGTAGTGCTTAATCCGACGTATCAGGTCAGTCGTCCAGGCTTAGGCATGGCGATCGACTGCAACGGCGCCGGCGACCGTGTCACGACCGGCAAGAGCACAGCGGACCTCGGTTTCGACGGCAACAATCCGAGGACGGTTGCAGCTTGGGTCTATGTCCGTGCGTTCAACGACGCCGGCATCTTCGACATGGGCACCCGTGCAGATGGCCAGAACTTCTGCCTCAGAACAATGGCGACGGCCAACACTTGGCGTATCCAGTACTGGGGCGGTCTCGCGACCTCAGGCGACTTTGACTTCACGTATCCGTCGCTCAACGAGTGGGTTCACTTCGCTCATGTCCACGACGGGACGTACACCCAGATTTATGCCAACGGTCTGAAGATTGTGGAGGTTCCGCGCACGCTGAACACCGGTACGGCCAATCCGTTCGTCATTGCCGCATACGGATGGACGGACTTTACTCTGAACGGCCGAATCGATGACCTGCGGCTTTACAACTACGCTCTGACGCAGGGTCAGGTTCTGACTGCCGGAGGTTTTGGCGTGACTTACATACCTGTAACGTCTCCGGCCAACATCTCCGACCTTGAGGCTGTAAACCAGAAGAAGGTGAACTTCAAGGACTATAGCGTGTTGATGGATAGCTGGGGCGCTGAAGAAGAGTGGCCTAATTAGCGACCTGCGTTAGTATCAAGGTTGCCCTTCTCCGCTTGAAAAGCGGGAATGTGGCTAGGCCATGAAGATTAGTATCTTTCCGGGGCCTGCACAAAAAAGTGCAGGCCCCGGCTGTTTCTGCGTCTTGCGCGCCGAGGGGGAACGCGGGTAATCGAGGAATGGCTTTGACCCAGGCAGGTCCGCAGTAAGAGAGCGGTAGTGCTGCTGAATCACAGCGGAGCTTTGAGCAAGGGGTCTTGGAGATGCGCCAACAGGTGAAATTTCCCGGCGAGGTTAACCCGATTGCGTATTTTACCGATACGTAAGAGGTTATCGGGAACAGAGAATCGACCGTCCCATAAGGGGCGGCGCCGGGGACTTTTATTGCCCTTGTGGCGCAAGCCGAGAGGCTTCTGAGCCGGGCGAGGAGTTGGCTATAGCAGTCTTTGACGTGACACTGAAGGAATACCTGCAAGAGATCGACGAGGCATCACTGCTGACGGTTGAGCAGGAGCATCTTCTCGGCAAGCTGATCGTCGAGCAGAACGATCCGTGGGCGAGAGAGCAGTTGGTGCGGAGCAATCTTAGGCTTGTGGTGAGTATAGCAAAGAGGTACGGCGGGCGAGAAATGAGCCTGGGGGATTTGATTGAGGAGGGCAACCTCGGGCTTATAAGAGCGGTGGACTACTTCGACCCGGATCGCGGGACGCGCTTCAGCACCTACGCGGCCTGGTGGATAAAGCAAAGCATCAAGCGAGCGCTGCTTGAAAACATTCAGCCGGTGCATGTACCGACATATATGGTGACATTGATAAATCAGTGGCGGCATACAAGGTCCGAGCTGGAAAGCAGGCTCGGCAGGGCCGTTGGCATTGAAGAAATGGCCGAGGTGATGGGCCTGCCGTTGCGCAAGGCCGGGATCATTCACCGCATTGTCGAGGTTCTCAGCTCTGCCGGGGATACCGGCGGCGACGAGACGGAAGAAGACCAGCTTTTGGAGACTACTCTGGTTGACCGAAGTATGGAGATGCCCGAAGACCCGCTGACGACTCAGGAAGAAGAGACAAAGGCTCTGAGGCTGCTGGACAGGATCGAGCCGCGGGAAGCGAAGGTTCTGCGGCTGCACTACGGCCTGGGCGGGCGCCGGCCAATGACGCTAAAGGAGATAGCCAAAGAGTTCGGACTGACCAGAGAGAGAATTCGCCAGCTTCGCCGCGACGCCCTGACAAAACTCTATGAATTTATGAACGAAGAATAGCGCCGGGCGGACTCGCGACCGGCCACGCTCGTGCTTGCTTGGGCTGCGGGTTTGGGGCTGGTGCGAAGGCGCAAAGTTCGCTGAGGCGAGGAGGCGAAAGACGCCCTGAATACGGATTATGTGTGCCAGGGGGCGCGCATTGCCCTTGATATTTGGCGGTTGGCTTCGTCGTCGTTTAGGAATTCCTCTTTGGCCGGGTCCCATTTCAGGGAGCGTCCGAGCTTGTAGGCGATGATTGTCAGGTGGCCGAGGGATGCGGAGCGGTGGCCTGTCTCTTCGGGGCAGCTCGGTCTTCTGCGGGTGCGGATGCAATCAAAGAAGTTTGCGTGATGATTGTTGTCGCCGATATTGACCTGGCGGGTGGTCAGTTTCATTTCCTCGAAGATGCTATCGGGTCCGCCTTCAATTTGTCCGCCTGTTGACATTGAGGTTACCCAGCCTTTCTCGCCGACGAATACACCGCCGAAGTTTCCTTCCAATCTGGCGTCTGCGGGTACGGCCTTATAGACGTCCTTGATCATTCCCCAGTGATCGACTAAGTGCAGGAGCGTGCCGTTGGCGTATTTGCAGGTGAGGGTCGGGAATTGGCCGTCGGCGGGGTGAATCAATTCGACCGGGCCGCTATTCTCCATTCCGAGGGCGTATTGAATAACGTCTGCGCTGTGGGAGTGGAACCAGGTGGATGATGCTGCGCCGAAGTCCTCCTCGAATGACCAGGGCACGACGCCGGGAATGGGATTGATGTGGTAGGCGCAGTTGTACGGATGCCACAGGCCCGGGCCGACCCAGAGGTCCCAATCGAGCCCTTCGGGCACGGGCTGTGCGGGCAGGGCGAAATCGAGCGGGGCGTAGGAGTGCTGCGAGCGCTCGATGTCCATCGCGGCGCGGCAGTTCTCGAATCTCGGCGCCCCGAAGAAGCCGCCGAGCTTGGTCCAGAGGGTGAAGACCTGCTTGACCTTGCCGAGCCCGCCATCGCGGACGAACTTGACAACCTCTCGGATGGTCGGGATGGAGCGGTATTGCGTCCCGGTCTGGAAGATTCGCCCGTATCGGCGAACGGCTTCGGCGAGCTGGCGGCCCTGGCGGATTGTTATCGAGATCGGCTTTTCGCAATAGACGTCTTTGCCCGCCTGGACGGCGTGGAGGCTGATGGGCGTATGCCAGTGATCCGGCGTCACCACCACGACCGCATCGATGTCGTCGCGGGCGAGCAGTTCGCGGTAATCGTTGTAGGCCGTGCACGCCTTGTATTCTCCGCCGGCGCGGGCGGACTGGATTTGATCGGCGTTGTCTCTGCCCTCGTCCCTGCGGATGCGATCTACGTCACAGACGGCCAGAAGCTGGACTTCTTTGTCGCCGGCCAGTCTGCGCAGATGCCCGCGACCCATTATGCCGTTGCCTATCAGTCCTGCGGTGATGCGATTGCTCGGGGCGGCATTGCCCGCGGCGCCCAGCGCCGAGGACGGGACGATCCAGGGTGCGGCGATAAGGCCGGATGCCGCAGCCGTATGCTTAAGGAAACTGCGCCGCGTAATCGGTCCTTTATTTGTTGTTTCCACATTTGCGATTGGTGTCATGTTTATCCTTTGTTTGCCAGTTGGAGACTGATGTTGTTGAAGAACTCGGCGCATTTCTTAACGTCGGGCATTGATTCGAGGAAGTTGTACGAGTACTCCAGGCCGAACATTGTGGGCGTGATGCCGAGACGGTGCATCTCTCTGAGGAACTGCTCGGTTCTGCCGACGCCCGTCCCCCAGGGGACATCGTGGCCGTCGGGGCTTAGCTCGTTGAGGTCGTGCATCTGGATGGTTTTGAGGCGGTCTTTGAGAATCTTGAGGGCCTCGATAGGATCAATGCCGTCGCGCATCCAGTAGCCGATATCTGCGCAGGCCCCGATTCGCCTGCTTCTGCCATCGCAGGCCTTGAGGATGCCTTCGGGATGCCAGTACTGTGGGGAGGCCTTGCGGTCGTGATTGTGCAGGGCGAGATTGATCTCGTACTCGTCGCAGAATTTCTCGATGGTATCAAGCGACTCGGAGGCCGGCTCGGACATAAAGGTCTCGATGCCGATCTTGCGTGCGAATTCGAAGATATTGCGGCAGCCCGCGTCGTCGCCGGGGATGGTGTGGTAGTAGTAGGTCAGCATAGTCACGCCGGCTGAATCCAGTTTGAGGCGGATTTGCCGTAGCTCGTCGTCGGTCAGGCCCGGCTCAAAGTTCTTGGGGATTTGGTCGCTGACCTTCTGGAAGCTCAGGCCACCCATATAGGCAAGGCCGAGCTCGGCTGTCTTGTCGATAGCCTCGAAGAGCGTGTGCTTATTGAAGGTGTATGCCTCGATGCCGAGCCGCCAGCCGAGCTTTTCCTGTGCGGCAATAGCGGGTGTCAGCTTGCCGCTGGGGATTGTCGGCGCGGCCAGGTCGCCGAGTACGAACTGGCCCGCGGCTAAGTAGAATTGCAGCATCTTAGAATCCCAGAAGACGTAAGGATTGTGCGCGATGGTCGAATGGAACACCCGTCCTCGGCCGTACCTGCGGACCCAGGCGAGGGCGTAATCGTTGTCTTCCCGCGTGCAGTTGCCGCGGGGCTGGCCCTCGAATTTGGTCTTTTCCGTGTCGATGCTCAGCAGGACGCGGACACGATTTCTCGAATAGACCTCGTGGTAGCGGAAGAACTCATCGCGGTAATCAAATCCGTTACCTGCGAAGACTTGATTGACCGGGTGGGTCGGGTCGTCGAGCTTTATGAAGATATGCTCGTCGGGGTCGAGATGGTTGGCCCCTCTGGCGCCTAGCATGCATCCGAATTCGGGCCAGTCCTCGATCGCGCCGGGCCACTGAGTGAATGCGACGGTCGTTCCGTGGACGCCCATAAGTCCGCCGCCGCCATAGACGAATTCGATCAGGCTCTGTCTTAGGGCCGGGTCGGTGAAAAGATTGCCGACGTTGTTGTTGAAAAAGACGGCGTCGAATTGTTTCAGGCTCTCTGAGTTAAAGACAGCCGGGTCATTGCTCACGACCGTCTCGAAAGCGCCAGTTTGCTTGCCCATCAGCTCAAAGGCCAGGTTAGCCGTGGGGATTGAAGCGTGGCCGCCGTAGCCGACGTTGAGAGTGAAGATGAGGAGTCTGCGTTTTTTGATGGGTTTGGCAAACGCTGTAGTCGGAAGCGCCGCGGCGATTTTTTCCCGCTCGTCAGGGCCGATTTCGCGCGCATTTGCAGTGTTGTGCCAAAGGTGCGGGGCTGCGAGCATCGCGCCGGTTACGCCGAGGAAATCACGCCGGGTAAGTGTGTGTGCTGGTCTTTGCATTGGGCTTATTTCTCCGTTTCTTTCTTCATACTCCCTCGCTGCACGTGCTTAACGCCGTTCAATACGACAGGTTCATCGGCCTGGTCCGATTGTGGGAAGCTGAAATCCTGGAGTGTCAGGCGATCCACGCGGTCGCAGATTATCACCGGGCGCAGGTCTTCCTTCTCATATCGCAGGCGGACGTTGTCGAAGGTCAAATCCTTAATGTTCCGCGCGTAGAATCCCCAGGCAGGCAGCGCTCTGGCATCGACGCCGGGCGTCTTGACTTCTGGAGTCTTCTGCTTTTTGCCGCCGCCATTGTAGGATATTGTTACGTCACGGAAGGTGACGTTCTCAAAGGGCTGCTCGGCCCAGCTTTCGACTGAGGCGGCCGCGCGATATGCGCCGGTGGCAGTAACTCGATCGACGACGATGCTGCCGGCGGTATTGCCGGACTTGAGCGAAAAATGAAACGGCGTCGCGACGTTGTGCATAGTAACATCGGTTATCAGCACGTCGTCGAGCCGGCCCTTCGTCGCATCCCACGCGCCTGGCTGAAGGTTGATCCCCGCCAGCATGTTGTGGCGGTCGGACGTGCGGTGCGGATGGACTCCGGGGCCGTAGAAGAGGCAGTCGTGGATTATCAGATGCTTCGCAGGGCCGATCAGCCGAATTCCGTTGCACGAGGAGTTGACGATGCAATCGGAAATGAGCGTACTATCCCAGTACCTGCCCGCGATGGAGTCGTCGCCGGTGTAGAACTCGCAGCCGACGATACTGACATTTCGGCAGTCGCGGTCGGGCGAGCCTCTAAAATGCACCCCGTCCCAGCCGCCCGTGAATTTGACGTTGCGAATGCTCACGTCGTCGCTGACCATAAAGAAGATCGCATAGTTGGCCGAATCGACAAACGAGACGTTGCGGACCGTCACGCCCCTACAATTGACGAAGACAAACGTATGCGGCCCGCGCATCTTTTCCTCGCCGGTAGCGTCGAAGACCTTGTTGCCGTCGATTACGCCGTCTCCCGCGATGGCGATATTCTCGACTGAATCGGCGAGTATCAGCGCCCGATGCCACTTGCCCCACCTCGCTTCGGGCATCGAGGCCGGCGGTATTGGATGGCGGTACTCATCGAGCGTCGCCGTCCCGATGAGCCTTGCGCCTCCTTCGAGAAATAGCGTAACATTGCTTTTGAGAATTACCGTTCCCGAGAGGTATTTGCCCGCCGGCATCACGACGCGTCCTCCGCCGTCGGTCGCGCAGGCGTCTATTGCCTTTTGAATGGCCGGCGTATCGAGCGTCTGCCCGTCGCCGGCGGCCCCGTAGTCCCGGATATCGAACGCCCCGGCTGCAAGAGCAATTGCCGCTTGACTCAATATGATGATTATGCCGACCGGGATAAGTAGTCCTCGAACGGTTTTTTTAGTGTGAAGGGTGGGAGATTGCCACAGTCGCTGCGCTCCTTCGCAATGACTTTGTCGGGCTGGATTCTTCATCGTCTTTTCTCCATATTTATCGACACAGATACATATAGCACAAGTTAACACTGATTAACACTGTCTTGAACATTCAGACGACACGCGTTGAAGCTCTATTGCTCAAGGCGAGACTTGGGAGGCATTATAAGGGATATGGCCGCTAAATTCGAAACCCGAATATCGAAATCCGAGACAAATACAAAATGAGGAATGTTCGGAGGCCGAAACGAAGGTCGATGCGGGATCAGAACACCGAGAAATCACCTTGGAGTGGGCCCGGCAGTGAACGTCCAGACTACTCCGGTGGTTGTACCGTAGTGGTTGATTTCGTCAATTCGCCAGTAGTACTTGATTCCATAGGACAGTGGGCCGGGATTGAACGTTATCTCAGTCTGACTACCTTGGAAAATGCCCGGACTTTCGGTTCCGAAGAAGATATCGTGAGACCGTGCACCCTCGCCGGGTTTCCAACTCAGGTTGACCGACGTGTTGTTATAGTAGGCTTCATTCGGGGGGAAGGGTTCGGTTGCTTGGCCGGGTGGGTAAGGGGCGTTGAAGAGAAACCATGGTCGAGCGAGCAACGCGAAATCTTTTGCGTCAACCTTGCAGTCGCCGTTGATATCACCCGCGACGATTGTTCCGCACGGCGGCTGGCCGAAATACGACTTGCTCGCCTCAGCCGTCCCGCCGTAAGCACCCATATTGATTCGCCCGCCGTTGGGGAAGGGTTCGTAACCAATGGCACTTATTGGATCGCCGGCGTCGATACACGGGCTTGATATATCGTCGGTGGCCCAAGTACAGTTGTTCGGTTCATATCTACCCGCTTGGGACTTTAAGTGGCAATCGCCTTGAATCCAGAAGTCGTCGTTTGCATCGTCCGGCGTCCCGTTGGCGTCCCAATACCCCGGATGGGCAAACAATGGATCGATATCCATGTTGCCGTATTCCCAACTCAGATTGCATTCTGATTCTACATATACCCCGTCATACCCTCGTTCTATATTACTCCAACTGACGGCTATTTCAGACGTATAGACTCTATCCCACACATAGCGGAGAACGCTAATTGCATTGCCCATTGAGGCTCGGTTATCCACAAGGATGCAGTTTGTCAAGACTGGATTGCTCCATCTCTGGCTGCTTACGGCGCCGCCGGTCTTTGCAGCCCTGTTGCCGACAAAGGTGCAGTTGGAAATAATCGGGCTGCTTTCATTCCAGGCGTGGATGGCGCCTCCATCTGTATTTGTGCGATTATCGTAGAAGAGGCATTCTGTAAATGCTCCGTTACTGGTGTGGTTATGGACTGCACCGCCACTCTTGTAGGCCCTGTTCTTGCTGAACAGGCATTGGACAAATGTGGGGTGACAATCATAGTTAAAGACGGCTCCACCTTGGGAGGGGTAGGCTGTGTTTCCGACAAACTGACAACGGATAAATGTTGGGAATGAAGGCTCATCCGTATACCGCCAGGTATAATTCATCATCCCTCCTCCCTCGCTGGCCGTGTTGCCGGTCAAAACACAATCGACAAGTATTACGCTGCAAGCATTATTAAACATTGCACCACCCCAACTAGTAGAAGAATTGTTTATTAATCTGCAATTTGTAAGGGTGGGTTTACCGCGGTAACTGTATATTGCCCCTCCGTATCCGGAATTCCCACTGAACGTGCAGTCTCTTAGGTCAGGGCTGCTACTCCGGTTGTACATCGCGCCGCCTTTCCGATGACCAGTGTTTGTGCTTAAAATGCAGCTATTTATCAAGGGGCTTGAATAAGAGCAGTAGATACCGCCTCCGTCTTCTGCCGCATAATTGGCAACGATTGTGCATTTATCAATTCTTGGGCTTGCCCGGTCAAAGTAGACGCCACCACCATATTCCGCGCTCCCATTGCGCAAGGTAAATCCTGCAAGTACCGAATTTGCGTCTTCATTGTTATGGAAGTAGAAGGCCCGTCCGAGACCGTTGCAGTCGATGATCGTTCGGGTCACGACACCGGGATCATTTGGATCCGTGCTTCTAACCGTAATGGCCTTGCCCTTAAAATCCAGGTCGCGGTTGCCGTCTCCGGCATAGGTCCCATCAGCCACCAGGACAGTATCGCCGTCGTTGGCATCGTCTATAGCCGCCTGGATATTGTTGAAGTCCGCCGGGGCATCGTCATCGACGGTGATCGTCCTTGCGCGGCAGGGGATTGCCGCCAGTATTACAAGGATGGAGATGACGGTTCTCATAGTCTTTGTCACCGGCATTTTATTATAGTTGAGTATAAGGGTTTTCGGCCGACTTGCTCCGGTTTCATTTTGTCAGAGTTTCTTCGGCGCCAGCCTCAGTGTCACCCTGGTCCCATTGCCGGGGGAAGATTGAATATCAATATCACCGCCTATGTACTGCATTCGCTCTCGCACGCTGAAAAGACCAAAGCCCCCCTTCTTGTCCTTGTCTGTCGGGGGATGCGCCTTCGACGTATCAAAACCTATACCGTCGTCTTCAACCGTTATCTGAATTGTCCCTGCAATCATGCCGATACCCACATTCAGCGTAGCTGCCTGAGCATGCTTAACCACATTTAGCAGAAGCTCCCTGACAACTTGAAACAGCGTTACCTTGAGCGTATCGTCCAGGACAATCGGCTCCCCGCCCGAATTCAGAAGGCAATGAATGCCGTACTTGTTTCGGACCTGATCTTCCAGCCATTTATCGACCGCCGCCTCTAAGCTCAGCTCATACAGAGCCGGGTCGCTCAGCTCAAATGTGAGCGACTGAATATCATTGATCACGCCGTCGAGTGTGGCGCATACGTCATTGACGTAATCTCCCGTTGCAGCGGTGGATTGCCGCCACAGCGGCGACTGCAATTGGAGCTTGGCCAGGAGAATTCTCTGAGCGACATTGTCGTGAAGGCCGCGGGCAATTCGGCGCCTCTCTCGCTCCTCCGCCAGGGACAATTCCGAAGCGAGGGCCTTCAATTGAGCTTGATATTCCGACATTTTGTGCTGTGCCTCCACTCGGTCGGTGATATCGACGACCGCCGTTCGAAGGCGAGCGGATTTCCCTTTCTTATCATCCTCCGGCGAGCTTACAAGCTGGGCATAGAACTCCGAGCCGTCTTTCTTCACCATCTTGACGTCACATGCCCGCCCTGTTCCGGCCGCAAGAACCTCCCGCCAGTGCAAATAGAATCGGTCCGCGTCGCCTTCAACGACAAAGCGAGACAAAGGCGAGCCGAGCAGATATTGTCTTTCGGCGAGCAGCATCGCTGCGGCCGTAAGATTTGCCTCAAGGATTATTCCTTTATCGCTGATTGTAAAATAGCCCACCGGCGCAAAATCATAAAGCTCGCAATAATTGGCGTGGGATCGTTCAAGCTCAACCTGCGCTTGTCGAAGCTCTTCGTTCTGCATCTCCAGCTCAATCTGGTGCACCTGAAGCTCGTGGATCAGCGTTTTGGCGTCCTTTGCCGCCGGCTGGCGCAGTTTCTCGGGTTGACGGGCGGCCTTCTCCTCGGCCTTTACGCGAAGGTCAGCGCTCCCGGCTGATTCGGCTCTGTTTTTTTCCATTGGTTTTCTCCACGCGTACCGGTTCTCTGTCTGCCTATTTACTATTTTTGCACTTGCTGATGTCCCGCTCGGTCGTGCCCACGCCTACTATGTCGCCATTATGGTCCGTCAGCTTCGAAATAGTCAGCCAGACGGTCAGGATACGTCCGTCCTTGGTCAAACGCTGCGTCTCCAGCGACGCGACTGCATGCCCCATTTCGATTTCTTTGATCAGGCTCAGCGCCTCTTGCCTTTTGTGCTCGGGCACGATTCTGCAAATATTCATCGCCAGCGCTTCGGCCTCGGTGTAGCCGTACATCCTCTCGGCGCCTTTGTTCCAGGCCGTGATCCTCCCATCAGGACCGAGAGCCATCACCGCGTCATTCGAATCGATCACGACGCCGGCCAGGCGCCGAAGGCGTGTCTCCAGCTCCACCTGTCTGGATATATCTACAAAGGTCATAACAACTCCTTCGATGGCGTTCTCAACCGTCCGGTAGAGTAATATACGCATCGAATACCATATCCCATCCTTGGCCAGCAGGTCAACCTCTTTCGGTATTAGCGTCCGCAGTGTCTCCTCTGCATCCTTCAGGAGATTCGGATAGTCTATCTTGGACGTGATGTCGCGAAGAGGCCGCCCGATATCCGTCTGAATCAAGCTGAATATCTTACTCGCCGACGAGGTGTACTGCTTGACGTTCAGGTCGGTATCCAGAAAGATCGTCCCGATCTGAGTGCTCCCGAGAAGGTTGCTCAGGTCGTTGTTGGCTCGCGACAACTGGTTTACTTTCTCCTGAAGCTCCGAGTTGACGGTATCCAGCTCCTCGTTTGTTGACTGAAGCTCTTCTCTCGATGTCTCCAACTCCTCATTTGTGCTCTGAAGCTCCTCATTTGTGCTCTGCAATTCCTCGTTGGTCGATTTGAGCTCCTCGTTGCTTGTCTCCAGCTGTTCAATGGTTGTCTGGAGGTATTCTTTCGTTGACTGCAGCTCCTGCCCCAGGGCCTTGATGCGGGAGTCGGTTATCTGCTCTGCTATTGCCCCTTTCTTTTTTGTGCCTGGTTTCGCCTCCACGTCTTTATGCTCAAACATCACCATCATCAGCTCGCCCATCGCGGGATCTTTTACCACCGGCCTGACCACGATGTCAACGGTCGTAAAACCGCCGTCACGCTTAAACTGAAGCCCCCTCGAAGCGACGGCCTTCCTCTCTCTTGCCGCCCGGTGCAGTATCGTGCCGAGCTTGTAGCGAAGCTCCTCACGCGCCATATTCAGAATGTTGAAACTCGCCTCTCCGATCGGCGGACTCAAGAACCTCTCCGTCTGGCCATGAAAATAAAGAATCTCATATTTCTCATTGACCAGGACACAGGGAGGCGCATAATCCTGAATAATCGTCTTTTCCGCAAGCTGCTGGATATTTGCCGTGCTCAGTGCCCTCTTTGCCCCGGTCTCCCCGGCTTCGCCGGATGAATCCTGCAAAGGCGGCACCGGATACTCGCCGGCTATCCTCTTGGCGCCTTTTCGCTTGAAGATTCTCTATTTTGCATCCACGACCGCAAACCGGTCGCCGAATTCCCCGATTGTCTCCGATGTTCCCAAGAGCATGAAGCCCCCCGGCTTCAACGTGTAATGGAATAGAGGGATTATCTTCTTCTGAAGAACCGTGTCCATATAGATAAGAACGTTCCTGCAGCAGACCAGGTCCAGCTTGGAAAAAGGCGCGTCCTTAATCAGATTCTGTGTGGCGAACACCACCATCTCCCGGATTTGTTTCTTCACCCTGTAGGTGCTCTCCTCCTTAATGAAGAAACGCTTCAACCTGTCTGCCGAGACGTCGGCTGCAATGCTCTCCGGATAAAGTCCCTGTCTCGCGTATTCTATCGCGTCCCGGTCGATATCGGTGGCGAAGACCTGTATGCTGGGAGGCATTTTCAGATTCTTGATATTCTCCACGATCAGAATAGCTATTGAATAGGCCTCTTCGCCGGTGGCGCAGCCCGGGACCCACACACGCACCGTTGACTCCGGCCCCTTGCCCTTCAGCATAGCCGGGAGAACTCTCTTGCCGAGAATTTTGAAAGCCTCCGGGTCCCTGAAGAAATTCGTCACGGTTATCAGGATATCTTTGAAAAGAGCACATCCACCTCCGGCTCGTTCTCTTGCAGATAACGTGTGTACTTGCCCAGGTCGTCAATCTGATGGACGGCCAGGCGCCTCTCTATCCTGCGCTGTATCGTGTTTTGTTTGTAGTGCGAAAAGTCATGACCCGTCTTCGAGCGGATGAGCAAGAATATCTTGCGCATATAGTCCTCAGATTTCTCCTTCACAGCTGGGACCTGCACGTGCCCCCCGATGTACGGATGCTGCACGTACTTCATCAGCTCACCGAACATCTTCTCGACGGGCAGAACGTAATCCACAAGGCCGGTGTCTATCGCGTTCCTCGGCATGCTGTTGTATCGTGCCTGGTCCTCATCCTGCACCATCGCCATTCCGCCGGCGCCCTTGATCGCCTTGAGACCTAATGTCCCGTCCGTACCTGTCCCCGACAGGATAATGCAGATTGCCTTTTCACCCTGGTCATCCGCCAGAGACCGGAAGAAATAGTCTATGGACAGACGTGCGCCTCGTGTCTCGGCGGGGTCGGTCAGAGACAACCGGCGATCTATAATCGCCACATTCTTGTCCGGCGGATTAAGATAAATGCAGTCGGGTTCAATCTTCGTCCCGTCTTCGATCTGCAGCACGTTCATCTCGGTGTATCTCTTCAAAAGCAAATCCATGATGCTCTTGTGGCCGGAAGCCAGGTGCTGGATAATTACAAAAGCCACGTTTCTGTTCGCCGGCGCATGGGAGAAGAACCCTTCAATCGCCTCTAAACCGCCCGCGGAAGCGCCAATCCCGACGACTGGAAACCTGCCTTCTCCATTCTGCGCAGATTCTGTGGCGCTCCGGGCTGCTCCCTTTCTCCCCGTTTTCTTCTGAGAATTCGCTTTTCTTACTTTTCTTTTTGCAGCTTGCTTTTTGCGTGGCATATCGGCCCCCCTTGCATTGTCTTATTTTTCAACGCTCGCCCGGCAGCCCACCCATGCCCCCGCTCTACCATAGTTGCAACGTCGCCTGAATCCTTCACAAGAGCCGCCGTTGTGCCGGCAGTACAATGGCAAGTTATCGCAGTTGCACAGAAAGTCAAGAGAATTCTCAACAAAATTTCAAACACGGAGATTGCAGGTTTCAGCCTCGCGGTCGGCAACAATAGGGGTTTCTTCCGGCAAAGCGACCCTGCGTGGCGCTGACGGGTTCTTATCAGGCTGACAAGGGGGTGATTTTGTTGGTTCTTGACACGCCGGGCGGACTGTTTGCGGCGGCCAAGTTTTTACGGGCAATTTACAGAACGAAAGGGCGTTTCAGCGTTATATTCTATGTATGAGACGAAGTGCACAAGGACATAAGGGCACAAGAACACAAGAGCATAAGGGCACAAGACAGAATACAGGAGACAGAATACAGAAGACAGTTATTACGTTAAAGGAGATTTGAAATGGGTCGTTCGATTAGAAGAATGATTGGCTGTTTGGGCGTTTTGTTTTGGTTCACGGCGGGGCCGGCTTGGGCGAGGATGGAGCATATCAGCGTTCGTCCGTTTGCGTCGAATGTCATTGTTCCGCAGAGCAGGCCTATTGCCTTTGCTCCCGACCGGCGCGGGGCTATCGAGATCACCGACGTTGAAGTGCTGATCGACATCATAGAGAGCACCGCCACCACTACGATTGAGATTCGATTGCAGAATACGAGCAACAGCCGGCAGGAGGCGGAGCTGATTGTCCCCGTCCCCGACGGGGCCATAGTGCGCGGATTTGCCTACGATGGGCCCGAAGGCATGATAACGGCGGAAGTCCTGGCAAAGGAGGAGGCCAGGAGAATCTATCAGGAGCTGGTCTCGAAGATTCGCGACCCGGCCTTGGTCGAGTTCATCGGCTACAACCTGATTCGCTCGAGCGTTTTCCCCGTCGAGGCGCACGGCAAGCAGAAGGTCCGCCTCACCTACGAGCATTTGTTGGAGGCCGACGGCAGCCGCGTCGATTACGTCCTGCCCAGGACGGAGGCCCTCGAATACGCCGTGCCCTGGAAGGTGAAGGCCAATATCAAGGCCAAGCGTCCCATCTCGACTGTTTATTCGGCCAGCCACAAGCTCGATATCGAGCGCGAGAGCGACAAGGAGATGACCGTCAAGATCGCGCTCGACGCTGAGCGAGACCCCGGGGCGTTTCGCCTTTCGTACTTAGTTCAGGAGGATGGCGTAACGGCCTCGATGTTTGCATATCCCGAAGAAAAAGTCAGAGGGGGGTATTTTCTGCTGCTGGCCGGTCTGCCCCATAAGGGGCAAGCCGCCGAGGGATTAAAGCACGTCGATACGCCCGCAATAAAGAGGGAGTTGACGCTCGTTATCGATCGCTCCGGCAGTATGCGGAATGAAAAAATCGAGCAGGTCAAGGAGGCTGCGCTGCAGATTGTCGCGGGCCTGGACAACGGGGAGGCGTTCAACATTATTATCTACAATAACACCGTGCAGTGGTTCTCGCCCAAGCCGGTTCTCAAGAGTAAAGAGACCGCTGAGGCCGCCGCCGCTTATATCGAGGGCGTTACCGCTTCCGGAGGGACCAATATCTACGATGCCCTGAAAACCGCATTAGAGCAAGAGCCCGCCGAGGGGATGCTGCCGATAGTCCTGTTCCTCACCGACGGCCTACCCACCGTCGGCAATACGTCCGAGATTGCAATTCGCGAATTAGTGATGAAGTCGAATCCTCACAAGCGCCGCGTCTTTACGTTCGGAGTCGGCGTCGATGTGAATGCCCCGCTTTTAGAGAAGATAGCCGACGAGTCGCGTGCCAGGGCCGAGTTCGTCCTGCCAAAAGAAGATGTCGAGGTCAAGGTGGGCAAAGTCTTCAAACGGCTGACCGGCCCGGTCCTGGCCGATGCGAAGCTGGAGGTCGTTAAGGAGGACGGCGAGCCGGCCCTGGGCCGCACGCGCGACATCATGCCCCAAACCCTGCCCGACCTCTTCGAGGGCGACCAGCTTGTACTCTTAGGCCAGTACGTCGGCGAAGAGCCCGTGACATTTCGGATTAGCGGAAACTATATGGGCGAAGATCGCAAGTTCAAGTTTACATTCGAATTTGATAAGGCCGACAAGCGAAACGGAT
>Ga0315277_10006284_pt1 | contig 15599 bp, 9 predicted proteins | sample YL17G05_15_MG_FD_203695 | JGI IMG/M metagenome (GOLD analysis project Ga0315277, IMG submission 203695) | Sediment microbial communities from Yellowstone Lake, YNP, Wyoming, USA - YL17G05_15 | ecosystem: Environmental > Aquatic > Freshwater > Lake > Sediment | place: USA: Wyoming | collected...
AGTCAAGGCGGTGCGAGGCCCTCTGGCAGAGTGCAGCTTGCTGATTCTGCCTGCTGCGACGAGAATGGGCTCGCATGGAGAGCCTACAGCCGCAGCTAGCACGGACTGCCGCAAGGGTGCTCTCGCCCGAGAACCTTGCCCAAGACTTCGCCGCCAAGGCCGAGATCGCCCGACAAGGTGTGCGGGCCCTCTATGAGGCGGTCCTGGCCGCCGAGCCTGCTGCGTTCCAGGATTGGAAGACCCTTCTCGGCCAGGCTTCCGGCCATGATCCGGACAGGCCGTGGGCGAAAACCAAGCAACCGGCAGCTTTTGGCGGAGCGGCAGGGTGGCACTGGCGTCACGCTAGTGGCACGGTCAGGCTGGAGCCAGACGCGATGCTCTTCGCGCTGCACACCTACTATGCCCTGGTCGTCAAACTGCTGGTCGGCCAGATCATCGCCCACTGCCGTGGGTTGCCGGCCCCGCTGGAGGGGCTTCTGCGGGCAGAGGGTTCCGAGCGGCTGCGGCTGGAAATGGAGCAGCTCGAAGCCGGCGTCATCTCCGCCCGGACAGGCTTGGCAGGTCTGGGCCGCGACGATCCCTTCTGCTGGTACACGGCCGCCTGGTGTGAGCCGATCGAGGGACTGGTCCGGCAACTGGCTGCCCGTCTGGCAGCATACGATCCAGCCACGCTGCCGAAGCACCCAGAGGGTACCCGGGCCGGCAACGGCGACCTGTTGGGCCAGTTTTACCAGGAACTCTTCCCCAGGGAGATCCGCCACCGGCTGGGAGAATATTACACTCCGGGCTGGCTGGCCGATCACGTGCTCGACGTGGCGGGATACTCCGGCGAGCCGGATGGGCGGCTGCTCGACCCCGCCTGCGGTTCGGGGACCTTCCTGATCGAGGCCATCGGCCGCGTCCGCCGCTGGCACCAGTCGCATGGCGGACAATGCCGGTTGGGCCAGCGCGAACTCTGCCGCCAGATCCTGGCCAACGTGGTTGGCTGCGATCTGAACCCTTTGGCCGTGATTACGGCCAAGGCCGACTATCTGCTGGCCCTGGGCGATCTCCTGCCGCAGGCCGACCATCTGGAGCTACCTATCCACCTATGCGACTCGATTCTGGATGCCCCGCCCGCGCTCGGCCGCTTCGACTACGTGGTGGGCAACCCGCCCTGGATCGCCTGGGACAACCTGCCGGCCGAGTACCGAGAGGCCACCAAACCGCTCTGGCGGAGTTACGGCCTGTTTTCGCTTTCGGGCAACGAAGCGCGGCACGGCGGCGCCAAGAAAGACCTCTCGATGCTGATGACCTACGCTAGCGCCGACCGGTTCCTCAAACACGGCGGGCGACTGGCGATGGTCGTCACCCAGACGCTGTTGCAGACCAAGGGCGCCGGCGAGGGGTTCCGACGTTTTCGCCTTGGCTCGGAAGGGGAACCGCTCAGGGTGCTGCGGGTGGACGACATGGTGGCGTTGCGGCCCTTCCCGGACGCGGCGAACTTCACCTGTACGATCCTGCTGGAAAAGGGGGCCCCCACGCGGTATCCCGTGCCTTACGTCAAGTGGTCGCCCAGCGACGCGGCGGGTGGCTGTTTGACGGATGGCACTGGCGGGCGGCACTGGCGTCACGCCAGTGGCACGCCAGTGGCACGGCGGACGTACCAGGCCGAACCGATTGACCCGCGGCAGCCCGGCTCGCCCTGGTTCGTGCGGCCCGAGGGTCTGAAGACGGAGCTGGCCCGGCTGGTTGGCCCGTCCGACTATGTGGCCCATCTGGGCGCCAACAGCGGCGGCGCCAACGGCGTCTACTGGGTACAGGTCCTGGGCAGGGTAGACGGCGGCGTGCTGGTGCGGAACCTGGCCGAGAAGAACAAGTCCCACCTTACGGCGGTCGAGCAAGTGGTCGAGCCGGACCTGCTCTACCCCTTGGTCCGCTGGGCCGACGTGGCGCGGTATCGCGTGGTGCCCTCCGCCCACGTGCTGCTGGCCCAGAACGTGACCACCCGCACCGGCATCGACCCGGCGGTGATGCAGCGCGAGTATCCCCAGACCTATGCCTACCTGCGGAGGTTCGAATCGGTGCTCAGTGGGCGGGCCGCGTACCGACAGTATCAAGAGCGCAAGGCGTTTTACTCGATGTACAACGTCGGCTCGTACACCGTGGCGCCGGTCAAGGTGATCTGGCGCCGGATGGATCGGCGGCTGAGCGCGGCCGTCGCCCAGCAGGCCGATGACCCGCTCTTGGGCCCCAGGCCGATGATTCCGCAGGAGACGTGCGTGCTCGTCGAGGCGGGATCGACCGCCGAGGCCCACTACATCTGTGCAGTGTTGAACAGCTCGATCGTCAATTTCCTGGTCAGCTCCCACAGCGTCTGCGGCGGCAAGGGCTTCGGCACGCCCGGCATGCTCGATTTCGTCAAGCTTCGACGGTTCGATTCGGGCGATCCGCGGCACGTGGAGCTTTCGGCGTGCAGTCGCATGGCGCACCTGGCCGCGGCCTGCGGCAACCACCCGGACGAGATCCAGCGCCGCATCGACCAATTGGCCGGGGAGCTGTGGGGACTCGACCCGGGCGAATTGAGGGCGATCGGCACATAGGGCGCGCTCACAAACAACGTGGACAAATTGTAGCAGGCACACTCCGTGTGCCGTCCGCGGGTTACCGCACACGGAGTGTGCCTACTACACTGGTATTGAACAGGTTATTACTGAGCGCCCACTTAGCGGTCCGCTTTGGCGGACTCTTCGGATGGAGACAGTTGACCACCGGGCGGGCGGGGAATCTCGACCAGTCTCGCCAGCCAAACCCCCTGTTTTGTGTACTCCGCGACTACCCGGCCCTCCGCCAACGCCCCCCGGATCACCTCCAAGTCGGCCCGGCGGTGGTAGATCACCGCGACACGGCAATCCGCAAAGCGCTGAGGTTGACTTGGGTCCCAGCCAACCAGCGGCGTGCGGCCCTCACGCAACGCCGGCTGCAATGCGGGAGAGGAAATGGCCACCGCCGCGGCCTGCCAGGGGGCCAGGTGCGGGGCCAGCACGATCGGGCGGCCCTCGGACCGGGCAACGGCCTGCTCCAGCAGCGGTTCACGGACCGCGTCGCCCCAATACGATACCTCGAACCCCAACCGCCGGGCACCTGCCAGGCCGCCGACCAGCAGGCTGTAGTGGCTCAACTGGCACGGATGGTAGACGGCCAGGCCCGTACCTTGGAGCACCATGAACAGCCCCAGGCCAAGCAGTCGCAGGCGGCGCGACAGCGACGGCAGCCCGGGATGCTCGACCAGCCACTTGGCGCCGACGCCTGCCCAGACCGCCCACAGCGGAAAGACCATCAGAAACAGCCGCACACCATCGTACACCGGCACTCCAGGCAACGAGAATACTACCAGCACGAACAGCCCTGTGCCGGCCACCAGGGCCAGGTGGGGCTCGGCGTTCCACCGGCGGCGCCTCGCCCAGATGCCCAACAGCCCCAGAAGCAACAGCCCCAACGGCAGGACCACCACGAACATCACGGCCGGATAGTGCCAGGGCACGTCGCGGTCGGTCCAGACCCGTCCGGCGTAGAACACGTTGATGGCCTGCCGGCCGGCCCCGCTGGCCAGGAATTGCCTGAGGTGGGCGATCGGTGCCAGCCACAGCCAGGGCCAGCCGGCATACAGCGTAGCCATCCCAGACGTGCCCCAGGCGGCCACAGGCAGCCACGCCCTCCGGCGGAGGCGCCAGACCAGCCAGGCGACGACCGGCGGGAAGAGCAGCACGCCGTGCAGCCGCACGAGCATCGCCAGCCCCCAGACAATTCCGGCCAGGACGAAATGCCACCATCGCCCGCCCCGGCCGGCCGCTGCCACGGCCAACAGGGCCGCCACGAAGAATACCGTCGTCAGCGTATCCAGTGCCGCCAGGTGGGCGTGGCCGAAGGCACGTGGGACCAGCACGACTCCCGCGGCAGCAATCGTTCCCGCCAGATGGCCTTCCACCCGCGCCGTCCACAGTCCTACCAGCAGCACCAGCAGGCCAAAGGCCAGCGCCGGGGCGAAACGCGCAGCGGCGATCGAGACGATCTCCGGGTCGTCCGGCCGCAGGTCGAACAGGTGATGGGTCCAGCCGAGGATCCAGTGGCCCAAGGGGGCCTGGACGGGCGGGCACCAACCTTGGGTTGGTCGGCCGGGCGTCCAGGGGAAGTTCTGCCGGATGTGGCCCGAGTCGAAGAACGCCAAGCCCTGGTGACGCCAGGCGGCCACCAACCGCTTGCCGGCGTCCACGTGGTACAGCTCATCGCAGGTCACACCCGGTCCGGCAGCATGGGGTGCCAGGGTGCTCAGCGTGGCCACGGTAGCGGCCAGGGCGACCAGCATCGGTCCGACGGGTTTCCGGGCGAGGTCAGACGGCATGGAGGGGCACCCTTTCCCCGATCCCCAAGCGGACCCACACGGACACTTAAGCCGAGACAGCGTGTGCCACTGTTTGCCGCCAGGCAAGCAGTGGGGCTATGCTTGCCGGCCGGCACTGCTTCTGAGAAGCAGTGGCACACACCATTAGCACAACTCTCTATGTGGGTCCACTTAGCTCCGGCAGCATGGAATATGATCGACCCTGCGGCCCGTTTCAACCCACGCCGCGCGAAAACGCGCGCAGCAGACGACGAGGGGGGAGAGGCTGGCGTGGCAGGAGGAGAGGGGAGTGCGGCTGCGGCGCGGCCAAGAAAAGATTATCCGTCGCGGGGGTCTGGCCGCGACGGGTTAGGTGGATCGGCGAATGGTTATAGGGTTGGCAAGAGGTCAACGGGCACCGACGGGGCACCATGCGAAGCATGGTCACGTTGGTCGCCGGGTGGCTGACCTCAGACGAGTTCTTTCCTCGCGCCGATCAGCGTCCGCAATCGTTCCGCAAGCAGGGCGGCATCGAACGGCTTCTTGAACGTCTCGTTGATGCTCGAGCGGTCGAAGCTCGTCGAGCTGCCGTCGTCCGGCAACAGGGCGATCAGAATCACTTCCGCAAACTCGGCGTTGCGGCGGAGATTCTGGCAGATCTGCAACGCCTCGGTGCGTCCGATCGAGAAATCGACGATGATGCAGTCCGGGTGGAAGCTCTCGGCTTGGATCCCGGCGTCAAAACCGCTGGCTGCCACTCCCACTTTGAACGAACGGTCCAAGGGCAACTCACGCTTGAGGTTCTCGACCAAGACCTGATCCTGGGCCACGATCAGCACCTTGGCCATCGCCTCGTCTTCCAAGTCGCCCAACGGCATGCCGTGTTCCTTGAGGAACTTGATCAGGTAATCCCGCGGAATCCGTCGGTCTTGCGATCCGGGGATGCGGTATCCCTTCAGGCGGCCCGAGTCGAACCACTTACTGACGGTGCGGGGGGCCACCTTACAGATCTTGGCGACCTGACCAGTTGTGAAGACCTTCATCGCAGGCTCTCCGAAATTTTTCACATTGGTTTCTGTTGTGTCCGGCCAGGACGCGGAGTCCTCGCCGAGACTTTATCGCCCCTTGCCTGCGGCACACTGCAAGTTTGTCGTTCCCTCGGGCCGGCGGGGGGACCCACCGGCAGTCCGCAAGCATCTGGGTCGGGGCCTTCCGTAGTTCGCTTCTGTAGGCTGTCGTTCAGTTCCTTCTGATCCGCGCCGTATAAATTACTTCGGTCGCCGCGCCATCCGGAAGCCAGAGAAAATCCGCAAAATAGAGAAGGTGCGTCCTAATCACCACATCACGAATCACGCAATCTCCCGGCAAGACTACTCGCCGAACTACGCGAGGAAGGGGGGAAAACACAGACCATCCGCCATGGAGAGTCGGCGGCGGACCGTCAAGGCAGCGCCTTCAAGGTAGGTTCCCCCCTTTAGGCTTGTTCCGCGTGGGCCGCGCAGCAGACGCTATAACTCCGCCATGGAACAAGCCTTCCGATGATTAACTTCGCCTCGGATCGGGCTGCGACTTTAGAAACTTTCTCGGGTTGTAACGGCCAATCCGATCGTGCGGCTATTGCCGGAGCTGTCGGACAGAATGATTTTGCCGCCGCTAGCAATCCAAAGCATTGCGACGTCTGGCGTTACAACTCCACGCCCAACGACCCTGCCGGTTGTCCGAGGCGGAGGCTTCCCGGAAGAAATCCCGTGCACGTCCGTTCGTCTGGTGCATGAACAGTCCTGAAAGACCCATCGCCCACACGCTGGCTCGGCCAAGAAAAACCGGGGAATTTCGCCAGCAGGCCCCCTGGGATGGTCTGCCTAACCGAAGCTATCGAGTTTCGCAGCAGCGGCCGGTACAATGATCCATAATGATTCGCGCTACTCCAAGTAGGCAGAGAGGGTCTGCGGCAGACGGGCCGGGCGGCCGGCTCCGGTTCTTGTTGACCGTCGTCCTGCTGGCTTTGCCGCTGCTGGCCCTGGTTCCAGCAGCGGAGCAGGTTTCGCAGCCCGCCGATCTGCCGCAGATTGCCGCCCCTGCCGCTCCCAAAACCCTCGACGAGTTGAAGGGTTTGGAGGAGAAGATCCGCCGCGTGGCCGAGAGGGTGCGGCCTTGCACCGTCGGCGTCTCCGACGGCAGCGGCGTGGTCGTCAGCGAGGACGGCTACGTGTTGACCGTAGCCCACGTGAGCGAGCGGGCGGGACGCACCGTGAGAATTACCTTTCCCGACGGTCGCAGGGTCCAGGGGAAAACGTTGGGAAACGACCACGGCCTGGATGCGGGCCTGGTGAAGATCACCACCAAAGGAAAGTGGCCGTTTGTGGAGCTGGGACGCTCCGACTCCTTGAAGCTCGGTCAGTGGTGCCTGGCCGTGGGGTATCCCGTCTCCTTCGACCGACGCAAGCTCCCCCCAATCCGGATCGGACGCGTTCTGGGGCGGAGTTCGCGGATGCTGGTGACCGACTGCATGATCATGGGCGGCGATTCCGGCGGGCCGCTGTTCGACTTGGAGGGCAAGGTGATCGGCATCGGCAGCCGCTGCAGCGATGCGGTGACCGTGAACCTGTACGTTCCCGTCGACGCTTTCCGCGACTCCTGGGATCGGCTGGCCAAAGGAGAAGATTTCGACAGCCTGGCACGCACGGTGGCGTTTCTGGGCGTTTTCCCGGGGGAGGACGAGAAGCAGGCGGGCATCGAAGGAGTCGTTCCCGGATCGCCGGCCGAAAAAGCCGGCATGAAAGCCGGCGACGTGCTCGTGAAGTTCGACGGCCAGTTGCTCAAGCGGTACGCCGACTTTGTGGCCTTGTTAGAGAGGAAGAAACCTGCGGACAGAGTCCAACTCCAGATACGGCGGGGTGAAGAGACACTCGACTTGACGGTGACCCTGAGCCAACGCGAAGAGTAGGTAGGAGGAATCGTCAGCATGGGAACCAAGTTCTCCTGCGCCGCCGTCATGGCTGCCTGGTTCTGGCTGTATCCTGTCGCAGCCGCTCCCTGGACTGACAGTATCGGCTGGTCGGACTTGGGGGGGCCGGGGTCGAGCGCCAGCGAGCCCCCGGACTGCCGGGGGCCTGGGGGCTCACTTCGTTCGACCCCAGCCACCCGTTCCGCAAACTTGGAACTACTGACTGACGAACGGCCGAAGGCAGAGTCCGAACCCAAGACCGCAGGCGAGGGGGTTATTCAGGATGAGGTGGGGGGGCCTACCCAACCCCCTCCACTGATAGGTGACGGACGAGGGGACCGCGACGGACGCCCGAGCCGCCGCGGACCGGGCCGTTGGTGGTGGCGCGACGCCGACCCCCGCCGCAGGACACACCCCGACGTCTTAGCCGCCTTTCGGCGAGCCATCCTCCCGACAAGGGCGGCGACCGTACGCATCATGGTCGACGGCCAGCCCGCCGCCCTGGGGGCGATCGTGGAGCCGGACGGACACGTCGTCAGCAAAGCGAGCCTGCTGGAGGGGAAGATCACTTGCCTACTGCCCGACGGCCGGGAGCTTCCGGCAAGACTCCTCGGAGCCGACGAAGAGAACGATCTGGCGTTGCTGAAAGTGGAGGCCAAGGGCCTGACTCCGGTCTCCTGGCGCCCGGGAGGCGCGCCGCCCGTGGGTAGCTGGGTGGCTACCGTCGGCCAGCAAGCCGACCCGTTGGCAATTGGGGTCGTCAGCGCTGAGCCGCGGACCATACCTGGCCCCAGACGTCCTCCGCCCCGGCGTGGCGTACTGGGTGTCAGCCTGGAGCCAGCGGACACCGGACCACGGATCGAGAAGGTCGTCGGGGGAAGCGCGGCCGAGAAGGCCGGGCTGAAAGTCGGCGATATCGTCCACGGTATCGACGGCAATCCCCTGACAACCGTCCAGCAGATGATTGAAGCCGTGGGCAGCCACCCTCCCGGCGAGAAGATCACCCTGCTGATCGCGCGGGACAGGGACGAGCTGCGGCTGACGGCCACTCTGGAGAAGTTGCAGCCGGATTCCGGCGGTGGTCTCGCCCCAGAGGACGGCTGGGGTGGCGGGCCCTTCAGCCAGCGCCGCTACGGCTTCCCGTCCGCCATGCCACACGACACGGTGCTCAGTCCGACCGATTGCGGCGGGCCGCTGGTAGACACCGACGGCAAGGTGGTGGGAATCAACATCGCCCGGGCCCTCCGCGTGACCAGCTATGCGATCCCGGCCGACGTGGCTCGAAAGGTTGTGGCGGAGCTGAAGAAGAAGGCCCCTTCGGACTAAATGACTCGCATGATTCCGGGAATTCACCAATGCGCAGAGGAGGCAGTGGCACCGGCGTCTCGCCGGTGGTTTCCGACCACTATGTACCCCCTCGCCTTCCACCGGCGAGACGCCGGTGCCACTTGCCTCCTGGAACCGTGCGAGCCCATTTACGCGAGACGCAAGCCCACGTGGCGGAGGGACTGCCGATTTGGGAGGGCTGCCCAAGGCCGGTCACGGCTTCGCCGACGTGCCGTCGAGCCGCCGGAGGTTGCCCCACTGGAGGTCGAACGGCGGGTCGTCCCTGATCGGAAACCGGGCCGCCAGCTTCTCGTCCAGGTCGATGCCCAGCCCGGGCCGGTCGCTCACCGAGTAGTACCCGCCCTTCAATTCGGGGCAACCGGGAAAGACGTCCTGCTCGGCCTGGTTGAACTGCCGGGCCTCCTGGATCCCGAAGTTGGGCACCGCCAGGTCGAGATGCACGTTGGCGGCGTGTCCCACGGGCGAGACGTCGCCCGGCCCGTGCCAGGCAGTACGCACCGCAAAGAACTCGCACAGCGCCGCGATCTTTCGCGCCATGGTCAGTCCCCCGACCTGCGAGATGTGGACCCGAATGAAGTCGATTAGCCGGTCGCTGACCAGGCCGACCCATTCGTGCGGGTTGTTGAACAGCTCGCCCATGGCGATGGGCGTGCTCGACTGCTGGCGGAGCTGCTTGAAGTAGCCGATGTCCTCGGGGCTGAAGGGGTCTTCGAGGAAGAACGGGTGATAGGGCTCCAGGTCTTTGGCGAGTTGGATGGCCAGGATGGGCGGCACTCGCTCGTGGACGTCGTGCAGCAGCTCGACCTGGTCGCCGAGCTTGCTGCGGAGGTGCTCGAACAGCCGGGGCACCAGGCGGACGTAGGGTTTCGGCTCCCAGGCCTGGCTGCGGCCGGGTACCCTCTGGGTGCCCGGCGAGCCCCTGTCACCTCGCGGCGCGCCGGCACCGTAGGTGGACTGTCCCGGGACCGAGACCTGGACCCGCACGTGCCGGTATCCCTGTTCCATGTACTCCCGCACCCGCTGCTCGACCTGGGCGAAGTCGCCGCCGCCGGCATGGCGATAGGTATCGACACCCGTGCGGCACTTCCCGCCCAGGAGTTGATACACCGGCAAGCCGGCGCGTTTGCCGAGGATGTCCCACAGGGCTATGTCCACGCCGCTTAAGGCGTTGTTCAGCACGGGCCCGTTGCGCCAATACGAGCTGACCAGCGACGACTGCCAGACGTCCTCGATCCGGCGCGGGTCCTTGCCCAGCAGAAACGGTTTCAAATAGCGATCCACCGCCGTCTCGACCACCCGGGCGCGCTGGGTGAAGGTGGCACAGCCGAGTCCGTACAGGCCCGGCTCACTGGTCATCACCTTGACCACCACCAGCCGGATGCCGGCCGGGGCGGTCAGGATCGTCTTGACGTCGGTGATCTGTAGGGGCGGCGAGTTACTCGGCTCTGCGCCGTGTACATTCGCTTCCATCGCCCCCTGGGGCCAGGCGGCGGCCAACAGCGGCAGGCCGGCAGTTCCAGCACCGATCGTAAGACGCCCTAACCATTCGCGCCGGTTCATGGTCTTCGTCCCCTAGGAGAGTTCCCCTGGCAAATCCCAACGCGTACTCTGGGGTCCAGTATAGGCAGGTGAGGGAAGTGGGGTCAACAATCGGCCGGCCGCTTTCTCGGGGCTGCGGTTTGTGGTATGGTCTAGCGGTCCGTTGCACTTCTATTGACGGGTGCCGGGGGCAGCTTGTCTGCCCCTGAGCGGCAGCGTCGGGCAAGCCGCCACAGGCACCCGACACGTCAGTTTTGGTGCGACAGACCACGAGTCGGCTCGGCAGGAGCTTCGCTGTTCCGCGCGAGCCAACAGAATCCCAGAGTGCTGGAGGTGATGGATGGCGTCTCTCTCCGAAGCCCCTTCTTCCACCGGGGTGGAGCGGGCAACCCACGTGCGCTACGGGGTCGTGGCCTTGGCGGTTCTCCTGGCGGGCGTGACCTATCTCGACCGGGTGTGCATTTCCAAGCTGGCGCCAGAGATCATGCGCGACCTGCGGCTGAGCCAGTACCAGATGAGCTTTGTGTTCAGCGCCTTTACCGTGGCTTACGCGGCCTTTGAGATCCCCACCGCCCGCTGGGCCGACCGTCGGGGCACGCGCAAGGTCCTCACCCGGATCGTCGTCTGGTGGTCGAGTTTCACCATCGCCACGGCAGGGGCCCTCGGCTACGGCTCGCTGCTGGTGATCCGCTTCTTGTTTGGCATGGGCGAGGCAGGGGCGTGGCCCTCCGTGACCAGTACCTTCTCCCGCTGGATCCCCGCCAAAGAGCGCGGCACCGTGCAAGGGATCTTCTTCACGGGGGCCCACCTTTCCGGCGGCCTGACGCCGATGCTGGTCACGGTCCTGACGGGCTACCTTCCCTGGCGCGCGATCTTCGCCCTGTTCGGCTTGGTGGGCTTTGTCTGGGCGGCGGCCTGGTACCTCTGGTTCCGCGATGATCCCTCGCAGCATCCCCGGGTCAACGAGGCCGAGCGGCGACTGATTGTCGGCGGCCGCAAGCCCGCCGCGCCACACCACGCCAGTCGGCAGTATTGGCTGCGGCTGGCGACGCACCGCAACACCTGGCCGCTGTGCTTGATGTACATTGCCAACGTCTGCGCCTATTTCTTCTGCATTACCTGGCTGCCTACGTACCTGGAAGAGCAGTACGGTCTTTCGGCCATGCAGCTCGGGGTGGCCGCGGGCATGCCCCTGACGTTGAGTGTGCTGGGCGACCTGTTCGGCGGCGTGATTACGGACCGCATGACCCGCCGCTTCGGCCTATGGGTCGGACGATGCGGCGTGGGCGCCACCGCCTACGGACTGGCCGGCCTGGCCATGTACTTTGCCGCTGCCACCGAGGACCCGTTGGCCTGCGTGATCCTGCTCTCTCTGGCCGTGGCCGCGGCCATGTTCACCCTGGGCGCCGCCTGGGCGACCTGCATCGACATCGGCGGGAACCATTCCGGAGTGGTCAGCGCCACCATGAACACGGCGGGAAACGGCTTCGCCATGCTCGTTCCCTTCTGCACCATCTTCCTGAAGGACCGGTTCAGCACCTGGGACGCGCCGCTTTACGCGATGAGCGGGCTGTTCGTGCTGGGCATGGTCTGTTGGTGCCTGCTCGATCCGCGCAAACGAGTGTTCGATTGACCGCGGTGATTTGCCCCGATCTGGCCCCCCCCAACCCAAGAAGGCCGCCACGATGTTGCCCACCTGTCGGAAGCGTGGTTTCGTGCTCGTGATGACCGGCGTTGCCCTTGCTCTGTCGCGCTGGCCGGCAGCGTCTGCGCATGCCGCAGAGCCAAGCCGAGCCGAGATCCCGCGGCTGACGACGGTCGAAATCCGCACTCCCACAACGCCACCCGAATGGGCGCTGTGGGAGCGGCAGATTCTGGAGCGGCTCTATCCGGCGGCCGTGGAGTTCGTCGAGAAGTATACCCGCCAGGACGGGACGCTGATCTGGCGCGACCAGTGGCCCGGCATGGACGGCTCGGACGACGGCTACGAGAGCTTCTACAACTTTCCGCTCTACTACGCCCTGGGCGGCCCGGAGGAGATCCATCAACTCTCGCGCAGGCTGTGGGACGCCGTCACCCGCCAATTCACCCACTATGGACAGGTCTACCAGGAATTCGACGCCTACTACGATTGGATGCACCACGGGGAGAGTTACACCAACTTCTACTTCTTCGGCCTGGCCGATCCCACGCCGGACAAATGGCGGGAGCGGGCCGTGCGATTCGCAGGCCTGTACTTGAACGAAGACCCGGAGGCACTCAACTACGACCCAGTGCGGAAGCTGATTCGCTCGCCGATCACCGGCAGCCGGGGTCCGCGGCTGGTCAACACGGCGGAGGATTGGGTCACGCACCGGCCGGTCCTGGCCGGTTACCCCCTGCCCTACGACGACATCCCTAACGTCACCGAGAGCAGCGCCTGGGTCGACGACGCCAAGTTCCCCTTCATCCTGCAGGCGATGAACCAACGGATGATGCGGGCCGACGTGCCGCTGAACCTGACGGCCACCAGCCTGATGCTCAACGCCTACATGTACACCGCGGACGCGAAGTACAAGACCTGGATCGAAGAGTACGTCGAGGCCTGGATGGAGCGGACCCGGCGGAACGGCGGGATCCTGCCGGACAACGTCGGCCCCAGCGGAAAGATCGGCGAGACCATGGACGGCAAGTGGTGGGGCGGGTACTACGGTTGGCGCTGGCCGCACGGGCTGTTCAACCAGGTCGAGGCCACGCTGATCGGGGCCTCCAACGCCTACCTCGTCAGCGGCGACCCAAAGTACCTGGAGCTTCCCCGCTCGGTGTTCAGGCTCGTCCAGGGCAAGGCCCGCGTCGAGAACGGTCGCGTCCTGGTGCCCCACCGGCACGGCGACCAGGGCTGGTACGACTACCGGCCGATCGACCCGGCGCACCTGGTCTGTCTGTGGTCCCTGTCGCAGCAGAAGCAAGATTATCAGCGCATCGAGGAACTCACCAACGTGTCTTCCCGGGACACGCTTTCCTATCGCAAAGGCAAAGGCGATTGGGAGCACACCGGGGCGTGGTTCGCCTTTATCGAAGGGCACGACCCGGACTATCCGCTGCAAATTCTCAAGGCCACCTACGCCGAGACGCTCCGACGGCTGGAGATGACCCGCAATGATCGGACGCAACCAGCAGAGCGCGACGTGCACCACTGGCAGCAGCGCAATCCCGTCGTGCTCGAGGGGTTGGTGCAGTTGATGCTCGGCAGTCCCAACCATGTTTATCACGGCGGACTGCTTCATTGCCGCTTGTTCTATTACGATCCGCAACGCAAGCGCCCGGGCCTTCCCCCCGACGTGGCGGCGCTGGTGGACAAGATCACCCCGGAGGGCGTCTCCGTGCACCTGGTCAATCTTCATCCGAGCCAGTCGCGCGAGGTGATCCTAAAGGCCGGCGCGTTCGGCGAACACGAGTTTACCGAGGTTCGGTACGGGGACGAAACGACCCAGGTGGAGCGAGCGTTGTTTCAGATCCGCTTACGGCCCGGCGCTGCCGGGCGGCTTCAAATCGGCATGAAGCGCTTCGTCAACCGGCCGTCCTACTCCTTTCCACGGCAGGGCCCCGGAGCTTCGGGCCGCTAAGTGGATTTGCGTGATTTCGGGAATTCTGGAGTGTTTATTGACCCTCAGAAAAGTAATGTCGTTTAGCCGCCGCCGGAACGGCGGCGAACGCTCGGGCCGACGTGCCGTCGGCCGCTAAACGCACACGACTTTACTTTTCTGAGACGCAATAGCCCCGGCGGCCACGCCGGGAATTGCGCCGCGTGGCCGCGGCGGCTAAACCGCGCAGAGGGTCGGCTGCTAAACGGTGCATAATCCCGCCTAGATCAACATTCCCGCGATCGCGGCCGTCATGAAGCAGGCCAACATGCCGCCGATCATCGAGCGGAGTCCGTACTTGGCGAACTCCTTGTGGCGCTCCGGCGCCAGCCCGCTGACGCCCCCGATCATCACCGCGATGGAGCCGAAGTTGGCGAAACCACACAGGGCGTAGGTGGTGATGGTGAACGAGCGTGGGGAGAGCACGTCCTTGAACTTCCCCAGATCGCGGTAGGCCACGATTTCATTGGCCACCGTTCTCTCTCCCAGCACCATGCCTACCGTCTGGGCGTCCTTCCATTCGACTCCCATGATCCAGGCCAAGGGGGAGAACAGCCAGCCGAAGATCTGCTGGAGCGTGAGAGGTTCTCCCAAAAAGTAACCGGACGGCACCAACATCCAATCGACCAGGGCCACCAGCGCAATGAAGGCGATCAGCATCGCCGCCACGCTCAGGGCCAGTGTCAGGCCTTCGGCGGCCCCCCGGCAGGCCGCATCGAATATGTTGACGTCGGGTCGGGCAACCTCGGCCTTCACGCTGCCCTTGGTCGGCGAGTCCTCCGTCTCCGGAACCATGATCTTGGCGATCACCAGCGAGGCCGGCGCCGACATCAAGGAGGCGACCAGCAGATGGCCGGGGTTGGCTCCCGAGCTGACGTAGGCCGGCATCGTGTTGGCGGCCACCGTGGCCATCCCGCCGGTCATCATGGCCATGATTTCCGACCGGGTCATCGACCGCAGATAAGGCCGGATCATCAGCGGTGCGGTGGTCATGCCCAAGAACACGTTGGCCGCGGCGCACAACGACTCCGCCCCCGCCGTGTCCATTACCCAAGCCATGACCCGGGCCGTCACCTTGACCAACAACTGCAAGACGCGAAGGTGAAACAGCACGGCCGTCAGCGACGAGAAGAAAACGATCATCGGCAGCACCGAGAAGGCGAAGCTGCCCTTGACCAGCTCCTCGCCGAAGACCATGCTCGCCCCCGCGTCGGAGCACTTCATCAGTCCGCCGAGCAGTCTGTCTGCACAGTCAAAAGCGGGCTTTTTCAGCGGGCTCCCGATCAGCAGTATCCCCAGTAGCAGTTGCAGCCCCACGCCGCTGAGGATCAGCCGCAGGTTCATCTTCCTGCGGTTCTCCGAAAGCAGCCAGGCCAGGCCGATCATCGTCAGCAGGCCGAGGAAGCTGATCAGTCGTTCCATCGTGCATCCCTACGCGTCAGCCGTCCCGGAGGCTTCGCCGCCTATGGCAGAATGCCCTGGGATTCCACCTGTGCCACGGCTGTGCCAGCCGTGCTCGAGAGGTTGCCACCGCCACTGCTGCGATCCCCGACCACGGCTGACACAGCCGTGGCACACTGAGCCGATAACGATGCAACAGTCTTAGGTAAACCGTCACTGCCGCAATACGGCGGCGGCCAGCCGGTGAAGGTACCACATCCCGATGGTTCCGGCAACCACACACAGCAGGGCGGCGGCCTCGGCCAGGTTGGCCAATGCCCGCGCCTTGGCCCCGCTGCGGACCCGCGTGTCCTTGATGACCTTCATGCCGGGGGGCGGAAAG
>Ga0315277_10006285_pt1 | contig 15596 bp, 11 predicted proteins | sample YL17G05_15_MG_FD_203695 | JGI IMG/M metagenome (GOLD analysis project Ga0315277, IMG submission 203695) | Sediment microbial communities from Yellowstone Lake, YNP, Wyoming, USA - YL17G05_15 | ecosystem: Environmental > Aquatic > Freshwater > Lake > Sediment | place: USA: Wyoming | collected...
ATAGCCCACTGGGGCATGGGCTGGGACAAGACCGCGCCGGTGGAGGAAGTGGAAGGGCACGGCACTTACATGAACCAAGGCATCTATACCGCCGCACACCGCTTCCGTGTGGAGATGAAATACCGCGGCGGCGTGCATTGCGTCCTGGCGGGGAACGAGCCGGACATCCGGGGTGGCACCAAGTGGATCGGGCCGGACGGGTGGGTGTGGGTAGACCGGGGCGGCATTGACGCCGAGCCGAAGAGCTTGCTCAAGGAGATCTTCGGCCCGAACGAGATCCACTTGTACCGGTCCCCGGGCCATGACCGCGAGTTCCTGGATTGCGTGAAGTCGCGGAAGGAGACGCTTGCCCCGGCCGAAACCGCGCACCGCTCGGCGACGCCGGGCCACTTGGGCCAGATTTCGATGCTGGTGGGGCGGAAGCTTCGCTGGGATTCGGATAAGGAAGAAATAATCGGAGACCCGGAGGCTTCGCGGATGCTGGGCATCCCGATGCGCGCGCCGTGGTCCCTATAAAGGAGGGAAGATCAACATGAAACGCTTGACTCTACTAAGCATCCTAGTTTTCGCCATGCTGTTGTCGGGTTGTGCGCGGCTTATTTCACCCTTCAAGCCCGCGGCTCCCGCCAAACTCCGGGTCCTGATTGTGGATGGACAGAACAACCACGCCTGGAAAGAAACGACGCCCATCCTCAAGGAGATTCTGGAGGGTACGGGCCGCTTTGCGGTGGAAGTCGCCACGAGTCCTCCGCAAGGTCAGGATATGACGAGTTTCAACCCCCGGTTTGGGGGCTACGCGGCGGTTGTCTGCAACTACACGGGCGATCTTTGGCCCGCGAATGTCCGCCGCAACTTTGCGGAGTATGTGCGCGGGGGCGGCGGCGCGGTCATTTTCCATGCGGCCGACAACGCCTTCCCCGACTGGCCCGAGTGGAACGAGATCATCGGCCTGGGGGGCTGGGGCAACCGCAACGAGAAATCCGGCCCTTATGTGTATTGGAAGAGCGGCAGGATCGTGCACGACAATTCTCCCGGACCGGGCGGGGGCCACGGGGCGCAGCATGCCTTCGAGGTCATCAACCGCGTGACGGACCATCCCATCACGAAGGGTCTGCCGGAGCGGTGGATGCACGGCCAGGATGAATTGTATGACAAACAGCGCGGACCGGCCAAGAACCTGACGGTGCTGTCCACGGCCTATTCCGACCCGGCCACCGGCGGCACGGGCCGCAATGAGCCGGTTCTGACGACGATCGCCTATGGCAAGGGCCGCGTTTTCCACACGGTTCTGGGCCATGGCAAGGGACCCTCGATGGACAGCGTGGGCTTCCGCGCGACGCTCGCCCGCGGGACGGAGTGGGCTGCCACGGGCCGCGTCACGCTGCCAGTGCCCGCCAACTTTCCCGCGGCGCCCGACCCCTATGCCCAGATTGCGAAGTATGATTTCGGCGGGGACCGCGAATGGTTGACCAAAGTGTCGAAAGACATCGTGGACTTGGGCACTGAGCCGTCGGAGCTGGCAAAGGCGGAGAAGAAACTGCTCTTGGTTGCCCAATCTCCCACAGCCTCGTTTGCGGCCAGGCAATTCGCGTGCCAGAGGTTGGGGCAGATCGGCGGCGAGGAGTCGGCGGAAGCGCTCGGGAAAATGCTGAGGGATGACAAGCTCTCGGACCTCGCGCGCTATGCACTGGAAACGAATCCGGACCCTGCCGCAGGCAAAGCTTTGCGGGGAGCCCTCAAGAAGGCGACCGGGAAAACGCGGATCGGGATAATCAATTCCCTCGGGGCGCGCCGTGACGAGGAGGCCGTGAAGGCTCTCGGACGACTGCTCGCGAGCTCCGACAAGGCAACGGCCCAGGCCGCTGCGGGCGCCCTCGGCAAAATCGGAGGCCCCAAGGCGCTTAAGGAGCTGCGGGCCGCTCCCAACCAGGCGGACCGCGCTGTGGCCGATGCCGTTCTGATGTGCGCCGATTCACTCCTGCGGGAGAAGATGACGGCGAGCGCCACCATTCTGTATCGGGAGGTTTACGAGAACAAGGCCTGCCCCTCCACCTCGCGCGTCGCCGCGTTCCGCGGACTGTGCAAGACCGAGCCTGACAAGATGGGAGACGCCGTGCTGGGGCTTCTGGGGTCCGAGGATCCGGCCCTTCGCGGCGCCGCGGTCACCGCGGTCCGGGAGATTCCCGGAAAGGGGATAACGGGACAGTTCGCCGAGAAGCTGGATTCTCTGCCCGCTCCGATCCAGGCGCCGCTGATCGCCGCTTTGGCGGACCGAGGGGACGCTGCGGTTGTTCCCGCGTTGGTAGGTATGGTAAAGAGCCAGGACGAAGGGGTTCGCCTGGCTGCTCTGAGCGGCCTGGGGCAACTCCCGGGCAACGCCAGGGTCGCCACCATGCTCGCGCAAACCGCGGGGGCTGCTCGCGGCCCGGAACAGAAGGCCGCGAACGAAAGCCTGGCGCGCCTCAAGGGCGCCGGCGTTGACGAGGCCGTTCTGAATGGGGCTGCTGGGGGCGGCGAGCCGGCTGTGCGCCGGGTGTATATCCGCCAGTGCGGGGAACGCGGTCTCAAGGCGTCCGTGCCGGCACTGCTTGGCATGTCCCGGGACAGCGATCCGGAGATCCGCACCACGGCCCTGGGCGTCTTGAGGGATCTGGGAAGCGCCGCGGAGTATCCCGCGCTTATCGAGTGGCTCATTGGCGCCAAGGAGCAGGATGAGCGCATCGCCGCGAGAGGGGCCGTTCTGGCTCTGGCGCGGCGGATGGACAGCCCGGACAAGGGTGTTCGGCCGCTGATTGGCGCGCTGGATCGCGCCGGCACGAGCGGCAAGGAGTCCCTTCTTGAATGCCTGGGCACTCTGGGCGGCGAGGATGCGCTGAAGGCGGTGAACGCCCAGGCGAAATCCCGCGACGCGGAAGTGGCGACTGCGGCCGTGCGGGCGTTGGTGAGCTGGCCCGACAGCAAGTCTCTGGAACCTCTGGTTGGGATCGTCGAGACAACCAAGAGCGCGAAATGCCGCGAGCTGGCCCTTGCCGGCAGTCTGCAGATGCTGGGGAAGAAGGGCGGGCCGACGGCACAGGAATGCGTGGGGTTTTTCAAGCGCCTGCTGCGCACGGGCAGCATCGAGGAGAAGAAAAAAGTGCTGGCGGGGCTGGCAAATGTCGCTGACGACGGAGCGCTCCAGCTGGCCAAGTCCTGCGCCGCCAACCCGCTTCTGAAGCCGGAGGCCGAGCGGGCCGCACAGGAGATCGAGAAAGGTCTGGCCGGGCCGCCCGCTGTCTCCGCTTCGCACGGCGCCGACAGGGCGGGCAACGCGATGGACCACGATCCCGCCACGCGCTGGGACACGGGTGCGAATATGCAACCCGGCATGTGGTTCATGGCCGATCTAAAGGCCGAGAAATCCGTCCTTCGGATCGTGCTGGACGCGGCGGATTCGCCTGATGACTACCCACGCTCCTACCAGGTTTTTGTGGGCAACAATTCGAAGAACCTGGGGGCCGCCGTGGCGGAGGGAAAAGGCGAAGCGGTGACGACCATCAAGTTGTCCAAGCCTGCGCGGGGCCGCTACGTGAAGATTGTGCAGACGGGGTCGTCTGATGAGAACTACTGGTCTATCCACGAACTGACGCTGGAAACAGAGTGATCCGGCGGCGGAATTGAGAGATGGATCAAGGGCCATGAGGAGCACGAAAGGCCTGGAGTAGCACAGCCGCAACCCTACGAAAAACCTGACACAGAAAAGACAGAACAGAACTCACCACGGAATACACCGAACACACGGAAAGAGGACTCATCCGTGTGTTCGGTGTATTCCGTGGTGACATTGGAGCCACCGCATTCATGAAACTTACGCCACGTGAACGCTTTATTGCCGCGTTGGAGCGCCGGCCCCTCATCGGCCGCGTCCCCCATTTCGAGCTCGTGTTTTTCCTCACGATGGAAGCGTTCGGGAAGGTGCATCCCGCTCATCGGCATTACGACCAGTGGGTGCAGATGAGTGAAACGGAGCGCCAACTTCACCGCGAGGAAATGGCCGGCATCTACATCGCCACCGCCGAGCGTTACGAGCATGACGCCATTTTTCTGCATCCCAACCCGGGATCGCTCGATGAGACGATGCGGCTGATTGACCTGGTGCGCGAAAAAACCGGCGACCGCTACTTCCTGATGATCCACGGCGACGCCACTTACGGCCTGCCCAACGGCGACGAGATGATGGAGTTCTGCACCAAGATCGCGGAGACACCGGACAAGCTGCACGAGGATGCCGCGCGCTGGGTGGACGGGGCGCTCGAGAACCAGGAGAAGCTGGCGGGGCACGGGGGACTCGACGGCCTGGCGCTTTGCTCGGATTATTGCTTCAACACCGGCCCGTTCCTTTCACCCACCCAGTTCGGCGAGTTTGTCACGCCCTACCTCAAGCGCCTTATCGAGGCCCAGCGCCAGATGGGTTTTCACGTCATCAAGCACACCGACGGCAACATCATGCCGATCCTTGACCAGCTGGTGGAGTGCAACCCCCACGCGTTGCACTCGCTGGATCCCCAGGGTGGCGTGGACATCGCGGAGGTGAAGCGGCTGTATGGCGACCGGGTCTGCCTGATCGGCAATGTCAACTGCGGCCTGATGGACACGGGGACCGACGAGGAGGTGATCGAATCCGCGCGCTATGCCCTTCGGCACGGGATGCCGGGCGGGGGCTACATCTTCTCGACCAGCAACTGCGTTTACACGGGGATGCAGCTGCGGCGCTACGAGTTGATCCTGGACGTGTGGCGGCGGGAGGGGAACTACGGTGCGCCGGCCAAAGCGCCCAAGACGGCCAAGCCAAAGAAACCAGCCAAGCGGGCGGCCAAACCGGTCAAGCGGGTCAAGCGGGTGGCGGGACGGGGCAAAGAGAAACCCGGACGGCGTTAGGCGTATTCTGCGCGGCTTGCGGGCAAAAGGGACAGAGGGGGATAGCCCTATGAACAACGCGCCCTCGAGAAGGCGCTGGCATACAATACCCAGAAGGCTCTGGCCCTGCTTGATTGCGGAGTATTGCTTTGTTCGTCTTCTCCACCGCAACCACTGGCCGTTCTGGTCGGAAAAGAGGTTCCGGAGACAGTCCCGATTCCTCCTGCGTCATCATCAGACGAGAGATCTTTTCAGGCATATCGAATATGGTTTTGCCGAGTGGGCCGTGAATTTGCAGCCCGGTAACGCGCTCTTGGACGTGGGCACGGGCCACACGGTGTTTGCGGGATACCTGGCTCTGCAAGTTCCCTGCCGATTGGTGGCTCTGGATTATGACCGTTATTGCGAAGAGTTCCAGAGAAACTTCCATGCGGGGCTTCGACTCCAAGATGCGAGAGTGGTTTTCGCCGACGCGACGAATTCCGGGCTGCCCGCCGAATCCTTTGACCGCATTCTGGCCGTGTCGGTCATCGAGCATTTCCCGGGAGACGGCGACACCCGCTTCATGAAGGAGGCGGCCCGTTTGCTGCGCACCGGGGGCCGCCTCGTCGTCACCGTCCCCGCGCTACGCGACTATCAGGAGAACGAGCGGGTGGTCCACTACCACGGCTTCGAGAGGCGGTACAACGCGCAGGCTCTGCAGGACCGGTTGATCGGTCCCTCCGGTCTGAAGGCCAAATGCCTATATTACATCCTGAGGCGCGAGAACGGACTGACAGCGAGATTCCTGAGGAAGTACTACCCCGATCTGAACCATTTCTTCGGCGCCTGGTATCAATCCGGGAACAATCTGACCTTTGAGCGGTGCTCGCATATTCTGACGCGCACGTTCCTGGATATTGGCGAGTCGCCCGACGGCACGGAAATCGGCGCGCTGCTTCTCTTGGAGAAAACAGATACTGGACAGGATTTGCAGGATTTACAGGATTGAAAGGAAGAGCAAGAAGAAGTTGATCCTGCAATCCTGTCTGATTACATGTGTCCCACCGCCGCCGCAGCGAAGGATTTGAGGGATTTCAAGCGGGGCATCGCGACGAAGGCCCGCGCCGCGCACCCCAGCGCCCGCAGCCGGTTCGACTTCCGGAACTCCCACGACGCCGTCAGATACGAGTCGTTCTCGGCCAGGCGCAAAGCTCGCGCCTGGGCTTCATCCAGATCGCCGAAGTCCCGCCGCCACCGCGCGAACATCAAGGCCCGGCTCAGGAACTTGCGCGGGTCCGGCGTCGTGGTGATGCTGCCGGCGCGCTTGCGGTAGAGGATCACGGGACGCCGGCAATAGGCGACACGCCACGTCCTGGCGATTCGCGCCACGAAATCCCAATCCTCAAAACATAGAAGATCCGGGTCAAAGTGCCTACCGATTGCGGATTGGGGATTGCGGATTGCGGATTGCCCAACCGGCGAACAAAGCCGAGCGGTCTGACTTGTCAGACTTGTCCGACACGTCTGACCTGTCCGACTGGCTGACTGGCGAACTGGCCGACTGGCCAACTGGCCGACCTCCAACGCTTTCCGCCGGACCGTCATCACCGACGTGTTGAAAGGATAGCGCCGCAGGACCGATTTCCGGAACTCATCATCGAAAAGATAGTCCCCGCCGCCCAGGTCCCGCGCCGGAATCCTCTCGCCGAATGCCTCGAAGATCCCCCAGGACTCCTCCGCGCCGTCCAGGCCGCGCCGGGTGATGTCGCCTCCCGCCAGTCCTGCTTCGGGACATCGTTCCAGAAGGCCGATCTGGCGCTCGAGCCGGCCCGGGAGCATGCGGTCGTCGCAATCGAGGAACGCGATGTAATCCCCCTGGGTGTGTGCGATGCCGGTGTTTCGCGCCGCCGCCGGTCCGCGCCCCTCCTCGCGCAAAAATCGGACGCGCGAGTCCGCCGGGGAATAGGATTCCTCGGCGGGTGGGTTCGAGCCGTCGTCCACGATCAGGACTTCGAGATCGCCGGGATAGCGCTGTTCCAGGGTACTGGGAATACTCTCCGCGAGGTATTCCGCGTCATTGTGGCAAGGGACTATGACCGAAACGGAAGGAAACATAGTCAATGATGAATGTAGAATGATGAATGCAGAATGATGAATGGGGAATGGTAGAAAAGCGGGTAATCCCCCATCCCTCATTCATTGTTCATTGCTTATCCTTGTTACCTTATTGTCCATGATTCCGCATTCATCATTCATCATTCTGCATTCATCATTTCCCCTTCCTCCTTCGCACCTTGCGCCCTTCCACGTCCAAGAGGCCCCGGGTGAGAAGGTCCACGGCCTCGGGATAGGCTTGGTGTTCCTGGATCAGGATTCGCGCGGCCAGTGTCTCCTCGGTGTCGTCATCGAGCACCTCGACGGAGCGCTGGACGATGATCGGGCCGGTGTCCACGCCCTCATCCACGAAATGCACGGTGCAGCCCGATACCTTCACGCCATAAGCGAGGGTGTCGCGGTGGCCATGGGTGCCGGGGAAGGAGGGCAGGAGCGCGGGGTGGATATTGAGGATGCGGTTCGGGAAGGCCCGCAGGATGGTTTTCCCGACCAGGCGCATGTATCCGGCCAGGCAAATTCCCTCGACCTTGAGTTCGCGCAGACATCGCAGGATTTCCCGCTCGTAGGCGTCGCGGCTCTCGAAGCTCTTCGGCGAAACATGAAGCGCCTTTACGCCGTATTCCCGGGCGATATCGAGCGCCTTGGCGTCCGGTTTGTCTGAAACCAGCACGACGAATTCCGCCTGGGGCAGACGGCCCGCCCTGGAGGCCTCCAGCAAGGCCCTGAAATTGCTCCCGCGCCCCGACGCGAAGACCGCTAATCGCATGACTCACTCTCCCTCCTGGATTTCCGCTTCTCGACCGCAGTTTTCTGTTTACACTTCCACCCCGCAAGTTTACGCTAAACGGGATGTGTGTGGCAAGGAAACAGTGAACGGCAGGCTGGAGGACTAAGAAGAGAGGACTGAGTGCTGAGTGCTGAGGACTGAGAGGTGAGACCGGAGGCTGTAAAACGCAGAGCACAGACTGTAAACCGCCAACTGCAAACTGCAAACTGTAAACTGTAAACTGTAAACTGTAAACTGTAAACTGTAAACTGTAAACTATAAACTGTAAACTGTAAACTGTAAACTGTAAACTGTAAACTATAAACCGCAAACTTTTCCCATGCGTCTTCTTTTCCTCAATCATAACCTCCGCGACCACGGCACGTGGTTTCGCGCCTTTCATCTGGCCCGCGAATTGGTCCGCAACGGGCACGACGTCACCCTCCTCACCGCCTCCCCACACCATTGGTATCGTGTGGCCGAGGAGGAAGTGGACGGGGTGCGCGTGGTCGAAACGCCGTCGTGGAACCCCGTGATTGGGCGGGACGACGGGTGGGGGCCGCTGGATATCGCCTACCGCCTGGGCCGGGTGCTTCTGGAGCCCTTTGATCTCGTATATGCCTTTGCCCATCCGCCGACGGTTTACGGCCCGGCGTGGCTCGCCCGGACCCTGCGGCGGAAACCGGTGCTGGTGGATTGGTGCGACACCTACCGTGATGGGATTTTCCCGCAGCGGGAGTTCATCCGGGCCTATGACGGGGCGCGGGGCTGGCGCCTCGGCGCACAACGCCGGGCCGAGCGGGTCGAATGCCGCCTGGAGCGGTCCATCCTGCGGATGGCGGACGGAGCGACGGTGATCTCGAGGGAACTGGAAGAAGCTGCGCTGAATGAGGGGATTTCGCCGAAACGGCTGCTCCGCTATCCCTGCGGGGCTAACCTCGACGCCATCTCCCCTCTGGACAAGAAGGTCTGCCGGAGGCAGCTGGGTATCCCGGACGAGGGTCCTTTCCTGGGCTACGTGGCCAACTACAATCCCGACGAGAAGTTCTTCCTGAAAGCGGTGGGGCAGGCGTTTCGGGACTATCCCTCCGCCCGCCTGATTGCGCGCTGCCCGCCTTTCACCCGTTTCCTGGTGGAGGAGAACGGTCTGGCGGGCCGGATCATCGAGTTGGGACGGCAGCCTTTCGAGCGGATGGCGGCGGTTCTGGGGGCGGCGGACGTGCTTGCCCTGCCCCTCGAAGACAACGGCTCGAACCGGGGGCGGTGGCCCAACAAGTTCGGGGACTACCTGGCGGCGGGAAGGCCCATCGCCACGAATTTCATCGGGGACGTCGCCGAGTACTTCCCTCCGCCCGACTCGGCTCAAGCCATTGGCATCGCCGCGCCCTGCCGGGCCGACTTGTACGCGGAGGCGATCTCGGACCTCCTGGCGCATCCCGAACGGTGGGGTCCGATGGGGGCCGCCGGCTACCACCTCGCGGAAACGCGCCTGAATTGGCGGCGGCTGGCGGCAATCGTCGAGGAGTTTCTCAGGGGTTTTCTTTGAGGCGTGGTTGTCGAAGACGATGGAGAGCCTTGTGAGTGGCCCGCAGGGCGGAGTTGCGCAGCCGGGCCGACACCCGTTCCATGAATGGGGCCGCGCGGTCCATCCGCTCTCCCAGCTTCTGGTAGAATTCCTCCGAGCAGAGGTGATAGGCAAAATAGCAGCTGTAGCGTTGGATACACGGGGGTTCAAGGCAGCTGTGCAGCTTCCGGCTATACTCCATGTCTCCTCCGAGAAGCATGAGTTGGCGCAGCAGGCTCCGCATCCTTTGATACTGCTTGCCGCGCCAGATATCAGTCAGGGATTCCTTGTGGATGTTGCCGACGATTTTCGCGCTCTCCTCCACGAAGACACAGCAAGGATAGACCGCGCCGGTTGCCCCGATGGTGGCGCTGTACCACGGCATGAGGCAGAATTCCCGCCGCGGGTTTTGCCCGTCGAACCGCGGTCCGACACTCACCCCTTCCGGCAGGCGCCTGCGCTGCTCCTGGAGCGCGAAAGAGTTCAGTTCCCCGCCTTCCCGGCTCAAGTCAAACCGGAGTTTGAAATCGCCGCGGCGGGTGTCTTCCTCGATTATCTCAAGGATTATCTCGCGTGCCGCCTGATGTTCCTCCGGAGGGATTCTCTGTTCCGGTTTCAGAAAGAGCAGGGTCTTGATAATGACCTGGTCCACTCCCAATTGGTGAGCGAAACGGTACATTTCGGGAAGCAGGCGGTAATTGTCTTTCCAGATGAAGAACTGCAGCGCGACCGTTGGGCGCTGATCCGGCCGCGCGGCATCCCGCGCGGCGCAGACCGCCTCCACCCCGTGGATTGCCTTATGGAAGACCGCCTCGGGCACTCGCATGGTCTGGGCGTACCTTTTGGCCGACGGCTCATTGAGGCTGATGTAAATGAGATCCGCCCCAATGTCCACAATCCGTTGGGCAAACCGGGCCAATACAGTTCCATTCGTGGTGAGATCAACAATCCGAAGGCTGTTCTGCGCGCAGAAATCCAAAAGGGGATTGATGGAGGAATAGACCAGGCTTTCGCCGCCGCCGGAAAGCCTCAGAAAGCGCAAGCCTCCGCGCACACCTTCCTCCAGGGTGCCCTTCAGGATATCCCACGGAATCGAGTCGCCATGCCGGAACCAGTCGGTGCAGCAAAAGAAGCAGTTCAGATTACACGCGTCGGTCGGCTCGATTTCGAGGTGTAAGGGACCACCATAGACCGTGTTTTCCACAATCCCGTTTTCAATGCGGTCCAATTCCTCTTGCGTGAGTCTTTCCCATCCAAAAAGCATCTTGTCCGAGTGCCCCTCTTCCGCGTTTCCCCAGGCTGTGCGCAGACAAGGCAACGCGGGTTTGATTGTAGGGTTGCGGTGATCGGAAGTCAATATCAAGGAGGCCCCGTCAAAATGCCGGCGCAGGGGGCGGCCCCCCCCTCACGATTTTCCTCTGTTTTTTTCTTGAGTTGGGGCGGGAAATGTGCGATAAGTTGAATTGGTGTGAGATCGGGGTGCTCTTTTTTCGGCAATAAAACGGTGGTCCTTCGCGCAGAGTTTCCTCTTTCTAAAGGAGGAAAAGGCTTGTTCTACAGGGCTAATGCGATCAAGGACGGGTAGTCGCGTGGGGTATTCGGGGAAGCGGCCGAGATGTTTCTTGCTGTCTTGAGGGAACATTTCTGCGGCGGAAACTAAAAGCCCAGCCGGGAAGGGGAAATGGTCATGGCATTCCTTTCACGCCAGACAATCGGGTTGGACATCGGGACCCGCATGGTCAAGGCTGTCCAGCTCAAGAAGAAGGGCAAGAAGAACATCGAGCTGGAGAAATGCGGAGTCGCCGAGATTTACCCTTCGGGCGAGAAACCTCCGCAGACCGAGCAGCAGCGCTCCGCCATTGCCGCCGCCATCCGCAACGCTCTCTCCCAGGCGAAGATCACGGCCACCAACGCCGTGACCGCCGTCGCGGGGGAGTCCATCATCGTCCGCTACATCCAGCTACCCGAGATGCCCGAAGCCGAGCTGAAGAACGCCCTGCGCTGGGAGGCCGAGGAATACATCCCCTTCCGCGTGGAAGACGTGAACATTGACTCCGCGGTGATCGGACACTCCGGCGAAGGGGAAATGCGGCGGATGGACGTGTTGCTCGTGTGCGCCCGCAAGGAGCTCATCAACGACCACGTGTCCCTGGTCCGCGAAGCGGGCCTGACGCCGGAGGTGGTGGACGTGGACTCGTTCGCCTTCCTGAACTGCTACGAATTGAACTACGACACCGGTCCCAAGGAGGTGGTGGGCCTGGTGAACATCGGGGGAGACATAACCAGCATCTCCGTATACTCAGGCGGGACTCCGAAGTTCTCCCGCGACATTTCCATCGGGGGCAACACCGTCACCTCCTCCCTCCAGCAGCGGCTTGAGATCGCGTTCGCCGAGGCGGAGGCGCTCAAGATCGAGCGTGGCGCGCCCAAGGCCAAGAAAGGCGGGGATGACACGGCGGCGGGCGGAGAGCCCGACGCCTCCAGCATCATGGACACCATCCGGTCTACGGTTGAGGCGATGACTGGTGGGGAGCCGGGGGGGATTTCCAAGACCGCGCAGGCCGACCGGGCCATCCAGAATTCTCTCAACAGCTTGATCGGGGAGATCCGCCGTTCGATCCAGTTCTTCGAAAACCAGTCCCGCGGCCTGAAGGTCAGTCGCTTGGTTCTGGGCGGCGGTTCGGCCGTTCTGCGCGGGCTTGACGCTTACGTCCAGCGGGAGTTGAACCTGCCGGTTGAGCTCATTGACCCCTTGCAGCGCATTCCGGTCACCGGTTCGGATATAGACGCGGGCTTCATACGGGATAACAAACACATGCTCAGCGTCGCTATCGGTCTGGCTTTGAGAAAGGTGGTGGACTGAACGCTATGATCAAGATCAACCTGCTTCCACCCGAACTCCAGGGCAAGAAGGGGCGCGCCAAGGTCCGCACGGCCGCGTTCGGTGGGATTTCTCCGGCTGTCGGCACGGCGTTGATGGCGGGGGTCCTCGTCGTGTTCCTTGCCGTATGGATCATCGTTGGCTACGGCCTGATCTATTCCCCGATCTCCAAGGCCGAAGCCAGGGAGAAAGACCTCAATGCCCAACACGACGCGCAGAAGAAGATCCTGGACGGCAAAAATGCGGAGCACAAGGTGCGTCTCGCGAAATGGAAACTCATGCAGGACCAGAAGGAAATCCTTCAGGAACTCAAGCCCGCCAACCGGCTTTTGTGGTCCGAGAAACTGAACATGCTCGTGAACCTGGTGCCCCAGGATGTTTACATCACCGGGGTCGAGGTGACCGAGAAGGTGGACCTGGTTGAGACGGTGAGTTCCAAGGAGGCCAGAGACGCCTACACCAAGAAAAAGAGGGACTCTGAAACCGCTCTGGACGAGAAACAGAAGGCGGCCAAGGTCAGGGACCTGGGCCCGGAACCCAAGATCATCCAGAAACCCGTGATTAGCCAGACCTTCATCATCAAAGCGGCCACGTTGATCCGGGAGGACGGGTCGGACCGCATCGCCAAGGTCAGCGAATTCGAGAAGAACATGCAGCAGTACGAGATGAAAAACGCGAAGGGCGAGGTCCGGCGGTTCAGAGACTTCTTCGAAAAGACCCAGGATGATGAGCAGAAGCTGGCGGTCAACATGGGTTTGATGGAGCAGAAGCTTTTGGACGGCGTGTTCGTGTGGGCGTTCGAGTTTACCTTGAACACGGAGAAGCCGAAACCGCCCGTGACGGAAACCAAGACAGAGGAGAAGCCGGCGGCGCCTGGACGCGCCAGACCGGCCGCGCGCCCCGCGAGGTGAGGTTCGTAGTGCGGTCTTTAGACCGTGACAACACGCCCAAGCAGGGAGAGAGAACAGGCTGAAGCCTGCACTACATACAATGAACAGGCTAAAGCCTGCACTACATACAAAGAACAGGTTGAAGCCTCCACTACATACAGAGGGACTACGAACATGGCTCTGAACCAGGAACAGCAGAAAAAGATTGTGACCATTGTCGTGATCGGCGCGTTGGGTCTCGGTCTGATGGCGTGGTACTGGTGGATGTTTGGCGCGGACCGCCTCAGAGGCGCCGAGGGAAGGTACAAAGATACCGAGAAGAAACTAGCGCAAGTCAAGAGCGAGCTCCAAACCATCTCGGAATTCGAGACAGCCACGAAAGGGCAGTTCGAGGAATTGGAGAAGCAGATCAAGGAAGTCTCCAGCATGCTTCCCCGGACGCTCAAGCCGGAGGGTTTCCTGGACGCGCTGGTCAATATCCTGCGCACGACGGGGGTTCTGACGACGAAGGTGGGCCCTGAGAAAGTCCAGGAGTATGAGCGTCACGCCGAGATTCCCTATGCGATTGACGCCACGGGGCTTTTTGACCAGATCGGCAGGTTTCTGAGCTTTGTGGAGCAGAACCCGAAGCGCTTCATGCGGGTGAAGACGCTGAAGATCAGCAACGACCTCGAGCATCCCCTGCAGCATCCCGTCGAGGTCCATGTGGCGACTTTCATGTTGAAGTAATAGGGGATCCGTTTGCTTTCGCCATGAAGCATGAGTCCCTGAACAACCACGGCGCTTTTTAAGGAGCGTTTTCCATGACCAGAACCACCCTCCGTTTTCCCAAAGGCGGCGCCTCCCTCATCTCCCTCTTGGCGGTAACGTCTGTCCTTGCCTTCCTATGCGCGCCCGCTCTGGGGGAGATAAGCATCGAGAAGGCCGCCGGAAAACTGGCCCCCAACAGCCTCTCCGAACCAGGCGTTGGGGACAAGGAATCGGCGGCCCCGCCGGCGCCCACGGAAGCAGGCCCGGCGCCGGGCGGGGGAACAACCAGCCCGACCGAGGTATCCGCCCCCAGGATCCTCAGCATCGAAGAGGAGATCAAACCCAAACCGTTGCTGCTGAGCAAGACGGAAATGGACGCCTTGCTGGGGTCGGATCCCTCTTTTATCTATGATACTGGAGACAAGCCCGATCCCATGCTGGTTCCCTGGACGCACGTCCGCGTACGTTCAGAGGAGTACCGGAGGATGGCGGAGGCAGCCACCAAGGCCAAGGACTGGGATAAGGCGTACGAGAACTACGTGAACGCGGTTCGCATGCTGGACACTCTTCCGCGGTCATGGATCCAAATGAAGTCCCTGATGGATTTACGTCAGAAGAGCGCACTGGATCTGGAGAACCTGAAGAGAATGCTTCCGCCGGGGGTGGTGCTGGCTATCGCCTCCCAGGAGGGGGAGGCGCGCCTGCCCGAATGGGTGAAGGACAACACCACCGGTCTTATCCTGAGCCCGAGGGACCCGGTATGTCTGGTGGGTACGTACACATTGCGGGTGGGGGAAATGATTCCGGGCCAGGATATGCCCGTGGTCGTATATAAGATCGAAAAAGACACCGTAACTTACAAGGTGAAGGACAAACTTTTCCCTGTCAAACTTCGGGAAGGAGAGTGACTGTTCCCATGAAACGAGCACTGTTAACCACTGTCTGCGCCCTCTGGCTGCTGGCCAGTCTCCTGATCCCCTCCGCGCTCGTTGCCCAGGCGGCTGTTCCTCCGGGGCCGCAGAAAACCGGGTCGGGGGCCGGCACCATGATGGTACGAGCCCCAAAGGGGTGGGAGCAGCGGTCAGGGGCACTGACCGCCAACCAGATTCTTAAAAGCAAGATGGAGGTTCTGGATTTCCGGGACGCCGAATTGCAGGACGTGGTTCGCCTGATCGCGGCAAAGTCCGGACTCAATATCCTGATGAACCCGGCGATAGTGCAGGGAAAAGTCACTATCCACCTGGAGAACGTCCAGTTGGGCGTCGCTCTTGACAACATCCTGAGGATCCAGAAGCTGGGGTTTGTCGTGACGGAAGAGGAGAACATCGTACGCATCGTGCAGGAGAGCTATCTCGGCCGCACCGGGATTGAGACCCTGACCGAGGTGATCCCCCTGCGGTATCTGGACGCGGAACGCTTCGCCAAAGACCTTCAGATTCTTTTCGTCCAAGCCAGGGCCCAAAGCTCAAAAGGCGGCGGCGGGGGCGAAGCCGGCGGCGAACAGGGTCTGCAAAACGTTCAGGAACAGGCCGTCGGGATCTCCTACCACAGGGAATCCAACGCCCTGTTGATCACCGCACCCCCACCGATCATGGCTGATATCAAGGCCGTTATCGCCGCCCTGGACAAGCCCGAGAACAAGGTCGGCCAGGTCAAGACCAGTACGGTGCACGTGAACTGGCTGGACGCGGTGGAGCTGGCGGATGACCTCAAGAAGCTCTACAAGGACCAAGATACAAAGGACGAGAAGGC
>Ga0315277_10006286_pt1 | contig 15596 bp, 12 predicted proteins | sample YL17G05_15_MG_FD_203695 | JGI IMG/M metagenome (GOLD analysis project Ga0315277, IMG submission 203695) | Sediment microbial communities from Yellowstone Lake, YNP, Wyoming, USA - YL17G05_15 | ecosystem: Environmental > Aquatic > Freshwater > Lake > Sediment | place: USA: Wyoming | collected...
CCCCTACTTTGATAAAAAAATTCAAAAAGCTCAATTTGCTGGTGTAGAAATTTCATCGGAGACAAAATTATTTTTTGATCTTTGCCCCTGCCCTATTATTGGCGTTACCGGTACCAAAGGAAAAGGGACAACAAGTGCTTTAATATGGGAGATATTAAAGCACAATCTAAAAACTCAAAACTCAAAACTCAAAACTAATATATATTTAGGCGGGAATATTGGGACACCGCCCATTTCGTTTTTAGATAAATTAACTAAAGACGATATTATCGTTTTGGAATTATCGTCTTTTCAGCTCCACGATCTAAAAAAATCACCCCACATCGCCGTTGTCTTGGATATTAAAATCGATCATTTAGATTATCACAAAAACGAAAAAGAATATATTGAAGCAAAAAAAAATATTGTCCGCTATCAAGGGAGAAACGACTTCGCTGTGATTAATGCGGATTATTTAACCAGTTTTGAATTTGCCGCTTTAACAAGAGGGGAAGTCTTTTATTTTTCAAGAAGAAAATCAGTTGATCAAGGCACATTTATTAATAGCAATAAAAAATTTATTTTAAGATCAGCACTCGGCGATAATATCGAAATTGTTGAGTCCGATAAAATTCAATTAAGAGGCGAACATAATTTAGAAAATATTTTGGCGGCTGCTACTGCTTCATATTTAGCCGGGGCCCAAATGGAGATTATTAAGAAGGTGCTTGTTGAATTTAAGGGTCTTGAACATCGACTAGAATTTATAAAAGAGATTAATGGCATAAAATACTATAATGATTCTTTTTCGACCACACCCGATACTACCATTGCGGCAATTAACTCTTTTACAGAGCCAATGATTCTTTTACTTGGCGGATCAGAAAAAAATGCTGATTATCGAAATTTGGGTCAGGTTATTTCTAATAGTTCGGTCAAAGTAATTATCGCTATCGGGCTAACCGCTCAAAGAATTATCAAAGAAGTAAAAAAAGTAAAAATAGAAATCATCGAAGAAATTAAATCCATGCCAGAAGCGATTAAAATAGCAAAAGAACTCGGCCAAGCCGGCGATGTCGTTTTGCTTTCACCGGCTTCAGCATCTTTTGATCGATTTAAAAATTACAAAGAACGGGGGAATATTTTTAAACAAGTCGTTTTAGAATTAAAGTAAAGGTTTATTTATGCTTCGTGAGCGAATGTCTAAACCAGATTATATTCTAGCTTTGACAGTTTTCCTCTTGAGTTTATTTGGCATTGTGATGATTTATTCTGCCTCAACTGTGATAGCCCAAGAAAATTTTGGCAATAGCTATTATTTTGCACTTCATCAAATAAGATCATTACTCATCGGTTTAATTTTAATGATCGGTGTCTATTTTATTGACTATCGTTTTTGGCGAAAAATCGCCTTGCCATTATTTTTAGCCAATATTATTTTGCTTTTGGCTGTTTATCTACCGGGGATTGGCAAATCATTTGGTGGAGCACATCGTTGGATTGGTATTGGCAGCTTTATTTTTCAGCCGTCGGAGTTAGTAAAATTAACATTTTTAATCTATTTCGCTTCCTGGCTTGAAAAAAAAGGCACCGAAGTAAGAAATTTTGCTTCAGGCTTTTTGCCCTTCATTGTTTTAATGATAATTTTGGGAGTTCTAATTATGGGTCAACCAGACCTTGGCACTTTGTCAGTAATTGCCGTAACCGCTGTAATAATCTATTTTATATCGGGCGCTCGTTATAAGCATATTGCCGCGATTATCGCCGGAGCGATCGCACTATTTTTTGTCTTGATCAAGATTGAACCTTATCGGATGCAAAGATTTTTGGTCTTTTTAAATCCCTCAAATCAAACTCTTGGGGCGGCTTACCATATAAATCAAGCATTATTGGCCATTGGCTCTGGCGGGCTGTGGGGCTTGGGTTTTGGTCAAAGCAAACAGAAATATTTATATTTACCCCAGGCACATACCGATTCAATTTTTGCTATTATTGCCGAAGAGCTGGGTTTTCTCAGGGTAAGTCTAATTTTAGCCGTTTACGTTTTTATTGCCTGGCGCGGATTTAAAATTGCTCGTGAAGCACCTGATAACTTTGCCAAATTTCTAGCTGCTGGCATTATTATTTGGATTATTATTCAGACATTAATTAATATTAGCGCGATGTTAAATATCGTTCCACTGACTGGAGTACCCTTGCCTTTTATAAGTTACGGCGGTTCTTCGTTAATTATTAATCTTATTGCTGTCGGGATATTGTTAAACATTTCCAAATATTCACGCAAAGATATTTAAGGAGTCTAATGAAGATTATCCTAACAGGTGGCGGAACAGCCGGGCATACTTGGCCATTAATTTTAGTTGCTAGAAGCCTGCTTAAAAACAAACGTCTATCGATACTCTATGTGGGCTCAAGGCAAGGAATTGAGAAAAATATTGTTCGCGATTTTAAAATTCCCTTTAAAGGAATAATTGTCGGTAAACGCCGAACTTATATATCTCTTGCCAACATATGGGATTTAATTAAAATATTTATCGGCATTATTCAAGGCTTTTTTGTTTTACTTTGTTTTAGACCAAATATTGTTTTTGCCAAAGGTGGCTATGTCACCGTGCCAATTATTTTTTGGCTTAAATTATTTAAAATTCCGTTAGTGATTCATGAATCCGATGCAATAATTGGCAGAGCAAATCTTTGGGCAGGAAAATTTGCTAAAAAAATCTGTCTTGGATTTCCAATTGAAGTTTATAAAGAGACTCTACCACTAGAAAAACTAATTTATACGGGCACGCCAGTTAATCCAGAATTTCTTGAGATCCCGATTAAAGCAGGCAATAAATTAAAGCTCCTCATTACGGGCGGTTCGCAGGGTTCACAAAAAATAAATAGTATAATTTGGGAGATCTTACCCAGCTTACTTAAAAAATATGAAATTTGGCATCTGGCGGGGGAAACTCTTTACGAAAACTTGAGCCAGATAGAATTTCCTAACTATCATTTATACAAATTTACTTATGATTTACCAAAATTTTTACGTGATGCTGATTTAGTTATTTCTCGAGCCGGTGCAAGCACGCTGACAGAAATATCCGCTTCATCAAAAGCGGCAATAATTATCCCAATCGCAGAGTCAGCCGGCAATCATCAAGTTGCTAATGCAAAAGTTTATGCCGATCAAAACGCTGCTGTCGTGCTCACAGAAAAAAATCTTTCATCAAGTTCACTCGAAAGTATTATTGATTCGTTGATGAAAGATAAAAATTTACGCGAACTTTTAGGCCATCATGCGCATAGTCTATATCAGCCAGATGCAACCGATTCGATTATTGAAACAATCTTCGAGGTCGCAAAACATGCAAAGCATGCAAAGAATTAAAATCATATTTAAATATTTATTAGATCATCCATGGTTTATTGTTTTGTTTTTTAGTCTATTTTCTTTGGCGTTTAGGCTTTACCATCTTTCTAATATTAAAGATTTAGTTTTTGATGAGGTCTATTTTGTTGATTTTGCTAAGAAATATTTATCAGGCACCGAGTTTTTTGATATCCATCCGCCATTGGGTAAGTTGATTATCGCCACGGGGATAAAAATATTTGGTGATACGCAATTCGGTTGGCGAATAATGCAAGTATTATTTGGAACAGCTTTAATTCCACTTGGCTATTTGACTGCTCGGGAATTGGGAGGGAAAATAGTCGGGCTGCTAACGGTTTTGATATTGTCTTTTGATGGCATGCTTTTGGTTTATTCACGATTAGGTTTATTGGATATCTTGTTATCGTTTTTTATCATACTTTCTTTTTATCTCTTTCTAAAATTTGCTAATTCCCCAAAATTACCATATTTAATATTCGCCGGTTTGACGCTGGGGCTTGCCGCTTCAATTAAATATATTGGGTGGTTGTTAGGCTTAGTTTTTATATGTATAGCGATTACCAAAAAAATACCATTTAAGAAATATTATCCTCTTTACTATTTGATATTTTTAATAATTATTCCAACCACTATATATTTTGGCTTTTTCTTATTTAATTTTCCATATAAAAATTTGGTCCCCGATGTCATTAATTGGCATCGCCAGTCTCTTAGTTATAATTTAAATTTGACCGAAGGCCATCCTTACGGCTCGAAGTGGTGGACATGGTTTTTATTGTTGCGGCCCATCTGGCTTTATTTCAAAGACATTGGCGGAAAATATGTAGGTGTGGTTGGTTTGGGTAATCCTTTAGCTTGGTGGTCATCAATCGTTGTCATCCCAATGCTTGTTTATTACTCCGCCAAAAAAGACAAGACCGCGATCATTTTAATTAGTGCATTTCTAATCTTTCTCGTCCCATGGGCCTTTGTTAAAAGAGTGATCTTTATTTATCATGCGATTCCCTCGTTTATTTTCTTGAGTTTCGCCACTGCCTATTTCTTAGAAAAATTGCTCTCTGACAAGATGGGCAAAGTTATTGTAACGGTCTATTTTGCTATTCTTATTGGCTTTTTCGTCTTTTTCTTGCCAATTTGGATTGGCCTGCCTTTGGAGAGTTCTAAATTTTATTTAAGAACATGGCTTAAGGGCTGGATTTAATAGATTATTTATGATAAAGTTTTTTTGTGGCATCGCTTGCCAAATTTCGTCTTAGCTTGATAAGCCGAAGGGGAGCCACTGAGCAAGGCAGGTCTTGGTTGCGCTCAAGTTGCCGCAGCCAGGCGCGAGGACAACTGGAAGCAACCAAGTAGGCGGGCTAGGCGAGGCCGGATGCGAACGTGGCGACCCGAGGTAATGAAAGGATTTTATGGCAAAAACCATTCACTTTATCGGCATCAAAGGCGTCGGCATGTCAGCGCTGGCAATTTTGGCTAAAGAGAAAGGTTATCAAGTTACCGGCTCCGATGTTGATGAATCTTTCGTGACTGATGAGGTTTTAAGCCAAGCGCAAATCACGATTAATAATTTCGATGTCGCCAATCTTTCTCGGAAACCAGACCTTGTTGTTGTTTCGGCCGCTTTTGGTAAAGATAATGTTGAAGTAAAAGAAGCGCGCAAGAAACATTTGCAAATTTTAAATTATTCCGAAGCGCTATCATTTTTAGTTGATAAAGCTAAAACAATCGCCGTTAGTGGAATTCATGGCAAAACGACAACAACTGCTTTAATTAGTTTTCTACTAGAAAAAGCTGGACTCGATCCTAGCTTTGCCATTGGTGCGGGCAATATTTCGTCACTAGGAACAAATGCTCACGCCGGCAAAGGTGAATATTTTGTGGTTGAAGCAGATGAGTATCGTAAAAGCGAGGAAAACAAACAATCGAAATTTTTTGATTTAAATCCATTAATCGAAGTTATTACCAGCATTGAAATGGATCATCCTGATTTATTTTCCTCAATCGAAGATGTTTACCACACCTTTTATAAATTTGCCTGCCGGGTCGCCCGTGGTGGTTTTATTGTCATTTGCACCGATTATCCTAAAGCTCGCAAATTAATAAGGTCGATTGCTGATCGTAATTTTGAAACATATGGTTTTGAGCTTGGCGCCAATTGGAGAATCACAGATTTTAATGAGGATGAGGCTGAAACAATATTCTCGCTTGTCGATAGCAAAAAAGGTGGCACAAAATATGGTCCTTTCAGGCTAAAAATTCCTGGGCGAGCCAATGTCCTTAATGCTACGGCAGCAATAATTACGGCGTTTAAATTAGAGCTTAGCGAGGATCAAGTTAAGAAAGCTCTATCTAGTTTTTCCGGGGCAAAAAGAAGATTTGAAAAAATAGCCGAAACAAATGGAATAGTATTGCTCGATGATTATGCTCATCATCCACGATCAATTTTTTTGACGCTCCAAGCAGCAAAGAAAAAATATCCAAATTCTAAGATTTTATGCATTTTTCAGTCCCATACTTATTCAAGAACAAAAATCTTACTAGCTGATTTTGCTAAAGCCTTTACGTTTGCCGACAAAGTTTATATTACGGATATTTATGCCTCACAAAGAGAAAAAGAGGCAACAATTACTGGACAAGAATTAGCTAATGCTGTCTCAAAATATCACCGCTTTGTAAAATATTTTTCCGATTGGGATAAAATAGTTGATGACATAGCAAAAAAAGAGGGAACCTCGGCAGAGCCGCGGGCAACTGTCATCATAAGCATGGGAGCAGGCGATATCTACAAAATCCAGGCAAAATTGCAAAATAAATTATTCAAAGTCTCATCATGAAAAAGAAAATTACTGACCTTTTAGCGGACGCTAAAGAACATATTGTAATGAGAGACTACACCACTTTTAAAGTCGGTGGTGTGGCAGATTTTTTTATTGAGGTAAAAACAGTTGACGAGCTTATAAGGGCAGTAAAAGCGGCGATTAGTTTGGAAATGCCATATTTTATTTTAGGCAACGGTTCGAATATTCTTTTTTCAGATTATGGTTTTGCCGGGCTAGTAATAAAAAATTCGACTTCAAATATTGCCATTATGAAAGAGGTGAGCCAAGTCATCGCTGATTCTGGCGTGCTACTTTCAAGACTTATAATGGAGGCTATTTCTAATGATCTAGCCGGATTGGAATTTTTATATGGAGTGCCAGGAACTGTCGGTGGTGCAGTTTATGATAATGCTGGCGCCTATGGCTTAAGCATCGGTGATTATGTTAAAGGCCTGACCATCTTACAAATTGATCCGGAAGATAATATTCCTAAAGTAATACAGCAAGAGGCGAGTTGGATGGATTTTGCTTATCGTTCGACGAAACTAAAGAAAATTAAGAGCAAGATGAAACCCGTTATTTTAACAGCTAGATTTCAATTTTCTCGCAATCAAAAGGACGAGTTAGCAAGAAGGCTTAATAAATATCAAAAAGAGCGCGTCGAGCATCAACCAATCGGACTTTCAGCCGGTTGCGTTTTTAAAAACCCCATTCCTAAAGAATTAAAAAACATAACTGGGGCTGGGACAAGGGGAATGCCAGAATTGCCGAAAGAAAGAACTGCTGGTTTTATGCTTGAGAAATCCGGTGTTAAAAAATTGAAGATTGGCAAGGCCGAAGTTTCTGATAAACATGCAAACTTTATTATCAATCATGACGGCGCTAAAGCGAATGAAATTAGATCTTTAATCGAAGAAATGCGTGAAAAGGTTCGTGAAAAATTTGATGTTACGCTTGAGGAAGAAATTGAATATGTCGGACAATGGTAAACTAGTAACTAGGGATGGAGGGAAATGTTCAAGAAGGAACCGCGAAATATATTTAGGCAGCCTAAGGTTTTTAATCCGAAGGATCTAAATAATAAGCCGAAAGCTAATAATAAGCCAATAATTTTCAAAGTCTTAAAATTAGCTTTTTGCTTATTGGTAATTTTATCACTTATCTATCTATTTTTTTATTCACCGCTATTTACAATTAAAAATATTATTGTTGATAAAGACCTGCCGACCTCCATCAATGAACATCTGGAAAATATTAAAGGAAAAAATATTTTTTTGATTAAATCCGCTGAAGTCAAGGGAGATTTATTGAAGAAATTCCCAGAACTTATTGACATCAAAATCATCAGAGGACTGCCCGATACAATCAAAGTTTCTTACAGTGAAAGAACGCCCAAAATTATTTGGCAGAGTGCTGGACGATATTTCCTTGTTGATGAGAACGGTATTATATTTCGAGAAATTCAAGGGGCGGCCGATCTTCCCTTAGTCAAGGATAACAGTGATCTGGCAATAAATATAGGCGAGCAGGTTGCTTCAGCTAATTTCATTAGCTTTGTTACAGAGCTTAGACCGAAATTGAAAGAACAAGTAGAAATTAATCGTTTCGAAGTCAATGAAACAACTTTTCAACTTGATGTGATCATGGTAAGCGGTCTGATACTTAAATTTGATACCACACGATCAGTTGATTCTCAATTGAGTGATTTAAAAAAGTTTTTGGCTGATCGCTCCAACGAAGCCCAAGAATATATTGATTTGCGAGTTGAGGGAAAAGTTTTCTTTAAATAAGGAGATTCGTTGCATTCATTGTCAAAAAATTGGGTTATCTTGCCCAAAAAATCCGGTAACATTGTTGAACAGCTACTTTTAAATAGAAATATCAGACTTAAGAATCGTAAATCATTTTTAAGCCCTAGTTTTGATCAAGACCTTCACGACCCCTTTCTAATGAAAGGGATGAAGCTGGCTGTCGAGCGGATAGAAAGCGCTTTAGAAAATAAGGAAACGATTGGCATTTTTGCCGACTACGATGCAGACGGTGTGCCGGGATTGGCGCTTTTGTATGAGACATTGAAAAAAATGGGCCTGGGAGTTATTTCTTATATCCCGCGACGCGAGCAGGGCTATGGATTAAATCTTGAAGGCATAGAGCTGTTTTTGAAAGAAAAAGTTACTTTAATGATCACTGTTGATTTAGGCATTAGAAATATCAAAGAAGTCGCCTATGCTAAGGATAGGGGGATTGATACGATAATTGTTGATCATCATGAGCAAGCAAATGTTTTACCGGATGCAATAATACTCAATCCTAAACAAAAAGGCGATAAATATCCCTTTAGAGAACTAGCAGGCTGTGGCGTTGCCTTCAAGTTTATCGAGGCAATATCAAAAAAGACAAAATTGATTAATATAGCATTTTTAAAATGGCTCTTGGATCTAGTAGCGATTGCGACAATTTGCGATGTTGTGCCGCTTGTTGATGAAAATCGTATTTTTGCCAAATTCGGCCTCATCGTCTTGCAGAAAACTAAAAGAATCGGTTTAGAAAAGCTCTATCAAATAGCCACGATCGATCGTAATTTAATTGATACATACACAGTTGGTTTCCAAATCGGCCCGCGTTTAAATGCACCCGGCAGAATGGATCACGCTAATGAGAGTTTTTATTTATTAGTCTCGGAAGATCCGAAAGAATCGATGCAATTGGCAGCAAAACTTGATCAAATCAATCGCCGAAGACAGGCAGAACTCGAACGCGTGCTTAAAGAAGCAGAAGAAAAAGTCGAAAGAAATCTCCTCCATCAAAAGAAAGTAATTTTAGTCGAAGGTAAAGATTGGCCACACGGAATTATCGGGCTGGTAGCCGGAAAATTGATGGAACAATTTAGCCGGCCAGCAATTGTCTGCGAAAGACGCGAAAAAGATTTTCGGGGGTCAGCTCGTTCAATTGATGCTTTCAACATTATTGAGGCCCTAGAAGAATCAAAACAATTTTTATCAAGTTACGGCGGTCATGCTAAGGCTGCGGGGCTAACTTTTGAGCAGGAACATTTGTCAAATCTCTATGATGAATTATTAAAAATTGCCGATAGTAAACTTCGAGATGAGGACTTAGTCGCGAAATTAAGGATCGATGCCCTTGTTAAAAAGGATGATTTAGGCTATAATTTATTGACTGATATCCAAAAGTTTGAACCATTCGGCTTGGGTAATCCTCGTCCAGTTTTTGTTTTGAAGAAAGCCCAAATTTCCGACATCCGTACGGTTGGTCAAGAGAAGAAACACCTTAAAATGAAAGTCGAAGAAATCGACGCGATTGGGTTTGATTTAGGCAATTTAGCTAAGGATTTATCCCAAGATCAAAGAATCGATATTGCCTTTACTTTAGACGAAGATAACTGGGACGGAAACAAAAAATTACAATTAAAAATAATCGATATTAAAATTTAGGAGATTTATGCAATCAGTCATTTTAGCCGCCGGTGAGGGCACCAGAATGAAGCCCTTGACTAACAATATGTCAACCGCAATGATTCCAATTGCCAATAAGCCAATCATCGAGTGGCTTATTGATGTTCTTTCTTATGTTTCCGATGAGACCATCATCGTGGTCAATAAGGCGCAAAAAGATATCGTCGTCCATTTTAAAGGAAATTCGCACTGCAAATTTGTTTATCAGGAAAAACTTTTAGGCACCGCTAACGCGCTGGTCACTGCTGAAAAATATATCAAAGGCAATTTTATTTTGCTCTATGGCAATGAAGTGATCGGTAAAGAATCGATTAAGAAAATCAGCCGCTTGAAAGGATATCATTTTGGCACCAACGAAACTGGATTATATCTCTTTGATAAAAAAGTATTTCAATATCTTGGGGACAATAAAGAACTCGCCGATGTTCTCGAAAAAATGAGGAAAGACGGAATTAAAATTCAAGAGGTCGAAGTTGAATCGCGCGTGAAAATCCTTTATCCTTGGAATATTTTGGACGCCAACCAACTTGTCTTAGATCAAACAGGCACAATTATGGGTAAAGATGTCGAAATCCGACCGGGCGTGGTGATGGAAAATCCAATAGCCATCGGCGACGGCGCCATTGTCGGACCAAATTGCTTTATTAGAAAATATTCTGTAATTGGTAAACATTGCCATGTTGGTAATGCCGTCGAGATTAAAAATAGTATTATCATGGATGAATCAGCTGTGGCGCATTTAAGCTATGTCGGAGACTCAATCGTTGGCAGAAATGTCAATGTTGGCGGCGGGACGATTTTTGCCAACCTTCGGTTTGATGAAAAAACCGTTGGCATGAATTTAGATGGTCAGGTGGTTGACTCGGGCAGAAAGAAACTCGGCGGCATTGTTGGTGATAACGTCAAATTTGGCGTCAACTGCGTCATTATGCCCGGAAAAAAAGTCTGGCCAAATTTGCTCATCCCACCAACGTTGGTAATTGATGAAGATATCGAAACCCAGCCAGATTTGAAGCATTGGAATAACCAGAGTACTAAATAGACTTATTCTGGTGGTCCTCGACCCAATGATGAATATTGTTTCTCAAAATATTTTTTATTAAAGCGTCTGGATAATTAAATTTTGCTGCCAAAACATCGGCAAGGCGTGCAACCTCCGCGGGGTTAGCGACACCAATTTCTAAGCTGGGAGCGACTCCCCCGAAATCAGAACCCAATCCAAGAGATTGTGGACCCTTTTCAATCTGGCAGATCCGGTCAATGGCTTCAGCCATTTGTTCGATATTTTGGTAAAAAGGGCGCGTTACTCCGAGTCCAATAATTCCACCCAACCCAACTAATCTTTTGATTTCATCGCTAGTTAGACCCCTTTTTTCGGCGTAAGCAGCAAATTGTTTATCTTTGGCAATATCTAAACTTTCCGCCCCATGAGTATAGGCAAGCAAAGACCCTTTGCCAAGGCTTTCCACCACGGAAAAAATATCTCTTCTAACATTTGGATTGTTGTGAGCAAGATCAATGATAATACCTTGATCAATCATTTTCCTAACTGCTTGTGCGCCCAACTCTGTTAAGCCTTCGTTTGAAGCCAGCGCATTTTCATTATTATATTGGACCATCACACTACGAATACCCAGATCGTGAATTTTATCTATATCACCCAAATCACGAACGAAGTGTGCGCCTTCAAGTGAAAGAAGAAGATTTGGTTCCTCGACCGATAATTTATCTCCTTTCTGGACAATCCGAAATCCCCAACTTTTATAGATTCTAGCCACGCGTTGGACAACTGCCAATTGATTTTCGGGATGTTCCATCTTTGCCCATCGGCCATAGACCGAAGGCAAAAGGGTATCGTATTGTTGACGAACTGCTTGAATCATCAACGCATCAAATTGTTCTTGGGATAGTTCGAATGCCGATTCAACTCCGACACTTGCCAAATCTTTTTGAGTAATACCAAACTGACTTAAACGATTTACGATTGAACGTTCACCGCGCGGTCCAACATCTGGATATTGATTGGGATAGCCCCTTTCGGTGTCATATTCAGGAATATCTTTACCACTAAAAGGATGTTCTAAATCATCATGCAATGAAGAAATTTTCTCTTCTTCGCTCATATCAATCCTTTCTTAGTATTTTTTTTGTTAAATCCAAAAATAGATCATTTAAGCTGATTCCGGCGCGTTCGAGGCATTTAGTAGTTGGGCTTGCCAATCGAAAACCCGGGTGAACGTCTGTCTCTAAAACATATGGCAGATAATCTTGAATTAATATATCTGTACGGGAGAAAGAGCGGCATTCAAGAGTCCGATGAGTCTGAATCGTAATTTTTTGGACCTTGAGGGTCATTTCAGGAGATAGTTTTGCGGGCAATTCGATTTGTAATTTACCTTGATCTTTAGTTTCGGCCGGAACAAACCCTTTATTAATGATACCAATGGGTTCGAGGGCCTTTGGATCATCAACATCAATAACCAAACAGGTAACTTCGTAAGGATCCTCGAGATATTTTTCAACAATTAAATCTTTATAATTTTGTAAAACTGAATCAATCGCCGCTATTAATTTTTCTTCATTTGACACTAAAACAAGTCCGCGGCTGTCTGTCCCAGCACTGGCTTTAACAATAAGGGGAAAACCCAGAGCGTTAATATCCTGCATTAACTTATCAAAATTATTTTTCCAACTTCCTTTGGTTAGGTATACATCGGGCAGTACGGGAATATTTTGTTTTTTAAATAATTCTTTTGAATCATGTTTAGAAGTTCCAATCAAAGTGCTTTTGCTATCAGAACCGATATAGGGGATTCGGTTTTCTTCTAATAATTTTTCCAAATAATTTTCATTACCTCGGCCATACGAATTTTTTAAAACAATATCAAACTTTGAGTTTCCCCAATCATTTAAAAATTTTTCTTGTTCTTTTCTATTAAAGTCATAATAAAAAACCTCAAAATCATTCAACGATTTTTTGAGATCAGCATATTGTTGCAGATTGACTGGATATTGATCGGGATTGCCGTACAAAATTATGGCAAGCTTATATTTTTTCATAAATAGTCCAAAATAAGTGGGGCAATCTCGTCCATAGTTATTTTTACATCGATTCTTTCTTGCGGCGGAACATATTTACCCGAAATATACCAATATAAATCGCAGGCGGCGATTGAGAAAAGATCTTTAAATGGTATTTCACAAATCCTTTTAAGATAATCAGTTTCCATCCCGCCTTCATAGATAACATCGGCGGCATAAAGAGTTTTAAGTTGATTATCTATTCGTTTGAAGAAACAAGGTATTCCACCTATGAGTCCGTTGGCATGAATCGGTTCCACCAAAGGTATTTCGTTTGCAAACCTTGAATTTTCCAATGTTTTCAACCAGGCCTTATGGAATAGATTGAGATATACAACCGAACCATAGCCAGTTAAAGGCCTGATGCCGGCATAATAATCCAAAACCGTGAAGATCATAAATAAGCTTGGATAAATTTCTTTTGATTTTAAGGCATTAATGATAGCCTTTTTCTCTAAGGGTATACTTAAATCACGGAATCTCTCATCAGCGGGAACCAATCGGCTTTCTTCAACCCACATTCGCAATGAATGGCTTCGCTCCGGATATTTTCGCCAGAAAAAGTGAGTCCCCTTCGGAATTTTTTCATCCCAGGTAGTAACAATTCCTCTAAAATTATTTAAAACCTGCTCTTGAAATTGATTATCAAAAAGACAAGCGCTGACAAAGTTGTCTTCTTCTAAAAGATCAATCAGGCATTGCGCGGTTAGCTCTTCCTGGGTTATATATAAAAGTTCCGGCAGATTGGCACGCATTTTTTCTTCAAAAAGCAAAGGCCAAGTATTTTTGACTAGAACAGTGATTTGATCAGAATAATCTTTGCACAAAGAAAAATCTTGTGAGTCGAATCTTTGTTGCTCTTCCTCTAAAAACTTTTGTTCTTCGGGAGTAAATTCTTTCCAGCGTTCGATATTTTTTAGGCGCTCGACAAAATTAAAATTTCTTTTAGGTAGATAGAATGATGTGCTCTCGCGTTCGCTGACGCTAAATAATGGAGCGACTTTGCCGTGAAATTGAAAGCCGCTTCTGCTAAAAAAATTATTTGGGGGCACATCACCGCTTGAAATAACTACAATCGCCTTTTGTTTCTCTTCCGCAAAAAATTTATCAACATTACTGATAAAATTATCGGGAATTAAGAAAGGATGATTAAGGACTTGGTGATGGTCGGCAATATTTATAGCATAAACATCATCCAAGGCAATATTTAATTGATTATAATCTTTTGGAAAAAGGGTTTTAAATCTATTTTTTACTTTTTCTTTAATCGGTTTCTGTCGTTCGATGTGAACAGGGTCTACCTTATAGTCATAAAGAGTTCTTGAATATTCTCCGAGAGTTTTTTCCATTTCTAAAAATGGCTTTAAAGGCGGCGCATATTGGCTCACCTGCTTTATTATGGCGTCCTTTTGTTTGATAATTTCTAATTTGTCCATGATAACTTAATTATAGCAGTCAGGAGGTTTAAATCAATCACTGGTTTGAAATATTCATTAATGACTTTTAAATTAAAACAATCAGGAGTAAAATACAATTGAATTTATGATACCAAAACAGGGAAGATTGAATTAAAAAAGGTTGCGGATTTACGTTAAAAAAGGAAGGATATAAAATAAATTATATTTTAGTATTTGGAAAAATTGGGAAAGATAATGCGGATTGGGCGGGAGGAAAGGGGGCGAGTTTGGTGGAGATGATACAAGCCGGGATTCCAGTACCGCCGGGTTTTGTGATTTTGGCCGATACTTTTCGCGAGGTGATAAAAACAAATAATTTGGCCGGGGAGATATCGGGCTTATTAAAATCAGTTAAAGTTGAAAATACAGAAAGTGTTGACGAAGCGTCAAAAAAAACCCGCGAACTTATCGCTAAAGCAAAAACGCCAGAAAATATCGAACAAGAAATTTTAAAAAATTTTGACGAACTTGACGGACATTTTGTCGCGGTACGATCCTCCGCCACCGCCGAGGATTCAACTACTGCCTCGTGGGCGGGGGAGTTAGAGACCTATTTAAATACCACACGCGAAAATCTTTTAGTAACCGTTAAAAAATGTTGGTCTTCTTTGTTTACTCCCCGAGCGATTTTTTACCGCATCGAAAAAAAGATGCAAGACGAAGATGTCGCCGTGGCGGTGGTGATCCAAAAGATGGTGGTTTCCGAAATCTCCGGTGTTGCTTTCACGGTTCATCCGGTGACCAAAGATTCGAACAGTATGGTGATCGAAGCCGGTTGGGGATTGGGGGAGGCGATTGTTGGCGGTCAAGTTACGCCGGATACTTATACGATCGATAAAAAAAATATGAAAGCCGTTGATATTTATCATTCAGAACAGGAAGTGATGATCGTGCGCGATAAAAATGAGACGAAGGAAGCGCCAGTCCCATCAGAAAAGAAAAATAAGCAGAAATTATCGGAAAAGCAAATTTTAGAACTCGCAGAGATTTGCGCAAAAATCGAAAAACATTACGGCAAGCCACAAGATATTGAGTGGGCTTACGAAAACCGTAATTTTTATATAGTTCAATCACGACCGATAACTACTCTTTAGATTTTAATCAATAAAAACGTGATTTTATGTATCTTAAATTTCTTAAATAATAATCCAATAATCTGCAGATTATTGGAGGATTTGTAAAAGTCTTGTATAATAAAATTAATTATCATAAATTACATATTAACCATGAAAGACAGTAGAAAATTAGAAAGAGTATTTAAGGGGACTGCTAATCATTGGCGAATTGAGATTTTGTTACTTATTAAAAGAAACCCAGAAATAACAATGTTTGAAATTGCTCGGGTGTTACATGGAAATAAAAAAACGATTTCCGAGCATACAAAAAAGCTAGTAATAGCTGGCTTAAT
>Ga0315277_10006287_pt1 | contig 15595 bp, 13 predicted proteins | sample YL17G05_15_MG_FD_203695 | JGI IMG/M metagenome (GOLD analysis project Ga0315277, IMG submission 203695) | Sediment microbial communities from Yellowstone Lake, YNP, Wyoming, USA - YL17G05_15 | ecosystem: Environmental > Aquatic > Freshwater > Lake > Sediment | place: USA: Wyoming | collected...
CAGTCTGGTAACGCTTGTTTTCAGAGTTGAGAGTTTTCTTCTTTTCCTCACTATCATCAACAGTGTTGCCATGGTTATGGCAGCGAGCAGCGGTGGGAGCAGGTTTGGCTGAAACTCCGGCACTACAGTCGTGCCTGTTATCTCGATTGAGTGTTGAGAGTGTGGGTAGTCGAAGTATATGAAGGCGTATTCAGAGTTTTCAGTCACCGTGAAGTTTGAGGGTGGCAGGGTGACGCCGTCAATCTTGACCGTCCAGTTGCCTGATGAAGCATACAGCACTGATTTCGGTATTGTTACGTTGCAGAATCCGGTTCCCGCCGGTCCTTCAACATTGAAGCTTATGGTCTTCACCCCGGGCTCGAAGTTGAAGTTGCTTATGGTCGAATTCGTGACTATTGGGACGTCTTCTGTTACGCCGGCGTAACTGATTGTGGCGCGGTGTGCAATTAGGAAACATAGCTCTGAGAGAGTACTTGGGGCCATGTTCTGCCAAGTCATGGACGCATCGTTCAAGGAGGCGCTGGCGGGGTTTGGGACCCTTGAGGGTGCGAACAGGAGGATTGTTTGGTTGGTGTCTGTTCCGCCGGCTACCGTTATCTCTAGCTTGTCAAATTCGGTTGGAGTAGGATTGTAGCCAGCAGTCATGTTGAAGAGTTTGGAGAGTGTGAATCGAAAAGAGTCTATCTGGTCTTTCGGAGGTTGCAGAAGCACTCCGTTGAAAGTCAAGTGGAACCAGTCGCTGCCCGAATTCAGCTGGGCTTTGAAGTTGTTGATGTCTATTTCAGTGCCGTTGAGGAGGGTGAACGGGTATGTGAACCACATAGATGAATACGAATAGGGGTTACCATACTGCATTATCGCGTCCAAGTAGTCTTTGATGAAGCGTACATCACGGTTCAGTTCGGCTTTGCAGTCGCCCTCAAAAGTCTCATGGACCTCGAAACTGACTGTTCCCGGTGTGCTGTTGAGGGTCGCATTCGCAGATTTCACTTTGCAGTATGTCGTGTTCATGTAGGTCTGGAACGTTTCCCGCAGTTCAGGAGGGACTGTGTCGGGCAAGAGTGTGCGGACGTCTTCTTCTGCTCGGCTGCAGTTTGCCGAAACGAGGCCGTGCAGGTCCAGTTCTTGTGTGGCGCTTGAGTAGGACGCATTGAAGCTCAGGTTTTTGTACGCGGATGCTGTCGAGTTTACGATTTTCAGCCATGCCTCAACTATTGTTCTGTTGTCACTGGGGAACGCCGTTGGTACGAGTTCGAGAGCCCTGCTGAGTGCGGCTTTGACGTCGCTCGTCGCGTGCAAGTCGAATGTTGCTGTTTGTGACGTTCGGTAGTACAGGAGCTTGAGAGAGGCATTTCGAACCGAGGACGAAAAGGATTCTGCAGCTGCTTCGACTGCCCCTCGAGTTTCGTTGGCCGGATACATTGAACCCGCAATGAAGCTTCTTAGCAGCAGTTTCGCTATGGCTGCTGAGAAGTTTCCGTGCAACGTGATGTTGTAGTCGACGTTTTCTCCGTACTCTGTGCTGTCAAGGAAGAGCGGAGTCTTCGTTGTGTTCAGTTGGGTGACTTCAAGGGAGTCTTGGGTAATTTCTTGGACCATGTCGGTCAGATTGCCTATTGTGTCATCGACCGTTGCACGGTTCACTTCTGTGCCGAAATAGTTGCCGTACAAGACTGTGAGGCTGCCGGTCAAGCGCAGGTCCGTCCTGTTCCCGCCTATATATGTTATCACGTCGGCCAACGGTAAGCCTGAGACTGTGTGGAAAGTTATGTTGCCGTTGACACTGTTGTCTTTGTAGTCAGCGAGTACCACAATGTCGGTGATGTTGAAGGGATAGCTTGAAAGGAACTGTTGAGGAATGACAGACTGACCCGACAAGTCTGCGTTCAGGAGTTCGTTTGAATATGAAGTTTTCAACGTGAAGTCGGACGTGTTGAATGGCCATGTTTTTCTTGCTTCAGGGGGCATCGCTATTGTCGCATCTACCGATGCGGTGAGAAGTCCGTTGGAATACTCTGCAGATAGGTGACCGGTCGTTGAGTTCAAAGGCGTCAAAATCGGTGGAATGATTATCGTGCCGTTTGCTGTGGTCGTGGTTGTGTTATGGTTGGTTGTGGAATCTATTGTGACGTTTGCCCCTGGAAGCATGCCGGCTGGATAAATATGTGTGAAATTAAAGTCTCCTGCAAGGCTTACAGTACCGTTGGGATAGACCACAAAATTGACTTTCGTCTCTCTTTGCGGAGCATCAAAGAGGCTGTAAGCGTACGTCTTCGAAAGGGAGACATACGACAACTTGTCTAGGCCGAAGTAGGAAGGAACTTTCTCATACAGAGTCACTAAGGGAAGAGCCGCCGGGCTGAAGTGCGACTGTGCAAACAGTGGGCCAGAGCAGTTCAAATAAAGCCTGTGGACACCGCTGGTCAAGTAGTCTTCCGTCTGAAAACGAACGTAAAGTACATTGCTGCTTTGTTGGCCTGTGAATCGGTCAGTGTAGATTCCGTACGTACCAGCCTTCGTGACGTTAACGTCTAAACCCACTTCGAGATAGTCGTAGAGTCCGTTACGATCCGTGTCGACTCCCATGTCTGAGTGTGTTCCTGTGAAAGTCGCATGCGATTCGAAGTCGGTATACTTGTACGGTGTCGTGAGAGGCACATCGGCAACACTGTCGACGGCAAAGGAGAACGTTCCGCTGTTGTGTATTTCCATCTTTTCAACATACACTGGGTCAAGGTGAGCCGAATAGATGGCCGGTCCATAAACTGTCAGGTTCACCAGATGGACACCCACATCATAGTATGCCAACGTGCTCGTGTACACACTGATGCTGTTGGAATAACCGTTCAGCAGATTTTGCAACGTTATCGTGTAAGAACCTGCTTCGGTAACGTTCACCTCAACTCTGAACTCCAGATAATCGTATTTTGAATTCCCGTCACTGTCGACACCCGCATCGAAAACTGGGCCAGTAAAATAGGCCGGTCGCTCAAATTCGAGATAGTTGTAGGCTCTGTCCAGTGGAACCAGATTTAGGGAGTCAACTGGATAGTGTTGGTGGTCAACCACTTCTTCAAGAATGATAGAAGCGATTTCTGAGATGTTCGTAGCGTGTGAAGCGTATATTTGTGCCCCTAGGAATGAAACTGTGAAGTTCTGAAGTCCGGAAGTAAGATGTGCTTTCGTGGAGTTCCAGATAGATACGGCCTCTTGACCGTATTCAGAGACACTATGCAATTCCGACACTGACAGTTCGTATTCAGCTTCATCAGTAACGTTGATCTGGACGCTGAGTTCCAGACGCTCGAAGAGACCGTCCCCATCAGTGTCCTTGCCTTCAGAATAAACTTTGCCTGTTAGAGCCGCGCCACCGTCAAAAAGGGCATAGCTGTAGGTTCTCGACAGTGGGATCTCGTACCTCTGGGTGACGAATTGGGAGTATTCACTTCCACAATAGAGACTCACGTAGCTGACATAAGTGAAGCTGCGTTTGCTCCCGTGTATGGCTATTCCGCTCAGCGAAACGCTAACGTTTTGCAGTCCCGTGTCTAGATAAGTCTCATTCTCAACATAGAAGTAAAGATAGTTGTAGTATTCATCCCTCAGCTGTCCTAAGCCGACCTTGTATGTTCCTGACACGTTGACTTCGACCTCCACATCCACGACTAGAAAGTTGAAAAGGCCATCACCGTCGGTGTCTTCACCCCGGTCGAATATACGCCCGGTGAGGTCAGAGTCAGACTGCTGGGCCGAGGTCAATGGCAGAACGTGCACGTTAGTGGAGATTAGTGTCATGGTCAGGAGCAGCAGGATCGCTGTTGCAGAAAAGAGTCGGAAACTTTTGTGTTCACTCATTGCATATCACCCACAGTAAACCCACTTTATGCAATTGTGAGCATTTCATATATATAGCTAACTGGGAGACACAATTGCTGAGGGGTTTCAAAAACGCGTCTGCTGACTCTTTGTTTTCGCAACATGTTTCGCAGGAAGATGAGAACAGCTCTCTGCGTGGTCGGCGTCGTGCTCGCCACGACCTTCATAGTTGCAGCGGGGGCCACCACGATGCGGTACACGACCGTGATCAAGGAAATCAGCGTACTGTTCAACGGGCAGGTCATGGTAGTAAGCAACGGCACGATCGTGATTCAGGCAGTTCCGATAGGTGGCGGAATGCTTCCACAGAATCTTACGGACAGCAAGATTCGAAGCATTGTTGGAGTAGAGGAAACCGTTCCGATACTGTTCCTCACGCCGATAGGGATCGGAGGAGCCCTGCAGGCGGTCCCCGTGAATTTTAGCATAGGGATTCCTGTTGACAGCTGGTCCTGCATTATTGGGCCGACTCCTTTGAGGGAAGGCGTGGGGCATTTTCCTTCAAATGCGTCAAGCAGTGAGGTCGTGGCAGGCGCGTCGCTGGCGGATGAACATGGTTGGACTGTTGGAACCAAGATAGTGGTCAACGGTTATCAACTTGAGGTCGTGGGGATTCTGGACACGAAGTTGGCCCTGTTGAACCGTTGCGTCCTGATGCCTCTTGAACTGGCTCAGAAAGTCTACAATTACCCGGAGAGCGTCAACGTAATCACCGCAAAGCCTTCTTCAGGTTGTTCGGAGAAGGGCCTCGCGGACATGATAGAGGGCAATGTCACCTACGTGAACGCTCTGACTGAAGATGAGCGGAACGACATGATCCAGCCTGTCTTGTCCCAGATGGAAACGTGGAACCTCGGCTTGGAGGCGGCGATTTTTCTGTTGAGTCTGATACTCGTGATGACCGTCACGACGATGAGTGTCTCGGAACGGCGGCGAGACTTTGCAACGCTGGATGCTATCGGCGCGCCCTTGAGCTATGTGCTCAAAATCGTGATCGTGGAGGCATCGTTGATCGGTGTTCTGAGTGGTGCGCTGGGTTTGGTTTCAGGTTCCCTTGGTGCCCTCATTCTGGCAAGTGTCTTCACGAACATTCCGCTCACCCAGTTCTTTCCGAGCATATTCGAGATCGTCCCACCGCTCTACATGGTTGAAATGTTCTTGTCCGTCGTCCTTGTCTGTTGTCTCGGAGGTGCAGTGCCGGCTGTAAACGCTGCGAGAACGCGCATAGCTGAAGTCTTAAGGGCTGAGTATTGATGAGAGTCAGAACCGAAGGACTAACAAGGACTTTCCGCATTGGCTCCTCCGAGATTGCAGCCGTTGACAGAGTCGACCTTGAAATAAACGAGCCTGACTTCATCGCCATAGTCGGCCGTTCGGGCTCAGGCAAATCCACGCTTCTGAACCTGATCGGACTGAACGACCGACCGACTTCAGGAAAAATCTTTATCGACGAAGCAGACGCCTCGCAGTTGTCAAGCAGCCAACGCAGAAATACTAGGCTGTTCCGCATGGGTTTTGTGTTTCAAACCTTCAACCTTTTCCCAATTCTCAACGCCCTGGAAAACGTGGAGTTGCCCATGGCCCTAGCTGGAAAGCCACGGGGTCTACAATCTGAGAGGGCTACGAGTCTTCTGAAGGCTGTCGGTTTGGACAAAAGACTTCACCACAGACCTAAACAGTTGAGCATGGGCGAAATGCAGCGAGTTGCCGTCGCAAGGGCAATGGCGAACAATCCGGAGGTCATAATCGCCGATGAACCCACGGGCGAGTTGGATTCCGGAACAGCCTTTGAGATAATCACTCTGCTTCACGACATCAACAGAAAAGACAGGAAAACAGTGATCATCGCCACACACGACGAAAAAATAGTTGCCCTAGCCGACGCGGTTTACACTATTCATGATGGAAAAATGGAAATTCAAAACTGAAGCACAGATCCTTGCAGATACGCAGGCTCAGAAACCGCTGTTCCCTATTTCTCCACAAGTACGTGTGTTGATTGCAAGCTCTCCCAGAACTGGAGATGTCTCCCGAAAAGTCCACTCTTAGTCTGGATTTCCTGCTTTTCCCAATAGACAGTAATTAATCAGTTGTTCAAAAAGAGCGCTAGAAGAATCCTCTATTGACAAACAATGAGGCTTTATCTTGCGGTTTTGTCAGATGGGGTTCTCTTCAACCAAGATATTATTCTGTCTCCGAATTGACTCCTAACATTAGTAAATGAGTGGTCTGAGTCAAAGATTTCTATCTGCACTTGGTTGGCTCCATGCCTCTGCAATGCTCTGATGAGAGGCAATATGTGATGTTCTATGTCCGCTTCTTGGTCACGCCATCCACCAATTATCAAAATATCCTTGCTAGACAGTTCCTTAGTGTGCTTGACCAAGTCGAACTTGTCCAAGTCTTCAAGTAGTTCAGCGATAATTTCCTGAGGATTCACTCTGAGACCTGAGTTGGCACCTTCCTCTATGCTTTTCTCAATTGCCCGTCTGAATTCTTCACTCTGTTTCATCATTCTTCCCGCTTCGCCAAGATTGCCCCCAGCAATGTCAACTACTCTTCTAACGGCGGCATCACTCAATGAACCCAACAGAGCCATGCCACCACCATAACTGTATCCAATAAGGGCAATGCGTGACGAGTCCACATTGAATTCTTTGACGACAGAACTGGATTTCACGTAGTGAATAGCCGAGATTACATCCTCTAAGGAGTTCGCATCCTTGAATAATCCTTCGCTTCCCCAAGAGCCACGATAATTGAAAACAAGAGCATTAAACCCTTCTTTGGTCAATATGCCGCTAAGACCAAGTACATCTGTGTCGTTTCCAGGAAACCCATGACAGAGAACAACTGTTGGCAATGGTTCGACTCCAGAGGCTTGATAGAAGATTGCATGGATATTTGCACCATTGCTCTCAAATGCTACTGGAATCGATTTCTTCATTTACCATCACACAACTGTCTCGAAACAATTCTTGGGATTCCGCACGATAATGTCTTTTGGGTTCGGCTATAACTTTTCCGCAGCGTAAATGGTTTGGTTGCAGTAAAGCTATCAGCATCTATATCATATTATTCCGAGAATGTGTCGCAGAGTCTCCGAGAAATAGGCTATTTTTCCTGTTCATCCTTGTCGAGTTTCTCGGACATTTCTATGAATTTCTGAGTTCCAACTCTTTTTCGATATGCCAAGAGTCCAGCCCTAGTAAAGACACTCTTCTGCCCGTGTGCAGGGTCAAACTGGTTCACGAACAAATCACATGGAAAGCCTCCGCAAATCCCACAATGCTCAACTTTGCCTGTTGCACAAGCGTGCAGTTTGCATCCGCCCCAGAAAGGATGCCCATTCTGATTGCCGCATCCAGAACAACTTGGTTTCTCCTTTCTGTTCAAGAAGGTACATGTTCCGCAATACGTGCCACAAGGTGCAACAAGTTTGTCGTCCATTCAATCCGCCTCGGGTATCAGCAGATTGGCTTTATTATTATTGGTTTCGATTTGGCTACAACTTTTCCGCAAAACCATTTATCGCAATTTTGGTTTGAACGTAAAGCCTAGTTCTTCTTCTGGGTTTGGCTACAGGTGTAACATGTTTTGTTGTGGACACAAATTGTTCCGCCACAATTGGGGCATTTCCATCTTTCTTGTTCTTTTTTCAGGAATTGCCCGATACCATTAGCCTGAATGTAACTGAGATTCTCAATCATGCTCATTCCATACTTGTTTCTGTAACGCTTATCAAGTGTTCTTAGATTTTCACATGGAAAGTCCGTGCATTCAAAACAATACTCGATTTGTTTAGTTGCCAGCTTATCGCACTCTTCTTTAATAAATGCACATTGGCTCTTCCTTGACCGACAGGTGTTACAGCGATGTTTTCTCTTTTCGCCTTTCATTGTATAGCCAAAAAATGCTACGCATATTCCACAGTTCATTCCACAAGGTGCGATGAACTCGGGCAGAAATTTCTCTTTTCGCATGGATAGTCGAGTGATGAAACACCATCTTAACTATTTGGGGTTTCGGCCATAACTTTTCTGCAAAAAAACGAAACTGGCCTTCAAAATACCTTAAATACTGAAATAAGAAAAACATTCTTATGACACAAATCTTTGCGAAATGCCCAAAGTGTGGAATTGAAACAAAAGCGAAAAGAAGTACCCGATGGCGAATGTGTGCAGAAGGGGACTGTGCCTCCTGCGGTGTTCACTTCACCACAGCAGCTTTCTGGCAATCAAAGTAACCCTATACATAATGAGCTAGCACGGAGAAGACCATATTCATAAAGTAAGTTGCCAAGGTCAAAAAGCCCCACTTCTTGTCAAACCTGAAACTGTATCCGATTACCCCCAGAGTCCAACGTAGTAAAGCAGAACATAAGGTCCGACGATAGCTGTGCTTCTGAAATCAGATGCTAATACATAATCAAAAATTAGGTCTACGATGAAAAAAAGAAAAATCGGGATGAGAAGATAGACTTCCCACTTTTCTCTTTTGTGCTTCTTATTTGAGAAGGCAACATAACCTAAGGCAAAACCCATTACCATGACTATGATGCCTAAAGCATATTCCACTTGTAGCAGACCAAAAATCCTTGCTGTAAACAAGATTGTCATTATCACATTAATCAAGTTCGCTATGCAGACAACAATCAAGTCTGTTCTCATGTAGTCAGTTTGAGATTTGGAATCTAATCCCAAACCCGAAACCCCAAACAAAATAGTCTATTTCGGTTCGGCTATAGCTTTTCCGCAACACCAAAGACTGGCTCAAAAGGACTGATAGCATTGTCTTCTACTCGCCTTTCTCAAACAGCAAGTAATGGTTGACGAAGGCAGATGCCGGACCAACATTTCCTGTTGCTTGATAGGTATGTAGACGCCATCCATTCTTTTGCCATTCCTTAATTGTTTTTCCAACATCCTTGTGGTGTTTGACTTCCACGCATTCATACTCTTTCAACTTAGCTATCACCTCCTCCGTTTCTACAATTCTAATTAGCTTTCTTCGATTCAGTTATAACTTTGCCGCAGACAAGGCGTATACTCGATTCCGATACCTCGTATATACGTACCCTATTATGACTTGAATTCTACTATACCTCCTTTACCTGACCTCCATTAAGACAGTGTATCCTGAATCGTGTATACTGCCCTGAGAATTACTGCCTTTTTCCACAGCAGAGCATCGTCGTCAGGTTGGTTTGGTTTGGGGTAAAGTCTTATCCAGAGCAGTCCAACATATGTCGGTGAGATAGAAAGCATGAACAAGAAGGTTCCGCATAAGTTTCAGGAAAAAATGGAACTCACTTATGAGCAATATTTTCAGACCGACCAGTCCATGGTGGAATTGGCTAAGGCTTTCGAGCATGCTCTGGGCAAAGACAGAACTTTCGAAATAATTAGAAAGTGGGCTGAAAAGTCTAGGGTAGAGCTTGCCAAAAACCAGACGTCTAAGAAACCAATCAAAAACTTTGAAGACTTCAAACTGTTCTTCAAAGAGTTATACGGGTCTCCCTTGTGGGCGCATGCGTTGACATTGACCTATCCAGAAGAAACGCCCAAGAAATTGAGCTGCCACATAACAGAGTGTTTAGGTGCTAAGACCTTCAAGGAAGTGAACGCCACAGACCTTGGCTACATCCTATTCTGCCGCACCGATTTTGCAATGGCAAGAGCCTATCACCCGAAACTAAGACTAAAACGGACAAAAACCCTGATGCAAGGAGACAGCTACTGCAACCACACATACTACTGGAAAGAATGAACGGCAAGAAACCCGCAGTCTCGCACGTTACTTTCGGTTTGGCTAGAACTTTTCCGCAAAATCAAAAGTCATTAGGCTTTTGACACTATGTACTTCTGAGTCTTGCAGGAACTTTGAACTCATCCTTTTCTCCTATATGGAAATCCAACGCACTTAGTTCTATACGGTTCTTTCTGACTCTGTTCTAGAAGGATAGAAAGACAAAAAAAGAATAATGTCGGTTCGGTTCTAGAGCTTTGACTTGCAGAACATCATCCATCATCATGGTTATCCAGCGCGCGCAGCGGAGCAAGATTGTCGGGACCTATTTAATTGGACACCAGATGATGGTCAGCATTTTGGTTTGCCTGTCTTCTTCGTGGCATTCAGGACTGCACACGTAAACATCTCCAGGGGGACCATCCATCTCCAGCTTTGCTTCTCCAAACCTCTTCCAGAAAGCACTGAAACCCTTAGAGCCCAGTTCACCGTAAGGTCCTTGAAAAACATACCAAGCTACCTTGCCATTAACATGCATCCATTTGGGAAGTTCCCCAACCTGCACTTTTCCATTAGCGAATTTGTCAAACTGTTTGTGAACATCACTGCAACAAGTCATGTCAATTGTCTTCTTTTTCTTATTTGACATTTACCTACTGGCTCTGGTTTGCCTTAAAGCATTTTGCCAGAAAAAGGCCCAATCTCATAATGACCCATTTCGATTTCTGCAGTCAAAAGTTCTGCAGACAGGTCATCTCTTCCTGCAGACGAAAAGTATTTTTCTACTGTCTTCTCTCAGGTTGGCTTCAAGAATCTCGAAATGTTCGTGGAGAGCTGACTTGATTTTGGCAACTGGGTAAATAGTTTCTTTGAATCTGAACTTGTTAAGCTGGTAAAGTCCGTTTGGGAGTCTTTCAAAGATTCGAGAATCCCAAGTCAGCGTATTATCTTTTACAATCTCTTTGTCGTAGTAGTATCCTTTTGGGAATTCCTTGACTGATGAAGTGGACCGGTTGTATTTTTCCAGCCAATGAAGCGTGTCTCTCAGCATTTTTGGAGTATACGCATCAAAAATAAACAACCCATCAATGTTGAGATGATTATTCACCGCTCTGAACGTTGATCTCCACTGGGCAAAGTCTTTCAGAAAGTTGATGGAATCGTTAGCAGAGAATATGACATCAAATTTCTCATCAATCTTGAAGTTGTGCATGCTGCAAACAAAGAACGTTCCCCTTGGGATCCTTCTCCTGCAAACTTCAATGTAGTCTTTTTCAATGTCCAAACCATAGACAGCGTATCTTTCTGGAAGATTTGCCAAGACCATTCCAATGCCACAGCCTATCTCCAGAATCTTCTTCGCCTGCTTGCTGTATTCCTTTGTCGGTTCCAGGACACAGCGTGCCCTTGCTCTTGCCCCTTGCTTGCTTGTAAGCGATTCCCAAAAATTCACAAAGGGTTTTGACTTTTTGCTTCGGTGCTCATATTTCGCCATGCCCGACCCTCAAAGGTTCATCCAGCAGAACGACTATTTGTCTTTTGAGACAGATATCGTTTGTCAAGCGCGCTGGCTTGTCCCTAAAATGGTTAAGAATGGTCTTAAGTCTTCTTTCGTCTATTGGCGTCTGATCTAGGCTTGTTTGATGAGCAAATCTCGGCCGTTGAAAGACGATAAGCCAGAGGGTTCCAACAAATCCTGAAGAAAGTAGAGTTTTCCCATAAACAGTTGAGGCTGCAGCTAGCCCTTTTGGAACTTAAAGGCACGCAAGAGGACCAAAAACATGTTCACACCCCCAAAACTGTCACCAAACCAGAAAATAAGAATTATGACCATTTTACACCAATTTCGGGACAAGGCAGCGCGCCGAATTTCGGTGGATACTCTGCGGGCTCGTCAGGCTTTCATGGCTTCAACGGCTTTTTCGGCCCATTTCGTGTCCTTCCAAAGCGCTCTGCCCACGGCCACTAGGTCAACCTTTCCTTCTCTGACCAGTCTGTCAGCGTATTCAGCCTCAGCGATTCCCCCCACGCCGATGACAGGAACCCTGACGGCCTTCTTCACCTCGTAAGCTTGAGGAACAAAGTAACCCTTGACACTTCGAAGCTGCTTAGGCTCGCCCCCGCACATGCCGCCCGACACGTCAACAACATCAACGCCACACTGCTCAAGCTTCACAGCAAAAACAGCCGAGTCCTCTACCCGCGTCCCATTCGGAGCCAAGTCGTCCGCGCCTAACCGGTAAAGCAGAAGCCTGCCCCCGACACTCTCCCGGACCCTCTCAACAACCATGAGAGGAAAACGCATCCTGTTCTCCAGAGAACCGCCATACTCGTCCCCACGCTTGTTAAGCAAAGGAGAAAAGAACTGGTTAAGCAGAAAACCATGCGCCCCATGAAGCTCAACCCCATCAAAACCAGCCTTGATCGCGCGCTCAGCGGCCACCACAAACTCTTCAACCAAACCCTCAATCTCGCTACGGGTCAGCTCACGAGTCTTCCCTGTCGCTGAAGGACCGGCTGGCTCCGTGCCGATGACGTTTCTGTTGGCGACACCGCCCGCATGCGAGATCTGCACGACGACAGGAGTACCGACAGCGTGGACGCTACCTGCAAGCTTCTGCAACCCGCGGATCAGTTCGTCATCGTATATCCCCAACTGCTTCAGGCTCAACCTTCCACGCGCAGAAACGTAACAATGCTCAACGATCAACAAGCCCAAAGCCGCCGAACGCCTCACATAAAAGCCGATCAGCCTATCCGTGACAGCGCCTTCAACCGTGGCCCGACCCGTCTGCATAGGAGGCATGACTATGCGATTCCTGAGAGTCAACCCTTTCACTTCCAAAGGGTCAAGAAGCCCCACCAACTCCTAACACCAGCAAGCTACAGACTAATTCGCACATATAAGAACCTAACACAAACGGGCAAAGAGCTCTAGAAGGCGCGTCAAATTGAATTGTGCGGTTCCTGACTGTCTGTTGCTGCAAAACAGTGTTACAAATACGTTGCAGATCCTTTTTACGCACGGATTTTGCGCCGAAAGCATATTATCGCATTTGGAAATATCGAATTGAGAAAGCGAAGGTCAATGACTGTGAAACCGGAACGCTACAGAGTAATCAAAGAGTACAACTCTCCTTATCCTGACCCGATAGTCTTTCAGAAAGGAGAGGAAGTGAAGGTTGGTCAGGAATTCAAGGAAGACCCAGATTGGAGGAATTGGATTTGGTGTGAAGGAAACAACAAAAAAGCATGGGTTCCTAGAAAATATATCGATATCGATGGCACAAATGGGATATTCAACAGGGACTATGATGCCATGGAGTTGAGCGTCAAGTCTGGGGAGAGACTGGTTGTTTATGAGATTGTTGATGGTTTTGGAATGTCGGAAAGGCCAGATGGGACAAGAGGGTGGGTACCAATAAGAAACCTTGAAATTGAGGATAAGTAGGCACTCTGGCACGAGTTGTTTTTAAGAAAACTGGTCTTGGCCATCATTTGAAGGACGTGGCACAGAGCGAAAAACGTGATAAATCGAAAAGCGCACTTTAGGTTAATATTGAATACAAAAAGGACACGCACACACAGCAGGCACATTCGGAAAAATTCTCAACAAGACGTGCGCGCTGCTGATTCCCTGCTCTTCCTCACTCTATATTACAGAAAATCGGTTCACAACACCGCGAGCAGGTTTTCCATGGATCTCGGCCTGAAAAGCTGCGGTCCGATTCGACTGTTCTTTTCGTTCAGTCTCCTCAAGCGTGGCCTCCATAGGACGCTTCATTCTGCGCTCTTCAATTCTTCTGAAAATTTCTTCACGAGGTGAGTACCGAGACTGGGAGTTGGTTCCAGAAGCACCATCGAATAATTCGCCCCCAGGCCCGTTCTTTGCTCCACAATACATCACGCGTGCTAAGTCTAGGCGCATGCTGGCCATCGAAATGCCTGTCAGTCTGAAACTTTCGCTTTCTTCGTTCGATTGGATGCCATCCTTCTGATTTGACCGTAGCGGAAGCAGCGAACTAGATGGTCGTTAACCATGCCGACCGCCTGCATGAAGGCATAGCATATCGTGGGTCCGACGAATTTGAACCCCCTCTTTTTCATCTCTCTGCTCATCGCCCTAGACTCCTCAGATTCTGACGGCAGACCTGAGAAGTCTTTCAGAGAATGGTCGATCACTCTTTCTCGAACAAACCCCCAGACAAACGCGTCGAACGAACCGAACTCCTTCTGAATTTCCGCAAACCGACGAGCGTTGTTCACAGTCGCCGATATCTTCGCCCTGTTTCGAATTACATCGGGGTTGCCAGTGAGGCACCTTATGTCTTCGTCGGTGTACTTGGCTATCTTTTTTGGGTCGAAATTATCAAAGGCTTTCCTCAGGGCTTCTCTTCTCCTGAGTATGAGTTCCCAAGTCAGACCCGCCTGAAAACCTTCCAGAACGAGAAACTCGAACAATGTTCTGTCATCATGGACGGGAACACCCCACTCCTCATCATGATACTTGACGTAAAGAGGATTGTCGGTATTCCAGCATCTTATGAACTTCTTCTCCATAGAACATAATGATCCATGTAGCAATTTAAACCTCATCACAAGCACGCGTCGAAGCTGAATTTGAATATGCAACTGATAGAGACGGCGCGCGCCATGCACAAATTCTCCTGCTGAGCTAACCAAATCTGATTGATTAGGCTGAAAGTCTTTTATCTATAGAGGCACATAATGTTTGAAACGTGAGCTTAATGGCTAAGTGCCCAAAGTGTAAGAAAGAAGTCAGCAAACCAAAGAAGACCTGGAAGATGGCTGGTAGAAAAGACAAGAGCGGCAAAAGGACAGAACTCACGATAGGCCTCTATGAATGCTGTGGAAAGACTTTCAGGTCTGTCTTGGGCAAGCAGAAAATCTGAGCAGAACAAAGATTAACGCCTCCAACTCGTCCCCAACTTTTTTTGTTCAAAAACCAGGGTACTCTATGCAACCTCTAGCTCCTCCCGCGTTAAGGAGATGGACGTGTTATCAAAAACTGGTCTGACAGGATTCTGCAATTACGTTACGACCTGAGTCTAAAGAGAAAAGGGGAGGTGTTGCTTCATGGGTGAAGCCGTGCTAGAGCGCGGTATATTTCAACCTGCGCGACAATCTTCACCTTTTCATTCTCTGTTTTCAATTCTTTCACCTCACACATGGCATAACCATTTTCACACCTTAAATATCGACGCACGTATTGCGAACACAAAAAGACCTCACGAATTGTTACCATGCCAACACGCTTGCCACTCGCATGCGTTTCGTAAAGCTTAATTGTTTTTGCGAAAACACTAGCTGAAGAAATGGAGCGAGGATTATGGATAAGACCTTTCCAGAAAGTCTGGTCTTTCTGCTTGGTCTGTTAGTGTTCTCTTTTGCTTCTACGGCCGCGTTGTCGCCCGCTTGTTTGGCAAGTCCTGCTGCAAGAATACAGCTCTGTATGGTCATAGACGGTTCGGGAAGCATTATTGGCACTGAATGGAACTTGACCATTCAGGCGGTGGCGAGGGGTGTCACTGATACGATACCGCATGACGGTTCGGTTGAGCTCACGGTCATTCAGTTTGGTTACCTGAATGGGGTGTATGCGAGGACAGAAGTTGCTCCGGTCATCATTGAAAACGCCTCTCATTCCACGGTTGCTCAGCAAATATCGTCGATAGGGAAAATGGGGGGCAGTACTCCAACGGCTTTCGGAATATATCTTGGGTGGCAGGAGCTGAGGAATTCTCCTCGTTTCAGCGTGTCCGGCAGACAGGTTATCAATTTGGCGACTGACAGCAAGCCTTCAGACAACGTTAGGAATAACAATGCAACGAGCGATCTAGACGGAAGCGGAGGGCAGCCCACCGCCGCTGATGACTTGATTGCTGTTGTAAACGATGCTGTAAATCAGGGGCTTGACGAATTGGACATAGAGGGCATCAGCCTTGACGCG
>Ga0315277_10006288_pt1 | contig 15594 bp, 8 predicted proteins | sample YL17G05_15_MG_FD_203695 | JGI IMG/M metagenome (GOLD analysis project Ga0315277, IMG submission 203695) | Sediment microbial communities from Yellowstone Lake, YNP, Wyoming, USA - YL17G05_15 | ecosystem: Environmental > Aquatic > Freshwater > Lake > Sediment | place: USA: Wyoming | collected...
TGCGAAGTTTGACCAGGTTTTCGGTAAAGTCACCGCCGCGGGCATGACGGTCTCGTGTCTCGGCTCAGCCATTGCGAATTGGGCCAGGCCTATCACGTGCGACCCGCAGATCGACATCGACGACCTCAAACGGGCCATTCCGCGCATGAAACGGTTCGGCACCCGGTTCATCCGCGTGATGAGCTATCCGAACGACAAGGCCCATCCGTTATCCGAACCGGAATGGCGCAAAGAGGCGGTCAAACGCATGAAAACCTTGGCCCGGATGGCCGAAGACGGTGGCATCATCCTCGCCCACGAGAATTGCAGCGGCTGGGGCGGTCTTTCCGCCGAAAACAGCACCATTCTCCTCGGCGAGGTCGCCAGCCCCGCGCTGAAAGTGGTCTTCGATACCGGCAACCCCGTCACCTATCATCAGAATGCGTGGGAATACTATCTTGCCGTCTACAAGGACATCGTGTACGTGCACATCAAGGACGCGAGAATCGTGAACGGAGAGGAAGTCTATACATACTGCGGCGAAGGGGACGGTCGCGTGAGAGAGGTCGTCGGCGACCTGCTCGCGAAGGGCTACGACGGCGGCTTTTCAATTGAACCGCACCTGGCCGCCATCATTCATACCGGCGAACGGACGGACGACGCATCGAAACTATATGATACGTACACGGAATATGGCCGGCGGTTGATGAAGATCGTTGACGCAGTGCGGCGGAAATCCTGACCACGCACCGTTTGAGGCGGACTCCGCCTGGAGAAAGAGGAGAACTGGAATGAAAATGACGCGCGTTCGGGACTGGATTGCCACTATCTTCGTGCTTTGTCTTGTCGTAGCGTTGATCGCGGGCGTGCTGGCCGCCCTGGGCAAGCCGGTTCCCTTCCTCGGACGACTGTTTGGACAGTAGGCCTGCGAGCCGCCGTTCCCGGCAACCCGGCACGGGCGCGTTCATGCGTTCGTGTTCGCGCCCTTGTTTCGGTAGCCCGCGAGGTCGAGCGAGACGTAGCGGTAACCGATGTGGTTCAGCTCCGAGATGAGGGTCTCTCGCACTTCCGGCGCGATCACTCTTGGGAAGTCCTTGGGCTCGACTTCGATGCGGCAGAGGTCTCCGTGGTGCCGGACCCGGTACTGGCGGAAACCCAGCCGTTTGAGCGCCTCTTCGGCCTGCTCCACCCTCGCCAACTGGGCCGGATCCAGGCGTGTGCCATGGGGAAACCGCGAGGCCAAGCAGGCGAATGACGCCTTGTTCCACGTGGGCAGGCCGCGCCGTTCGCTGAGATGGCGGATGTCCGTCTTGGTCAGTCCCACTTGCTGCAAAGGCGCGACCGCGCCCTGTTCGCGCGCCGCCACGGCGCCCACCCGGGTAGCGTCGAGCGTGTCGTCGGCCGTCTCGCCATACGCTACAACCCGGATGCCGTGCTCGGACGCGTACTGTTTCATTTCCCCGAACAAAACGGTCTTGCAGTAGTAGCAGCGCTTGCCGTCGTTCTTCAGAAACGGCTCCTGGTCGAATTCGTCCGTCTGGAGTACCGTCAGATTCCATCCACGCTCGTGGGCAATGGTTGTGGCCTCGTCTAATTCCGAGCGCGGCACGCTGGGTGAATCGGCCATGACCAAGTGCGCCCGCTCACCCAGCACCTCGTGCGCTACCGCGGCCAAGTACGTGGAATCCACACCGCCGGAATAGGCCACCGCAATGCTGCCGTAGCCCGTCAGCGCCCGTTTCAACGCCTCTTCCTTTTGAAGGGCCGTTTCGGCAATGGGCTCACCCATCGAGTATCCTCCCCGCCATCACGCGGCCACGAGGTCCCTCCAGCAGGACGCTCCGAATTTCGTTGGTCAGGTCCTCGGCGGAACACGCCGCGACGCGGATGTAGTTGTCTGTGTATCCGGCCCAGCGGCCATCCTCGACCGTCTCGAACAGCACGGAGCGGGTCTTACCTATGTAACGCTCCAGGAACCGCCGGTGCTTCCCCGCGCTGAGGCGCCGCACGCACTCGCCGCGGCCGCGAATCACCCGCGGGTCCACCGGGTCGGGGAAATGCGCCGCAGGGACGCCCGGGCGGGCAGAATAGGCGAATACGTGGGCGTAGGCAATGCAGGTGTCCTCGACTAGGCGGCACGTGGCATCGAAATCGGCGTCGGTCTCGCCGGGAAACCCTACGAGGACGTCCGTGCCCACGCACAGGTCCGGAACCGCCGCCGCGGCTCGCTCCAGGAAGGCGTAAAAGTCCGCTGCGGCGTACGGACGGTTCATACGCTTCAATACGGCGTCCGAGCCGGACTGTAACGGTATGTGAAGAAACGGCACGAGCGTGTGGTCCGGGTCGTTCATCCAATCGAAGACCGCCTCGGGCGCCTGGGTCATCTCGATGGAGCTAATGCGGATTCGTTCCAGCCCATTTATGGTATTGAGCCGTTCGATTACGTCCGACAGGGCCGATCCCTGGAATTGGTACGCGCCGACGTTGACACCGGTCAAGACGATCTCCTTGGCGCCGCGCGCCACAAGGTTTCGCGCTTCCTCGATGAGGTTATCCGTCTCGCGGCTTCGCGATGTGCCTCGCGCCAGCGGGACCACACAGTAGCTGCACTTGGCGTCGCATCCGTCCTGGACTTTGAGGTTGGCCCTGCGCGTTACCGGGGAGTCGCCGCAGACCGGCAAGGTGAAATCGCCGCCTTCGATGGGGCCGAGCACGACCCTGGGCGTCTCGTTCTTCGTGTCGGTGACGTAGTCGAGAAGGTCGAGCTTCCGGCAATTGCCCACGATCAGGTCCACGCCGGGTATTCGGGCAATGTGCTCGCGCGCCACTTCCGAGTAACAGCCGATCGCGGCGACGAACGCCTCGGGATTCTTTCGGATGAACGCGCGGACGGCCTTGCGCGATTTTGCGTCGGCTTCCGCAGTAACCGTGCACGTGTGGATGATCCCGAGGTGCGCCGGCGCGCCAAACGGCACCAGGGCATACCCCGCCGCACGCAGCCGTTCCGCCAGCAGCGCCGTCTCCGCCTGGTTGAGCCGGCACCCAAGCGTGTACAGAGAAGCCGTCTTCTTCATGCGCAAAACGGGGACAGACACGTCTCGCTCGAAGACTCGCTCGCTTGTGTCAATCCCCGTTTTGCTCCGTTCTCGGTTTGCCATTTCGCTCTGTACCTGCCCTGTGAACGGCCACTGCCAGGGTTACGGTCAACGTTCACCTTCCAGCCAATGGCCGCGATACCCGGTGATCCGCACCTCGACCATGTCGCCGACCTTCAACTCCGGGTCAACCACGGAAACCGGCCGGAAACCGTCGGTGCGCCCGTGCACCGTGCCGGGTTGTTTTGGATGCACGCCGTCGATCAGAAGTTCCTGCGTCGAGCCCACGTACCCGGCCAGTTGCTCCCGGTCAATCCGCACCTGTAACGCGATCACCCGCTGTAGGCGCTCTTCTTTGACCTCTCGCGGCACGTCATCCTCCATCTCCGCGGCGCGCGTGCCCGGACGCGGCGAATACATGAACGAGAAGACCTGGCTGTATCGCACTTCTTCGAGCACGCGCAACGTGTCATCGAACTCTGCCTCGGTTTCGGTGGGATACCCCACGATGAGGTCCGTGCTGATCTCGATGCCGGGGTTGACTGACTTCATATATGCCACTTTGTCGAGGTAGTCTTCGATTCGATGATGGCGATTCATCAGGTGAAGAATCCGGTTGGCCCCGGACTGGAGCGGCAAGTGCAGATGGTTGCAGATCATCGGGCGCGCCGCCATCAAGTCGGACAAGGCGTTGTCCCAGTCTTTGGGGTGGGGCGAGGTAAACCGCAGCCGTTTCAAGGGAAGTTGCGCCGCTGCCTCCAACAACTCATAGAACCCATAGCCGCCCGCGTCGTAGGAATTGACGTTCTGGCCCAGCAACCAAATCTCCTTCGCGCCCTTCTCGATAAGCGCCCGCGCCTCTCGAAGGACATTGTCCGGGTCGCGGCTGATTTCCCGGCCACGCACGTACGGGACGATGCAGAAGCTGCAAAAGTTGTTACAGCCTTTCATGATGGCGATGGATGCCTTGCAGTGCTCGACGTGCCCGGCTTCAAGCCACACTTCCGGCACGAAATTGCGGTGGGCCTCGTCCCGGGGAGACCAGTCGGTCAGAACCCGTCGCTCCCCGTTGCGCGCGGCCTCAATCAACTCGGCCAGCCGAAAGAACTGATCCGGGCCGAAGACCATGTCCACGTCGGCGTTTCGCTTCAGGATACCCACACCCACCTGCTGTGCCACGCACCCAGCCACGCCGATGATCAGATCGGGGTTCCGCTGTTTAATCCGGTGCAGGTTTCCAAGAAAGCTGTACACCTTGTTCTCAGGGTTCTGCCGCACGGAACATGTGTTCACCAGGATAAGAGACGCCTCTTCCATCACGGAAGTGATCTCATATCCGAGCGAGACCAGGATTTCCGTCATCCGCTGGCTGTCATGTACATTCATCTGACAGCCGTAAGTCTTAATGAACGCCTTCATGTTCCGTAGCTTCGTGGAAATGACACGGCGGGTGATCATCGACAGCGTACATGGCGGACATGGTGTCCGTGCCTTGCCGGAGAAGACGCCGTCACAACCGTAAGCCTGCTCGATCATATCGGTTTTGCCGCGGCACGGGCAACCCACTGGGGTGTTTCCGCCACGGCCCATGTGGACTGCGGTAGCTTGCTACCGCTTTTGTTCCGGGCAGCTTGCTGCCCGGTCCCCGACACCGGAAGCAAGCTTGCGCAGTCCACACATGACGCCTTCGCCGGTACGACGGCTTTTGTCCGGCAGTGGGAATCGCATATAATCAGGCGATTCGCTTCTCCAAGCGACAGAAGGAGGTGCGGCCTTGCGTAGAGTCGTTGGGTGTTTCGTGCCGCTGGTACTGTTGGCGTGCGGGTGTGTCACGACGGGGAGCGCGACGCAGTCGGCGGTTGTGCGCGCAAAAGACAAGGTGGCACCGGCACTCGTGCACATCCGGCCCGTGAAAAACGTGTTTGCGAGCGGCAAGCGCGAGGAGGTCGTCACGATTGGCAGCGGGTTCATCGTGTCGCCGGACGGGTACGTCATCACGAATGAACACGTGGCGGGCAAGGCCAGTTATGTCCAGTGCGTGCTGTATTCCAAGGAGGAAGTCGAGGCTCAGGTGGTCGGCATCGACCCTCCTACCGACATCGCCGTGTTGAAGCTGAGCGTGTCCCATCCCGTACCCTGTGCGAAACTCGGCGAGTCGGGCAAACTGGAGGCCGGACAGACGGTCTTGGCCCTGGGCAGCCCGCACGGCTTGGCCCGTTCCGTGTCGTTGGGAATCGTAAGCGTAACGGACCGGTATCTCGAAGACCGCGGGGGAATGGTCTCCCCCTATAACAACTGGATCCAGACCGATGCCGCCATCAATCAAGGAAACAGCGGCGGGCCGCTCGTGAATCTCAAGGGGGAAGTCGTCGGTGTCAACGCCCGGATGCTGCTGGGCGCGGAGAACGTGGGGTTTGCCATTCCGATCGATATCGCGCGAGAGGTCTTCGAGAAAATCCTGGCCGACGGGCGGGTGATTCGCAGTTGGATCGGCGCGGACCTCCAGGAAACCACGCGCAAAACCGACGACCCGAATGCAAAGGGCGTTGTGGTCGCCGACGTGGACCCGTTGGGACCCGCATATGAGGCCGGGCTGAAACCGGGCGACGTCATGTTGACCGTCAACGGCAAGCCCACCAACGCACGGTTCGAGGAGGACCTTCCTGCCGTGTGCAAGTTAATCGCCGACTTGCCCGTGGGTTCCCAGGCGGCCATTCGAGTGCTTCGAGGCGATCAGGAAACTGAGTTTACGGTGACCACGGAAGAGAAGAGCGATCTCGAGAGCAACGAAGTCGAGTTCGCCGAATGGGGGTTCACCGCCTCGGACTTGAGCCCCGCTATGGTACGCCGGGCCCAATTGTCCGCACGGAAAGGCGTGGCGGTTTCCGGGACGCAACTCGGGGGGATTGCCGCCAACGCGAAACTGCAACGTAGTGACATTATTCTGAGCGTCGACGAACAAGAGGTCGAGAACCTTTCGCAGTTCAAGCGCATGTATGCGGAGTTGGTCCAGTCGAAGAAGCAGTTAGCGATGCTGGTGATCAAACGTGGCGCGCTGACCCGGTTTGTTCTGGTGCGCCAGGACGGCGTGGGCGCCCCCGAAGGCGACGGGGTGCAGGAAATGCCTGCGGAAGGCGCCGATACGGAGGAAGAAGACGGCCATGTGGAGTAGTTTCCTAGCGGCGCTATTCATGCTTGCACAACCCCAAGCGGGCGCGGACGGGTTTGGCGAAACCCTGATTCAGCGGGTCTATGATGAGGTCTCCGGCGCGGTCGGGTTGGTCAGTTACACCGCAGAGGTCACCAACGCTGCTACCGGCGATATCTCCAAGCGCGACGGCAGCGCTCTCGGCATTGTGGTGGCTCCGGACGGGCTGGTCATGACGCACGGGCACATGCTGTTGGAGAACATGCAACCCATAAGCATCCGGTTCACGGTGGGCGTGGGCGAAAACGAGAAGGAATATGCCGCTACACTTCTGAAGAAACCCGAGGATGTTAACCTCTGTTTTTTGCGACTGGAGTCCGACGTTCCGTTGCATCTGCCCTGCATTCGGTTTGCGGCGAGCCGGCAGTTGAAGCTGGGCGAGCCGCTGTTGACGTTTGGCGTCTTCTCCCAGACGTTGGACTACGTTCCCGGGCTCTGTATACGCCGGGTCGGGGCCGTGCTTGAGCGGCCTCGCCTTACCTATTGCCTCGACGAACCCGTTCGTTTTGGATTCGTCACGGGACCCGTGGCCAATAGCCGGGGCGAGGTGGTGGGCGTCATCGGGTTCGACTTGTCATCGAACGAAGGCGGCGACCTCTACATTCGCAGCGGCCACCCCCTGGTGTACCAAGCCGACCTGTTCCAGAAATACATCGACAATCCCCCAAGCGCAAGCGAGATACTCCAGCAAAAGGAAGAGGCCTGGATAGGCGTGTTCACGCAACCGTTGTCCGACGATTTTGCCGAGTATTGGGGATTGGCAAAAGAGGGCGGTGTCATCATCAGCACGGTAGTCCCCGGTTCGCCGGCGGACAAGGCCGGATGCCGGTCGGGCGACGTGATCCTCACCTTTGACGGCGTGCCCGTGCGCCCGAAGCTGGACCGCGAGATGGCCCAGTTCGCGAAACTGGTGCGCGAGGCCGGGGTTGGGAAGACCATCTCGGTCAAGCTGCTGCGAAAAGGTCAACCGGTAGATTTGGAGATCCCCCTCGAAGCGCGGCCGACGCCCTCGCGCGAAGCGGCGGAATATGAAGATGAGGTATTTGGCTTGACCATCCGCGAATTGACCACGGATGTGCGCATCGTGTTGAACCTGCCGGACTCGGTCCAGGGGGTAATCGTGCGGCGCGTGAAATCAGGCGGTATCGCCCACTTGGCGGGCATGCGCGCCGGCATCATCATCATGAATTTCGGCGACGAGCCGGTGACCAACCTCGAGGAGTACCGGGGCGCGGTTCAAAGGGCGGTCCAACAGAAGCCGAGCGAACTGACGGTGTTCTGCCGGGCCGGCTCGGCGACGGGTTTCTTCCGCCTGGAACCCCGTTGGAGCGCCACCGAACAGAAGTAGGCTGGCTTTCAGAACGCCTTACACTCGGCGGGAAGCCCGGCAAGACGGAGTCGATGGGTTCACCAGGGTCTCATCACTGCATTAGAAAAGCATATCGCGCGATCAGCGCGGCTGCAATCAAGTACATCACGGCGTGCACTTCCTTTCCGCGCCCGGCCAGCAACTTGACGACTGCGTAGGAAATGCAGCCGGCGGCAATGCCTTCCGTGATCCCATACCCAAAAACCATCAGCGCCACCGTGAGAAAGGCGGGCAAACTCTCGGTGACGTCATCCCATCGGACCCGGCGCATGGGGGCCATCATCATGAAACCGACGACGATGAGCGCGGGGGCCACGGCGGGATACATGGCCACGTGAGGCCCGGCAGGGTCGACGCCGTAGAATGCCGGGCCGATGTCCTGCCCCACAAAGGCGATGATCGGCGCGAACGCGATGGCCAGAATGAAACAAAAACCCGTGACCACCGCCGCCAACCCCGTACGCGCGCCGGCCGCTACGCCCGTGGCGCTCTCGATATAGCTGGTTACGGTCGAGGTGCCGAAGAGCGCGCCGATGCAGGTGGCCAGCGCGTCGGACAAGAACGCATTGCCTGCCCGGGGCAGTTTCTCGTCCTCCTTGATGAACCCGGCCTGTTTGCCCACGCCCACCAGGGTGCCCACGGTGTCGAACAGGTCCAGGAAGAAGAACAACAGGATGGCGACCACCGCGTCGTGCCACTTCTCGGTCAATTCGACGAAGTTCAGTCGGAAGAACGTCGAGAAGTTGAGCGTGACGGCTTGTTCGCGCGCCGGGATGATGTGGAAGGCCCATCCGAGCGCGCACGTAACGAGAATCCCTATTAGAATGCCGCCCCGAACGTTCCGGGCCATGAGCGTGGCAATCAAGAACACGCCGCATACCGTAATGAGCGCAGGCCCTGTGTGAAAGCCGCCCAGGGAGACCATCGTTGCCGGATTGAGTTTCACGATCCCGCCCCATTGGAGTCCGATGAAGGCGATGAAGAGCCCGATAGCGGGACCAATGGCGTTCTTGAGGCATTCGGGAAACACGTCCATGATCTTTTCGCGCGTCCGAAACGTGGACAGCGCCACGAAAAGGAGGCCCGCGATAAACACGATGGCGAGACCGGCCTGCCAGGAGAAGCCCATTACGCCGCAGACCGTGAAGACGAATAGGAAGTTCTCGCCCATACCGGGCGCCAGGGCGAACGGATACCGCGCAAGCGTTCCCATGAGGAAACACGCGGCCGCGGAGGACAGGCACGTGGCCAGGAGCACGGAACCGAAGTCCATCCCGGCAATGCTGAGCACGGTCGGTTGCACGAAGATGATGTAGCTCATGGTCAAGAACGTGGTGATTCCCCCGACCACCTCGCGGCGAATGGTTGAACCGGACTCCTGAATACCGAAGAAACGATCCATCGCTTGCATGGTCATCCGCTCTCCCACCCAACTCGACCTAACCCGGATTCTTCACAGCAGTTTGAACGCAAACGTAGAGCCGCATTGAAGCGGCAAGATGCCGCTTCTACGCTTAAACGCAGTCCGTCCCCCTCCAGGCGTTCACAAGCCTGTGCAAGGTCTCGGTGTACATTTGCCACGGAACATTCCTGTAAGATTCCGGGCTAACGCAACGCTCCGGCGGGCGGCCTTTAGGGGCAACCCGCCGGAGCTTGATGTTTGCGACTGGGCGCTGGAGTCTCGGCTATGTCCTGCTGCAGGCGCGACGGCGACGCACCACAAAGGCTGCCATCGCCGCTAAGGCCATCAGGAGAGCGGATGACGGTGCAGCCAGTATGATCTGGGCAAGCCAGATAACCGGCGTCAACACCACCCGCACGACGGCCGCCAACACAGGGCTCTTCGCCACGACCGTCGCGAACGCCGGACTCACGCGGTAGTACGTGTCAACGAAGGCCGTGCCTGCGGCATTGTTCAGCATGAACGTATCGCGCAGGTCGCGCAACGTGTCGATCTCGGCCGCCATGGGCGTGCCGTAGGCCGCCGTGGCAATAAAGCACGGATTCACATCCGCCACCATGCCTACCCGGATGCTGAAGGCGCCAAGACGGAATATCCGCGCGTTCAGGGCCGTGAGCCGGTCAGTGCAAAACGTGAGTGGGAAGACCTGCGGCACGGCATCCTCGTTGCGGATTCGTCGGTTCGCGTCATCGAGATCAGTTACTCTCGCGGGGACTGAGTCGTCGCCCAGTTCCAGCGTCACGTAATTCAGCGTGGACGTGACGGTCTCCACAGACAGCGTATCGTGGACGTTCTGGACGGTCAAGGTGTCTGTGACCAACGGAATCAACAATCGCCCGGGATTCGCGTCGCTCGGCGCGTAAGTCCAGTCGGTTATCTCGGTGAAGATCATGTCTCCAGCAGCCAAGTCCGGAATGCTGGCTCGTCCCTCCATCTTGTACAGGTGGACGTCAATGCCCCACTCGTTGGCGACCAGGCTATTGGGGAAGTCGTTCGTGATTACGTTGGTGGACAACGCCGTCTCGGGCGACAGCGTCGCGCGGGCAAGGCCGTAGATGTCCGAGTCCACCACATCGCCCACCTTATTACCCACGGGCAAGCTCAACTCGGCCACCAGCGGCTCGGGCAGCGTATCGTCGAGCATGATATCGGCGGTGATGTTTTCTTCGCCCGTGGCTTTCGCCGCGACGTGGTCATAGATGAATGAAGTCACCATGACATCGACGTCGTCGACGACATTCTCGAGCAGCTTGTAACGGTAGTACTTGAAATCGGCCGATTCGTCCGCGTGCGCGCCGCTCGCGACGGTCACCGTCACTGGCACGGGTAGCAACTCCTCGATGTCTTCGGGCGCTGCAGGCAACGGCACGACAACCAACAGGTCCATCGAGGTCCGGCGGATCACGGGCGCGGAAACGTCGCCGAATTTCACCGTCGTCTTCGAAGTGAACCCGCCGCCTGACACGGTCACCACACTGCCGCCGAACAGCCACGCTTCATTGGGCGTGACCGCCAGCGGTCCCAATTGGCCGAACTGCGCCGTCACGGTCTTGTCCGCATCCATCGTGACGGAGAGCGTGGCGGCGGAACCGCTGGCCGTGTCTACGCCATCAACGGTCCAGTAGTCGAAGAACCATCCGGAGTTGGCCGCGGCCGTTACGTCAACCGTCGTGCCTGCCGCGCAGACATGCACGCCGGCCGGCGGGTCAATTGTGCCGCTGCCCGCCGGGTCGACCGCCGTGGTCAGGGTGAACGTGGTTCCCCCCGTAAACACGGCGGTGACAGTCTTATCCGCATCCATAGTGACGGACAGCGGCATGGCGGAGCCACTGTTTATGCCGTCCACCGACCAGTGGTCGAAGGTCCACCCGGAGTTAGCTGTCGCTGTGACGTCCACGACGGTGTCCGCCGCACACACGTGCGTGCCGGCGGCCGGGTTGACCGTGCCGCTGCCCAACGGGCTGACCGCCGTGGTCAGGATGTACGTGGTTCCCCCCGTAAACACGGCGGTGACGGTCTTATCCGCATCCATCGTGACAAGCAGCGGCATGGCAGACCCGCTGTCCACGCCATTCAGCGTCCAGTGGTGGAATTGCCATCCGGTGTTCGCTGCTGCTGAAACCTGGACTTCTTGGCCCAGAGGATAGGTATGCGTACCGGCAGGCGGGTCAATCGTGCCGGCGCCTATAGGAGTGACCGCCGTCGTCAAGATCGCTTCGCCTTCACCCTCGCCCTCGCCTTCGCCTTCGCCTTCGCCTTCACCCTCGCCTTCACCTTCGCCCTCGCCTTCACCTTCAACTCCGGTAAACACGGCGGTCACGGTCTTGTCCGCGCCCTCTATCCAGACCGGAAGCGGCATGGCGGTACCGCTGGGCGCACCGTCGACAACCCAGTGGTGGAACTGCCAGCCGCTGTTGGCATACGCCCACACACTAACACCGGTTTGGTTGGGGTAGGTGTGTGTGCCCTCAGGCGGGAACGTGGTGCCGCTGTCCGACGGCGATACGCTGACTGTCAGGTCCCACGTCGCGCCGCCGCCGACGTAGGTAAATCCGCCGCCCAACGTGGCTTGGCCGCCGTCCGTGACTACCGTCACGTCGACAGGACCCTCAGGTCCGGGCGGTGTTCTGGCGCCAATCCGCTCGTCGTTTACAATAGACAGGTCGGAGGCCCGCGTCTCTGCAGCAACCGGACCGAAGTAGACGCCGCGCGCCGTGGCCAGGTGCCAGCCGGTGATGCCCACACACGTGCCGCCTTCCGCCTGCCCTTGGTTTGGATCAATGCTGAGAAGGGCCGGGGGCTCGATGTACGTGAACGCAGCTGCCAGCACATCGAAAATCGCGGCATTAGCGGCGTCTTCCACTTTCACATCCACGGTTCCCGCCCCGTGCCAAGGCGTAATTACATACATCGAGTCCGCGGTGACAATCGCCGGGACGCTGCTGTCAAAGGTTGCGCGTGCGTCGCCGAAATACACCTTGTACGCGGCCGCAGCCGCTTCCACGGTCTCCAGGTCCGCGGCGATTGGGAAGAAGCCCTGAATCCGCACTGCCGTGCCGCCCACCACCGGGCCCGTGTCCGGGGCCAGCCCGTCAAGCACGATTTGTTCCACAACAGGTGTGAAAATGGCCCAGAGATTCAAGTCAACGTTGCTGCCGATGGTCACGCTCGTCGTGAGGTCCGTAGACCACAAATATCCATCGCCGAGTTCCCACCGGCTAAAGTCCCATCCGTCATTCGGAGTGGCCGTGACCACGACCTCCGTGCCGGCATCATACGGATACCGCACTCCCGCCGCGGGCGTGGTTGTCCCCGCACCCGTCGGCTCTACACCGAGCCACAACGAACCAGGGAGCTCGTAGGTGTATGCATCGTTTAGAGTACCCGTAAGGCTGGGATAGATCTTATCTACCACCGTGATGGACACGATACCGGCAGCGTGCGCCGGCGCAAACACTTCCATCTTGTCGTGCGAGACCACCGGGACGCGGGAACCATTGAATGGCGCGAGCGTCTCTTGCGCGATATCGCCAAAGTACACGGCATAGGCATCCGCGGCCCTAGTAACGGTGTCCAAAGTTGCCGCAAACGGGAATGTGCCGACGGCGATTGTCACCGGATTGTCGCCGGAAAGCGGCCCCTTGTTGGGCGTTGCGGAGTATACGTCTATGACGGCGCCGAACGGCGCGAAAATGGACAGCGAGGTCAGGTCCACGGACAACGAACCGCCGGTAAGGCCCCCCCACGCGTTCCGTTCGACCCACGCGCTGTCAGGTTCGACGCTGTACACGAGTTGCTCGGGGCCGCTCACGGTGCTGGGGGTTACCACGCTGGGGTACGAGAGGAACGTTGCCGGGAGGCCATCGGGGCCGAGCACATTCGACATGGTCAGGCGGACCGGCGCGGCTGACAGGTCCTCGATCTCCTGCCATACTGCTCCGTCGGTGAAAACCACGCTGATATCGACATACTGCGCGAGCGTCCCAGGGTCCGGGTCCACGGTGAGGAAACCGCCGGGCTCGAGCGCCGCCACGTCGTCGGCCAGCCCCGTAACACCAAGGTCGTCAAGCAACTGATTCAGATCGCCGCCCAAAGAGACGAGAATGTAGGCGCGGTCATCCGCCCCCACCAGGCCCTTCGCTTCGAGCGTGTCTCGCGATGGCGCCTCGACCTGCACGTTCTCGAGCGCCAGTGTCACCCCATCCGGCCCCCACAGGTCCTTGCCGGCGCTGTTGTCCAGATTGGCGGTGATCACGATAGCGCCGCTGCCGTTCAGGCCCACCCACATCTGATTCGGGCCAATACCCAGAAACGAGTCGTCCAATAGATTGTCCGGAATACCGTTCCCATCCGCGTCAACATATTCAAGCGCGTACTCAGGAATCGGCATGAGGCGGAAACGGGCGGAATCCATCAAATCAGGATCGTAAATGTACGCCACCTCCTTCTGGGTGTCGAGTGTGGCCCCTGCGAAGGCATAAACCCAGTGTGTCTCACTTGTCTGTGAGAGGGCAAGGCTCACCACGTCAACGTCCATCGTGTACGGCGGCTCAAACACCATTTCGGCTCTTTCCCCGTACCATTCGCCGAACGAACTGCCATAGGGATAGGTGGTGCCGTCCAAAGCCAGCACGACGTTCTCCGGCGTGTCGGACCCTGCCGGCAGTTCCGCTCTTAGCCGGAGATTGATGCTTGGCAAATTCTCCGGCACTTTGATGACGAGGTCGTTTGGTGGCGAGACGATTGTGGGTATGGGCGCTTCCACGTCTTTCAAACCGAGGACTGCGCCTAATATGCGACCCAGATCGACGTCCCCGCCGGCCGCGTCGGCGCTGGGCGCACGATGGGACGGCACAAGGCCGATCATGAACGCCAGAATCATCATCATGCTCACGAGCGATGCCAGTACAAGCTTCTTCCTGATTCCCATGGTGCCTCTCTCCTTATCCTCTCGTAGTCACCGGCGAACCCCTGGGCGCCGCGGCGCACAAGGAACCACCATGTACGTTGTTCCGTAGAACTCCTCTTTAACTTGCCTTTGAAGACCCTATTGCCCGGGTTCCACGATCCCCCGGGTCATTCGTTCTGCGAATAGAAACACTCCAAAACTCACATTGTTTTCGACCCGCGTGTTCACAGACAAACTTCGTTACTCCCCAATGAATAACAGCCCCGGTAGCGTCTACGCAATGGCAGGAAACAACTAATCTTCCACCTCGCGCACAGTTCTCGCTACAGCCGAGTACCCATCGGGTACCTAGGATATCACAAACGTCCCAAAAAGCAAAGCGAAAATTTGTTTCCTTGAAAGCCTCCGATTCCAGTTTTTCACACTACGCCGACCGTCCAGAAAGGCGTTGGTGTCGCCATAAGCTCGTCCCGCGTGCAACCTCGACGCGTTGCCGGTCGGCGCCCGGCCTGGGCGAAAAGGTCCTTCTTCGCGTTCCCGGCTTGAAAAACCGCCGCGCAAACTGCGACTATCTCGGTTGCAATACCGGGAGATTACATGCGGACAGAGCAATACGGCATGGACCGGGCGCAGGCGGAAACGACATATCAGCGGGCAAACTCGCTCTACGAGCGGGCGAGGTGGGATGAAGCCTTGGTCCTTCTGGACCAGCTTATCCTTTTGTTTCCTCGAAATCCCAATATTCAGTATTCGCGCGCCCTGTGCCTGGGCCGTCTCGGACGTCTCGCCGAGGCGCGGGACGTCTGTGATTTGCTCACAAACGCGCTCGGCGACGGGCGCGGCGCCCAGTTCAAGGCGCGCATGGCTGCCGAGCCGCCGGTCCGGGCCGCAGTGAAGCCCGAAGGGAAACAGACCGCGGAGCCGCCGCGAGGTACATCATCTCCCGCCACACCCGTCGAGCCGCCGCGAATCCACGGGTTTTCTCGGACGGAAACGCGCCCTGGTGTAATGGATGCCGCGCCGGTACAGCCGGCAAGAAGAGAGGTTCTGTCGCGGCTTGTTAGCTGTTGTATGGTTCCCACTCGGCGGGTCGCGGGCTTTCTCCGTCAGAAACGGGCCCTGGTGTCCGCATGTCTTGTTTTCGGGATTATTGCCGTGTTGGCGGCTTGGTTCGGCTTCCGGCGGCAGGAAGGCTCCATGGCCGCCGACAGCCCGGCCGCGCAAATTTCCGACCTGAGTGAGATGCTCCCCAATCGCCCGGAAGAGACCAAGCGAACACCTCCGGAGGGTGAAACCGTGCCTGCGCAGGTGACGGCGGGAGCTGGACGCGGGGACCGCCGGATGACCTTCCCGCAAGACCGCTCGATGGGCGTGTTGTACGTGCGAGACGCCGGCACCCTGGACGAGTGGAAATGGCTGGGCGATACTTGCGGCGATGTGGTGGTTCCCGCCGGCAAAGAACTCCGGCTGGATGCGACTGCGGACGGTGCTCGCGACCTTTCGCCCCTGAGCGCGTTGGCGCCCGACGCATTGGTCGAGCTTTCGTTGCGTTCCACGCCGACGACCGACGAG
>Ga0315277_10006289_pt1 | contig 15592 bp, 21 predicted proteins | sample YL17G05_15_MG_FD_203695 | JGI IMG/M metagenome (GOLD analysis project Ga0315277, IMG submission 203695) | Sediment microbial communities from Yellowstone Lake, YNP, Wyoming, USA - YL17G05_15 | ecosystem: Environmental > Aquatic > Freshwater > Lake > Sediment | place: USA: Wyoming | collected...
CAGTCAGAACTCTTCACAAAGCTGGAAAACGTTTAATGCACTTCCACGCTTTATGCTTGATTTATGCTGGTCGGCAAGATTGTGAAACGGTTCATCCTCAAAGACGGACGCAAGGTCGTCCTGAGAACCCCCAAGTGGGAGGACCTGGATGGCCTGCTTGAGTTGATCAATTCGCTTGTGGATGAGGGAGCAGAGATCGCAAGAAGCAGGAAGGTCACGAGAGAAGAGGAGATCGACTGGCTATCCAGTGTGATCGTCCGCGTGGAGAATGGCAAGACGTCTTTCATAGTCGCCGAGGTAGAAGGAAACGTTGTTGCTTCTTCGGATGTCAACCCGGAGACGGGCTACGAGAGTCACGTCGGAACCCTCGGCATAGTGATCAAGCAGGGTTACCGCGATGCAGGTCTCGGGACAGAGATCATGCGAACTCAAATCGACCTCGCCAAGAAGATGGAGCTTAAAGTATTGACGCTTACGGCTTTCGCCTCCAACAAGAGAGCGATTCACGTTTATGAGAAGGTCGGCTTCGTTCAGACAGGAACAATTCCGAGAAAGCATTTCAAGGACAGTGAATACGTAGACGAAGTAATAATGACAAACTCGTTGGAGTAAGAAGATGTCCATCTTTAAGTTCTTTAGTACAAGTTTCGAGTTTTCCACTAAGGGTGAGATAGAATTTGTAGACCTTACGGACAAGCTTCAAGCAGCGGTAGCCAAATCAGGCGTAAGAAACGGATCAGCTCACGTTTTCGCGCCCCACGCTACAGGTGTGATGATTCTCACAGAAAACGAGTACGGCTTGCTGGAAGACATCAAGGAGTTTCTCGAGAACATTGTACCTAAGAACCGAGGGTACAGACACACCTCTAACGCTCATGCGCACCTGAGGTCAACCCTTTTTCCACCAGACAAAACCATACCGGTCGTTGACGGTCACGCCGAACTCGGAACATGGCAATCCCTGATTTTCGTGGAAACAGATGTTCACCCAAGAAGAAGAACCGTGACGGTACAAGTGATCGGAGAACAGTAGCAACTCAGCGCAACTATGTCCTAGAGATCGCATGGGTCCAGATGCGATTCGATGTTGACCTCTTTTTGTTCGTTCGAAAGTGGGGAAGAGTAGAACTCTAGCTGAATCTGACAATGTTCGAGGTTTTCTTGTCCACTAAGAAATTGTGTCCGCGGGAAAGTTTAATCCAACTAGCACATTTCGGGGGCTAACTCGCAAGGATTTCACTATTTTATTGTTAATCCCGCCAGTTCGACTGGATTCCATGCGGTCGTTTTCCAACAAGGCGACAGCCTGGAGAAAACATTTGCCTTTCTGCCGTCAAGCGACAATTGGAAAACCATCAAAAAAGCGGAAGAATGCTAGGTTGTCTTCTGAAACAACATGGTCGCAGACAGGATGAACTCTCTCTCCGCACAGATTAATAAGGTTCGAAACATTTCGTTCTAGTTCGATAGAAACTCTAGTGGCTAGCAGGCAAAAGCTAATAGCTGGCTCCCGAAAACATGGTCTTGCCGCGGTGAACATTTCATTTGTCATTTGAAATCCAGGAACTGCAAGACATCATCCGAGTTATTGTCCTGATCAATCTGAGCAAGGGGAACAGGGCAGAGGAAGCTTTGCTGAAGCAGCAGATCGACAAGGTGTGCACCGGCTACGCTTGTGTGGAAATAGACGACTTAGAAGAAACGCTTGACGATATGGCTGCTGAGGGACTGGTACTCAAGGACAAGGAACAGGTCCAACTGACTGAACAAGGCCTGAAACTTGGGAAAGAATGGTCAAGCCTGCTTCTGAAGAAAGAACCTGTCCTTGAAGTTGTTGCGGGGCTAGTTGACGGTTCGATCACCAGTCTCGTTGTTGTCCTTTCTGCGTTCATCGCGAGTTTGACCCTCAAAGCTGCAGCATTCGCAGCTTTACTCACCCTTGCGTCAGTGGCAATAACAAACTTCTCCAGTTTCTTACTCGGTGGAATAACCGCTGATATGGCAGACATGGTAACCTTGCAGACCCTCATGAACTACAGCCTAAGTGACATTCCCGACAAGAAAGAACGAGAAAAGTCACTCATGCTACTTCAACGATTGTTCACGGTCCTGCACAAACAGATAAGCAGGGCAAACATCTTCTCAGCAATAATGTGTGGAACCACGACTTTCCTAGCTGGCATAGTGCCAATACTCTCCTACTTCGCCTTGCCTTACCCCCTGAACATTATCACAGCATTGGCAATTGTCTGTGGAGTTGTAGGATTCTTCCTAGTCAGATATAGGTCAAAAAGGTCCCGAGTCCACTGGAAAATAACGCTGCTGGAGACCGCGGTCATAGTCACAATCGCGGTCATAGCTTCTTTGCTGATAGGCGGAAGCGCCTAGCCCTGCCCACGCGTTTTCGTTTCTTCGATGGTACTGCTGACCCTTGACACGTTCTGGATCACTTGTTTCGACTCAATTATCCACTTCACGAGGGGCAGTTTCGACATGTTAGATTAAACAAGTGTTGGTTCGGCAAGATTTCGTCTGCCGGACACGTGGGAGTTGCCGTGAGCGCAAAGACTTTAATGGAAGATAAAGCTGCCAGGATGGAAGCATTGGACGGACAGACATGTTTGTACGTCAATCCTAACGTAAAGAGAATAACTTTCAATGCTTCATTTGGAGTCCGGGCAACTCTATTTATAGTTCGGTCGCCTTCGAAACGTTTCCATATGCCTTGCATGCATAAGGCAAGCATGCGCCAGCAATGGATCCAAAAAAGCGAGAAAGTAGCTCATTGAAAGCGCCACTAAGGGCAGAAAGGACCTGCAGGGTTTTCCTGGCTGGTTGAGGTTTCAAGTTCATCGGACACAAGAATAGCGACAACACGCTGCTGATGTGTAGTAGGATCAGAAGCTTTTTCAAGGATTGGACGACAGCTTTATCACCCGCATAGCGCACAACGTTCGAGAAGCCGCCGCTCTCGTTGAAGTAGGCTTCGAATGCGTAACCGGAGAATACAATTATGGCGGCAAAATCCTCCAAAAACGAAAATGGGCGCCGAAGCGTACGGGGTCAAGGAAAAGTCCATCAAAATGGCCGGGGTGAGGTAGCTTGGTAGCCTCTAGGCCTGTGGAGCCTATTGCCTGGGTTCAAATCCCAGTCCCGGCCCTCCAATTTCTCCTCATTTTCTTGGAAAGAACATGAATTAAGAAGCGTTGAGCTTGTTTGTTGGGCTTGGGTTTGGAGATAGTCTATTATTGAGGATAGGGCTTGTTCTGTGATTCTTGAGATGTTTAGACTGTGACTTCTAGCCTTTTCTACCAGATTTTTGTTTAGGTAGAGGCTTACGGTTGTTTTGGTTTCTGTTTTGTTGTGACATTTTCCACGTGGAACTATGCTACTTTTCCACGTGGAACTTTGGTTAGACAACGTTCTATTCTCATTCATATTCGAATCTCCTACTGCCTGTACTCGTACAGGAAGAGCGGCGTCTCAACGTAGGTTCCGGCTATTCCTTTTCCCTCTTCAAGGATTTTTCTGACTTGCACCGGATCTGGAGGTGCAAACGTGTTCTTGACTCTGCCTGTAGGAGTTCTGATTTCAGTTTTCATGATACCATACTCGCTCAATCTTACGGCACCTGCGATATGTCTCACATTGAGCAGAAACGCTCCAGCCAATGCATCTCGTGAATTTTCAAGATTCGCAGTATGAAAATTCGCGCTGAACTCGTGTTTTAATCCATTGTAGACATCCCACCACTTTGGAACAACCCTGGGTAAATCAGCAGGCACAAAAGGCATGACTTTCGCCCTTTGAGGCAAGCATTTGAATGTGACTTCCTTTTCAGAAAGATTATATTCTCTGTCAAAGAATCTCAGACATTGGACTATGATTGGCCTGCGATTCTTGGCTCTAGTCAAGATCTCTTTGCAGTCTGCGCTTGATCGATACTTTGAATATCTGGCCATCTCCTTGAACATGGAATCTACATGTCCACCAACGCTTAGAATAAGGCTAGCTAGCCTGAAGGAAATAGTGTTTTTGTTTCGATCGAAATAAGGAATATACTCGAGAAAATTCTGAAACTGGCGTTCCAAGTCTGTGTATTGTTCCCAGAAAACTCCATTCTCAAACTTGGCTCTTATTCTCATGCGCATTTCTATTCCTCCACAAGCTTCCGCAGAGTTCGACGTAGATACTCTTCCGAATTTGCACAACCCCTCCCTATCCACATTTTGTAGAGTTTTTCTGCATTACCATGAACCCTCGCATTTCTTATTTTGTAGGCCTCTACCAGATCCTTTCGAATCTTGACTCTCTCTGCCGCATCTTTACCGAGTAGCATTCCAATAGCTAAACCAATGATCTCTCCTATAGGTTCTATCGACTTTTTCATTTTGTAAAATACGACTGACTCAAACGCAGTTGCGTAATTGACAATCTCGTCTTCCATTGCTTCTTTGTCATATGCTTCTTCAAATTCGGATAATGCGTACGTCGCATGTGCTTTCGAGTTCGATTTCAGCACCTTTTTCCAGAGTGCTTTGAGTTCCTCGGACTCCTTTTTCATCAAGGTATATTTTCTATGAGCGACTGGCATTCTGAACGGATTTCCCAGACGAAGTATGATTCTGTCCTTTTGTTTAAGGAACGTGAAGGAAAAATTGACATCCCCTGCCTTCAACAGTCTCAGAGCACGAACTAAATCGAACACATACAGGAAGATCATAGTCGTTCTTGGATCCTCTTTTTTTTTGACTTCTAGAAGGAACTTGACTTCATTGAGTATTGAGAGATGCTCCGCACTGAGATTAGCAGTCCTTTTTATGATGTCAAGCTCATCCGTTCGGATGCGGCGTATCAGGACTCCTCGATCGATCTGCAAAGAGTCAAAATCGCTGTCAAAATTGTACAGTGGAACAAGCCACAGCGCCATCATATTCCAACACCTTCATTTGGTTCATTTTTCCCCGGGTAATTTTGCCCGAACCCGCGTTCATTCATGGTTTAACCTCTGTCGTGTATCCAATGACTTGGAAATGTCGCATTATCATCTGCTCAACTCTGGGGAGAATGACGTTCACATGAGAGAGGACATCTAAAGGTATGCGTTGTTGGCAGGTTTCGAAGAATGGTTTGAATGATTGCATAATTATGAAAAAAACCTGGCCAAAGCATTCAGAGGCATTTTCTGGTTTGAAAATCGGACGCCACAGGATTTTCGAATCTACTATCTGCTCCCTCCAACCCAATGAGGAGGGATGAACATAACTGCATAGAATACCATAGAATTGTCTATACGAACGGCCAATCCTTTCTTTTGTTGCGAAAACATCACGAATGATCTGTGTAGGATTCCACTTACGCCTGAACCTCTCAGGATTCTTGATCCATTTGGTTGCCAACTCTGGCCTCTTGTTAAAGAGGCGCATACACAGAGCGTTTTCCGTCGCTGCCCTCACCAGCACCTTAACGGATGCGTAGCCACCATTGAACAGGCAAACAACTGAAAAATGGGCTAGTTCGCGATTTCTTGAGAAAAGAAGCTGTATCGCACCGTGAAGATCGCGGTTACCACTGCTCTTTTCCAAAGGGTTAAGATTGGTTACTCTCCTCATCAAGTTTGTACTCGCACAAACCGCATGAGTTTCCTCTGGAAATACTTGCGATGTCCTATTCAGAATTGCTCTGCTAATAAGGGGTGTTAGACGTGCTTCATTCATGGCTTAACACCCTCCTTTTCTCCAACTTTTCTGTAAAACTCGATGTAGCCACAGTCCTGGCAGTAATAGGGTTGAACCTTCACTACCTGCGGAATCTCAGGATTTGGCTCGCCACGAGTACAAGCAAAATTCCGTTCAAGGCTTTCCTTTGAACCTTTGATCATTTCTCCAGGACACTTAGGACATTTCATAGTTTCCTTCATGACTTAACACCTTCTTCCACGTCTTCCTTTCGAAGCAGTTTCGTCACTTTGTTGATATTTCCTATTACCTTCTTTACGTCACCTGGAACACCAAACTGCTTCATTACACTGTTCATGTAGTCGGGCCTCTTGATCATGAGAGCAGAATTCATAAGGTACAGCAAATCTGGAGTACCTTTCTTTTCTGTTAAGTCCTCATTGAACTCGATCAAACTATCCAAGACGTTGTTAGCGAATCCCAACAACTCGCCATAAGCAGCGGCCTTCCTGATAATCCCATGTTTTGAATCTGGCCCGGTGAAGACTTTCTTTGGATTGATTCCGCTTCCAAGAACAGCCATTTCTGATTTCAGTGTATCAGCGCTCAGAATCTCTACGTCCGATTTGAGGTTTCCACGTTCAAACTTATCATGTCCCACAACTTTCAAAAACTGATTCCCAATGAGATCATGAATCTTGCGGTAGAGCGTCGCCCTCGGGATGCTCTTGTCAGGCCTAAGGCTTTCCATACCGCTGAAGTATCTGAGCGCCTTGTACTTACTGGCTGGGCCTTTCTCGTAGAAGAACCTGATGAGCGAATAGTCATCGTCATCTAATCCTCTGAAAACCTTGTGCGTTTTTGCCATCAAACCGCTTTCCAAGTCCATATTCTCAGTTTTTATATTCTCACCTGAGAATAGTATTCTCGATCATATAGGAATATAAACTTACCACATAATGCAGAAGTGAGGAATATCATGTCGCTGCTAAAGACACGATGTCAACGTTGTGGCCACGAGTGGGTAATACGAACCGAAAACCCGCTCAAATGCCCAAGATGTGGCCACATACGAAACGCTAGAATAAGAAGCAAGGCTGCAGGGACGCCTGGACAGCAGAACCCTGCAACCCTCGGGCCATCCACTTCTTTGGAGGTGAAATAAGGCCCTATGAATCAAGCAAACAGCATTCTAGATAAAAAGCTTGCCCACAACCAGAACAACACAACAACACAAGCCCAAGAACCCGACAGTATTACAAATGTGCACTTCTCTGGGAAGGGCGTGCCTGCGTATGTTAGTGGAAGGCGTGAACCGATAGCGATTAGAATTGACACGGGAGTGTACAAGACATTCAAGCCGCTGAGCAAGCGTCTATACGGCTCTACGTGCAAAGCTGTAGAAACCTTTATGGTTGGCCTAATTGAAGTTGCCAAAACAGGCGTGCACTTTAGTAATACTACCAAGCCCATCAATATCGAGAGGATTGTGATTGAGCGAAACTTGGGTAAGGAACGGAGGCGGCTGAGGGAGCAGGGTTCTGGTTCTGAGCTTGGTGAGGTTGACACTGGCCGATGCACGTTCTGTGGTAAGCTGGCTGTTGGTTTGTTTCGATATAGAAAGGATGGGCGGGTTTTTGGTTTATGTGGTTTTCACAGTTACGAGTTTGTGAATCGTCAGGGAAGTTGGGAGTGTGTCGGGAAATGAGTGATGATGCTGGAAGATTGCGGGAGTTTGAGGTTCGTCTTGATGCTTTGGAGAGGCGTATTGAAGAATTGGCTTCTAGGCTGGCTTGGGTTCTGGAGTGTTCGCCATGATTGACGATGTGAGTTTTGAGGAGTTTGCTGAGGCCCTAGTTGACTATTGCAACAGTCAAGAAGCTAGTCATGTCAAGTTGAGGATGTTGATCCAGAAGGTTCTGGGTGATACTAAACCGAGCGCTAAGCTGCCCTTCGATAATTCTAAGATCAACTGGCAAGATAAAGAAAATCAGAAAGGCAAATTCCAGATGAGCGAGGACTACAACAGTCCAGATCACAAAGCCCTTCTCAAGTTCCTACATGAACACGCCGGCGGATGCATAAGCTCTCAGGGTTATTTCTATTGGCAATACCAGGATGGAGCCACAGTCGGAAGAAAGCCACAGAGGAAAAGAGGAGCCTCTCCATAATGGTTCGGCTTGAGCTTGTGCCGGGAAGAAAAGGCCCAAATGATAAGCTAGTGCTAGTCTATGCCTACGGAGAACCATTATCCTTCACTGAACTGCTCATCATTCTTCGAGAGTATTTCCGTAGCGAGGATTCCTACTATCCAAAACCGATGAAACAAGGATCAACATACTTGATGAAGGCAATTCTAGAGGTTTACAGTGGCTTTCCTCTCGAAGACGTTTTGAAGCGTTATCAACTAGATCGGAAAACCAAGAAACCGCTAATCACTGAAAGGCTTAGCAATGACTTTTCTTCTTCTTCCAGGCCCATCGAAAAACTAAAGGATCTTCTGAAGTGATTCTTTGACAAAAAATCGCTATGTCCTAAAAAAGGGCTCGATGACAAGGTTGAAGAACCATAGCCCCGGGACCCCTGTTGTCTGTATGCGCTGCAATAAGATCTTAAAGTTAAATGATGAAGTTGTGGCTGTTACGCGCCCCACCGCCTGCAAACCCCGCAGCTACGCTATACGTAAAATTTACCACGCGACTTGTTATGATTCCATGTTTATTTGACTCTGAAGAAAAATCAGAAAGAAATGTTCAGAAGAATCCCTGCATATTCCTGAAAAATAGTCCTGAATAATCCTTGAAATTCAGCATAAATCAGAAGAGGAATCTATGGCCTCTGGAAAAATCGAGTGATTTATCAGAGAAAAGAATTATCGACTGCGATTAATCAGGTATATTGCTGTAAGAACACCGAATAATACTCCTATGCGTCCCTGAACTGCTCAAGTGTAGCGTAGATGCTGAATTATCTTTGCTACACTTAGAAGCAGAGCCGTTTCTGCCCTTTTTTTCTCGAATGGCAAGCAAGAAAAGGCTGATTGCTAGTTAGTGGAATCGATTAATCGTTCCCTATACACATGAATTAATTGTTATAGACTCGATCGCCAAGACTTAAGCCCCTTTTTTCCCCTAAGAACGATAATAACACTTCACCAAGAAGTGTATTGCCCCTCATAGAGTTCCCATGGAAAACGTTAGGATTCAAGAGAGAAAGCCTATGAAAAGCATGGATAGAAAAAGAGCGTTTGTGTCCGCGCTTATGGTTTTGCTGTGAATCGTACGCCGTTCAATGTGGTTACGCCTTGGGCTACACCGCCGACTGTTCCCATTATGTGTGTTCCTCTAAGGCTTTCAGTTCCGTGGATAATGAAGATTCCTGACAGCGCCATGTTCTTGACAGTTATGTAGGCAAGCATACTGTAAACTGCTCCAGAGTCGGCTGTGATTACTGCTTTGATTTGAATGTTTCCGCTGAAAGTGGTAACGTCCAAATTCATGTTCTGCATGAATCGCACCTGGCCATTAATATCGCCTATGATGATCCCATCTCCAACCATACCTCGAACATGCAGTATTCCATTGCTGCCAACCCAAGAGCGCCCAGGATCTAGCGGCTGTCCCGAGGCTAGTACTTCAGCTGAAAAAGGGCTGCGGACTGGTTTAGAAGCCAAGCCTGCCGCCGTAGCAGACATGACTACCAGCAGCGAGATCAACGCAATCTGAGAAACCAAACAAGATTTTTTCGTTGTATCCACCACGTTGGACTGAGTGTACTAAGTCTATAAGGCTTCTGGAGATCTCTTCTAGAAGCCATTTCCGTACAGAATCATTTTGCACTACCAAACAATGCTGTATCTTACTAGGGTGTCGTTGTAGCTCGTTGGCTCGAAACCATTACTCCTGGAATACGATTGCCCCACTGTCAAAGTAACGATCTTGTCATGCTGAGGTTCTATGAAAATCAAGTTGCGATCGGTTGTATTGAAACAAACGATGCCATGGGCAGAGTTTGGGAACTCGATGTAAACATCGCCACATTTGTACCCAGATTTGAAAGCGTTGTTTTTGACGTCTGCTACGAAGTTCCAGCACACATAACTGCCAACTACGTATTGGTTTTTGTCGGTTTTGTCACTCGCTATGAAGCTGAGCATTTCTTGATATGCCGGATCTCTGACATTGTACCCTCTTCCGACGCCATCAATTATTCCCTTCACGTAACCAAGGTTATAGCCACTGGCGTTGCCATCTACGAAACCAGTAGAGTTTCCATTTGCATAGCCAACGTAATGTCCTTTGTCATAACCGGAATTGTAGCCCAGGTTGTAGCTTCCATACGCAGCGATCGCAGCCCCCAGAACCAGTATTATGCCAAACACTGCAATCGTCCTGGCAGATCGTTTTCTACTTCCGTAAGCTTTTGGAAGTCGCTCTGTCGTGGTTTCTTGCGCGGAATCTCTGATGAAATAGAGTTCGCCCTCTTCTGAGGTTGGTTTCTTTTCGTCATTTTTCTCTCGATCTTTATTCTCCGTAAAGGTTATGCATTCATGGTTTTCTGGAAGTCTGTGTTTCGAACAGAGAATCTTCCCACAATGGCTGCAATCAAAGGGATAGGGAACCTCTTTTCCACATTCTTCGCAGTTGGGCATAACTATCAAGTAGTAATAGCCCTAGATCGCAGTTAATTCTTACGCATTCCTGAACGAGACTCAAGGAGATGAAGGTTTAGAACCATACGTTAAGACTCCATGGAGAGTCTACCAATAAAAGCTCGGGCAAATAGGCTGATTGTATATTTCAGAAGTCTTTCTTTCTCTTATGTATTCCTACCGCATTGATTGCTAGGACAGTACGGTTTTGAGGAAGTCAGCCAAATCCACGGCGTGTATTTCTTTGCCGCAGTGAGCACAGACTTGCAGAGCTGAGGTAGTACTCTCTCTGTTGATCTTCAGATTCCCGCCGCAGTTTGGGCATCTATAAACGGCCACTATACCTTCAGTCCTTATCTGCTGTAAAAGTGAGTTAAGATCAACGGAAATCATGGTTTGCCTGACAAACACTTGCTTTTCCTTCTCTCTCAGTTGCCGAGCCTTGTCATACATTTTCAGATTTTTCTCATAAATTATCGCAGCTGCCAAGGGCCTGCCTGCGCGCTCTATATTGCTGGCTAGCTGAGCTAGCGCTCGAGCTTGGAACCTTTGGCGCAAGTCGTTCCTGTTTTTGCCATCTGAGCTTATGTCGCTCGTTTCCATCACGTGCATTGCATAGTTCTTACCCTGGCCTGCTAAGAGGCGCATCCAACTCCCATGTGTCTCATCGTTCGCGCTGAGTGCTGCTGTGCAAGCATCATACCAGTACTCTCTTGCGCAGGATTCAAATTTCGAATCTAACTCGGTTCCAATGTCTCCGAGCGGGAGAGTCAGAACTTGCTGTTCAAATTCCTGCCGACACCTAGCGGAGCAAGCCCATTTGTCGTACATCCCAATCTTCAGCACAAAGAGAGTGCAGTGTTCGCAACAATCTTTCCCACAATGAAGACACTTTCTAGTTTTCAGACGAAAGCCTTCGCGGCCACAGTTTAGGCATTTGCCCATCTGCATACACCAGAGGAAACCAAGCTGTCCCAAAGAATAAGTGTCAACTTTACTTAAATCATTCTACATTAGTCCAATAAGGTAGGACGAAGGGTTGTTTTCCATCGGAAATAGCGTATCATGTCGGACATGACTAGGCTTTTTTCTTCCTTTCTTCAACAGCTTTACGCATCAAGTCTATAATGACTGGCGTGGCTGCGCCATAATCATTACAGCCGTTCTCCAGTAGAAACTCGTTCAACAAGGCCCTTGGCGCGTCATAGATTGTTCTGTTCACGTAGGCTTTGCCTTTCGTCTGCACGTTTTCAACAAGATAGCAGGATAGTGCTCTCTGTCCCATTCTTCCCTTCTCTCCTTACACGTATAGGCTGGCATAACAGCCTTGATGGTAGTGTCTTGAAGATCTGCGGCTGTGCCCCTTCTTGCTCATAACAGACTGTCTCGTCTCTAGGGGCTCGCCGCAGCGGTTGCAGACAAGGTTCAAGCCTCTCTGTTTCAACTGTTTCTTTCTGGTTTCGGAAAGCGTGTACATGCGACTGTGTCCCAACATTGTTCCCCAGGCCTTGATTCCAGTTTGGTTGATGAAGATAAGAAACTGTCTTTGACGCGACACTTTCAGGTAACAGGGAGAGATGAGTTGAAATGAAGCCTAGTCTTCATCTGAACAGCGCGCTATAACGTAGACGCAGCAATATCTGCCAAACCGTTTAGATCCTAATCTCTTCAGCGTTCAGCGAGCTAGGGGGCAAAAACTAGCGGTGGTTAAAAAGCCTGAGCCTTTATTTGATCAGATAACTTGAGTTTAACGCAGTTGGTGCAAAGCTTAGCAAATACCTTCTCATGAGGAAAACCTACTGCATACGGCACTATTTCTGCCCCACACTTGGGGCACTTCACTTGCGACATTCTTCTGCCTCGGCTATCCGACTCTATCAATAAAATTGAAACGGACACTTAAACGGTATTTCGAGCGGCAGAATGTTACCAAAAAAAGTAAGCATAGTTGCTGGCGCGCCTTGATTATTTGAGGACTCTTAAATCTGCCTTATCGTAGATCGTCTTGAGCTTCTCCTGGGAATAGTCTAGGTAATGTCTAGCTAGGATGCTTCTCGGGATTCTGCCACAGAACGCATCAACATAACTATCACTCACGCCTTTAGCTACCATCTCAGAACAGAACCATTCACGCAAGACTTGAGGAGTAACCCGAACCTCGGCCTTCACATAGGCCCTCTTCCACAAGTCAAGAAACGGATGGCTCCCTATCCGGAACAGTTTAGCATTATCATCCTTTCTCGCGCTGAGATATTCACGCAGGGCCTTCTCAGTCTCCTCATTAAAGAAGCTAAGATAGCTATGCTTCGTTTCTCCATCATGGCAATTTGGCACAATCATCCTCTTAGAGAAGTTCACGTCACTCCGCTTAAGCGATAGAACCTCACGCTTCCGCAAGCCACTACTAGCATAAACCAAGAATAGGGCCTTGCCTATCTTGGAATCTAGGGCCTCATAGAATTTCTGCAAGTCCGATCTCGAAGGTATGCTCTTGGGAACAAACGGTTTCTTGGGCAAGCGGAAGGTTTCAACCAAATCCGGCATATCAAGGAAGTCTCTGAACAACCTTCTCAAACTCTTAACAACATTGGAATACGTGAACACGCTACTATCTGCATACTCTCTGAGATAGTTCCGCAGGACATCTCTTGAAACTCCATTAACCCTATTTTTGATAAGCCATCTCTGGAACCGCTTAACCTGGAAGACGTGGCCTTGGACTGTGATGCGACTAAGCCTCAAGTCAATAGCCAGGAAGGTTTTGAAATCCTCAACAAGCTTAGGTTCCAGGAGATAACAAGAACCCGGTGGTGGTTCTTGTCTGTGGAGCCTATTGCCTGGGTTCAAATCCCAGTCCCGGCGCTCCACTTTCTCTTAGCAGCAAACGGGAGGGTCGAGAAAGGTGTTTCTGTTGATGCTTTTGTATACGGGGTCCAGTGAACCTCTGGCGTAGGAGAGCTTCTAGTGCTGTTCTCGGCGCTCATGGTACTCTGATAGGCGGTTGGGTCATTCTCTTGCCATCTTCTCCTAGACGCATCCAAGCTTGAAAGTCCTTTGGTGGAGGGTGAACAGCATAGAGTCCTTTTCGATCGGCTTCCAAAAGATTGTTCTTCTCGCCAAGATATTCGGCCGCGGTTTGGACTGTGTGTCCCGTTTCGTATGCGGTGCTGAAGACTTTGGTTGATTTTTCTTGCCAGTTCTTGTCTCGAAGGATATGATGCTCTAGGATGGTATGAGGTACTTTTTCTATGATTTTGCAGAGGTTTTCAAGCGCTCGAAAGACTTCGTTTGTGCCTACTTTTGTGCCTTCTAGATAGAGCGGTGGACCACCTATGATAAGGAGTTGGGGGTCTTCTTCGATTATCATTTTGAGGGCGGTCACTGTCATTGGTCCTTGTACGTCTGGGGCGAATACAAGCGTTTCATCCTTGCATGTTACCGATGTCACAAGTACCCAACCGAGCTCAGAGTTCTCGGGTCCGTGAAAAACTGGTTGATGACATCTGACCAGTGTGCTGCCAAACTCGAAGGTTCTTCCATCTGCGACTTCCGATTTCTTAACGTATTTGCCAGTAGTCTTCTGAAACATCCAAGCCCTTTCTCTTTGGCTGTAGTTGATCTGTTCTCTGGGGTTTTTCATCAAGACTGTTTTGTGCTCGTAGATTTGCCTGGCTGTCGTATCATGGCTTGTCCAGTTGCAGAGCCAGTCCTCAAAAGAAGGTGTGTGATGATCATGATGATAGTGACTAATAGTCACGATTTCAGCTTTTGCAGCCGCTTCGGCGATTCTGGCCCGTGTCCTCGTAATCGCCTGGAACTCGAAGGGGTGAGGCGGCAGCCCGAAACGTTTCGGGCAAAGCGACACGCCAGCGTCAAAAAGAATTGTAACATCTCGCGTCTTGACGTAGGTGCACATTGACCTGACACCTAGGCTTTCTGCAGCCAAGGGAGTGACCTGTATGTGCTTCAACATCAGGCTCAGTAGACGCGCATGACCACGTATAAGCTTTTTATCAAAGATTCATCGTCAGTATTGATTGCGGGCGATGACGACTCTGGCCCCAATGAAAAACAATGATTTTGATCTTGAGTGCGGAGCCCGCTTGCTTCGACCGTCCTCTGCTTTCGCTTTGCATGTTTGATCAGAAGGAAAAAGAATAGGCCCGACTATTCGGCAACGAGTGCAGTCGTAGGGCGTGTTAAGACGCTAGAATGAACTCTCATGTCCTCAGCATGTTTTCAGGCACTTTTCCAGGCGCTTGGAGTGTTTAACGGGGCAAAAACATGGGTCTGTTGATGCTTTTGTATACGGATCGTCATCTGCAACGGGAGGGACTACTTCGTTCTTTGTTTCTCTTCGGGAGGTTTTTCCCACAGGTCAATCATCTTCTTCTTCAGTTCGACGCGTTTCCGATGTAAGACCCTGTAGACCGTTGTGTGCATACTGCCTTTGACTAGCATTTCGATCGCTTCTCTGGCTGGCTGCGCCTGTTCAATTGTTCCTATGATGCTAATCGTGTGCCCAAACACGGCAACATCCGTGTCGGTCAGCTCTTCTATCAACCGACGGGTCTTCCCGTTTGTCCCGATTATTCTGCCCTTTACACGTTTGATGTTTGCGTCAGACTTGCCGAAGACGGTGCGAAGGTCAATTACGTCTAGAATGGCATCCTCATCTCTTACAAGTCTGAACGCATGTTCCGGAGAGAAACCTCTTCCGAGAGCTGTCACCACGTCCTTTGCCTTGAAAAGCATAGACGGATCTGTGGCATTTTTGCTCATTGTTATGGTAACGTCCCCGGAGTCGCTGTCGATTTGGAGTTCCACTGAAAGTTTTTCCTCAATGTTCTTCTTCGTGACTCCCTCGGGACCGATTATGACTCCTACTCGCTCTCTTGGAATTTTGATTAAGGTGCTAGGCTGCGACATGTCCTGTTATCCTCCTATAGCATTCGTCAATCGACGGAACTTTCACGCCTAATCCACTGAAGTACCTGTTGATGTTGGTCAAGTCCCGCCGCAGCAAAGAATCGGCCAGTGGATGCACGAGCAGAACGGCCTGTGACATGTCAAACATCACGGTTCTGCCTCTCCATACCATTATATTGTACTCACTCAGGTCGCCATGGACAAGTTCAGCCTTTCGGTAGAGTTTCTGCATGAAAGTGAGAAGGGTTTTATAGACCTTTTCGGGGTTCCTAGGAGGCTTTTCCTTCAATGAAGGGGCGCTTTTTCCGGTTCCCCCTATGAATTCCATAATGAG
>Ga0315277_10006290_pt1 | contig 15589 bp, 14 predicted proteins | sample YL17G05_15_MG_FD_203695 | JGI IMG/M metagenome (GOLD analysis project Ga0315277, IMG submission 203695) | Sediment microbial communities from Yellowstone Lake, YNP, Wyoming, USA - YL17G05_15 | ecosystem: Environmental > Aquatic > Freshwater > Lake > Sediment | place: USA: Wyoming | collected...
CTGCCGACATCATCTTCACCGCCACCGCGGATGAGGAGTACAGGATGCGCGGCCTGCACAGCCTGCTGGAGGGCGGGCTGACCGCGCGCGCCGGCATCATCGGCGAACCCACTGGGCTGAGAGTGATCACCGCCCACAAGGGAGTGGTCCGCGTCACCATCACCACCAGGGGCAAGGCCGCGCATGGCTCTGATCCCGACGCCGGCGTGAACGCTATCTACAAGATGGCCCGGGTGGTTCAGGCATTGGAGGCTTATGCCAAAGGAGGAGCGGGGATCGAGGCTCACCCGATACTGGGCAGGGGCACACTCAGCGTGGGGGTGATCCGCGGCGGCGAGTACGTGAATGTTGTCCCCGACCGCTGCGTGATCGAGGTGGACCGGCGCGTCCTGCCCGGCGAAGAAGGCCGGAAAGCTGTATCGGAGCTGCGCAACTACCTCAGCAACGCCCTCGAGGACATCGAGGCGGAGGTGAGTCCGCCCACGTTTCTGGTCCCCGGCCTCGACCTGAGCGCCGAACACCCGCTTGCCGAGGCGGCGGTGGCGGCGGTGAAACAGATCACGGGTAAGGCCTCTCTAGGGGGGATGGCCGGCGCCACCCATGCCGGGCCGCTCGGCCGCGCCGGCATCCCCGCGGTGGTGCTTGGCCCCGGCGCCATGGGGCAGGCCCACACCTCCACAGAGCGACTCGACCTGATTCAGCTTGAGAAGGCTGCTGACGTGTACGAACTCCTGATGCGCAATGGAGCGATGCCATGACCTCCTGCCCAGCCGTGGGCGGCGGTCGGCGCCGAGCGCCGACCGCTCCGGTGCTGTTGCTGTCCCTGGTCGTGTTGGCGGTGTCCGCGGCCGCCGCGCCGGCTCGTGAGGCGATCAGTCTGGACGGGCAATGGGAATGCGCCTGGGGGGAGCCCCAGGCTCCCCCCGAGCCGGCGAACGCTTGGGATAGGGCGACCGTTCCCTCCCTGGTCGAGTGGCGGCCTGAGGGGCCGCACTGCCTCTGGTACCGGAAGCAGTTCTCCGTGCCCTGGCAGTGGAGCGGCTGGCGGGTGGTGATCAGGTTCGACGGCGTGAAGTTCCGACACCGCCTCCTGCTCAACGGCAGGGAGATGGGCAGCCATCTCGGAGGGTTCGAGCCGGCGGAATACGATATCACCGACCAAGTGCTGCTCGGCAAGCCGAACCAGCTGGTGGTGGCAGTGCAAGACTGGACGGCCCTGATTGCCAAGGATGCCAAGGTGGGAAAGCCTGGGCCAGGCGCCACCCACGGGTCCTGGGTGGAGAAGGGAATCGTTGCCCCCATCGGCTCCCAGGGCCACCAGATCGGCATCTGGCAGAGCGTGACCGTGGAGGCGCGGCCGCGGATTCACGTCGAGGATGTGTTCGTGGTCACCTCCGTGCGTGAGAAGCGAATACGCGTTCAGGTAACCGTTCGCAACGACGGGTTGACGCCGGAGGACGCCACCATCACCGCTCGCGTCAGGGAGGGAGGCACAGGCCCGAGGTGGATGCCGGCCTCCGTCACCGTTCCTCCTGAGTTTAGCCAGGTCGTCGCCTTGGAGGCCGCTTGGCCTGATGCTCGGGTGTGGTCACCGGATGACCCTCATCTCTATACCCTGGTGGTCGGGCTCCGCTCGTTCGCCATCTCCGATGCCCAGGAGGTCCGCTTCGGCTTCCGCGAGTTCTGGATTGAGGGCGATCGCTTCCTCCTGAACGGCGTTCCCATTCATCTGCTGGCCACGGGCTCCCACCCGATGGCGCAGTACGATGACGACCCCAAGCAGGCCTTCGCGGCCGCCAAGTCCGCCGGCTGTGTGGCGATGCGCCTGCACGCCCAGCCCTGGCCCGAGCAGTGGTATCAGGCCGCCGACGAGACAGGCATGCTGCTGATCTGGGAGTCAGCGCTGTGGTGTCTGTCGGCCAACTACGCCTTGTCCAATAACGAGTTCTGGAAGAACGCCCAGAACCACATCACCGCGCAGGTGAAGCTCCAGCGCAACCACCCCTCCATCGTCATCTGGAGCGCCGAGAACGAGCTGCTGCTCTGCGGCGGCGACCAGGTGCAGGGCACCGAGGAGAAGCTCGGCAAGCTCGCCGACCTGATCCACGGGCTCGACCCCACTCGCCCCGTGATGTTCGAGGGTGATGCCGATCCCGTGGGCAAGGCCGACATCGTCAACCTTCACTACCCCCACGAGTTGCCCGTCTGGAACCAGTGGCCGGGGACCGCCTACTGGTTGGAGGCTCCCACCCGGCTCGACACCTACCCGCACGGGGTGTGGCAGTGGGATCACCGCAAGCCCCTCTACGTGGGCGAGTTCCTCTCGCTCCCGCCGGCAGAGGCGGATGCCGCCAGCGTCCTGCTTGGGGACAGCGCCTACCCCGACACCGGGGCGAACCGCCTGCGGGAGAAGGCCGCCGTCTGGGAGCAGCAGGCGATCGCCTTCCGCGACGCGGGCGTCTCTGGCCTGTGCCCCTGGACGGTATGGGAAACCGGGCCGTTCCCCAACCCAGGATCTGCCGCTCACCAGTACGCCTATCAGAAGCTTGCCGCCTTCACTCGGGAGGCGAGCACGAGGGTGTTCGGCGGCTCAGTTGTGGACCGCACCATCACCGTTCACAACGATACTCCCTCTCGCCGCTCCGTGCAGTTGCGCTGGCGTCTTGCCCCGCAGTCCGGGGGATGGGAGGTGACGGGGTCGGCGCCGCTCTCCCTCGGTCCCGGTGAGCTCGCCCGGGTGAGGGTTGCGCTCGCCATCCCGCCGATCGGTGAAGACACCGCGGCAGCGGTCTACAGCGTGGAGCTATGGGAGGGCGACAAGCTGGCGTTCTCCGACTCCCAGCAGTGGAAGGTGTACGGCGTGTCCCAGCTTACTGGCCCGGTCCCGGGCGCCCCAAAGCAGGTATCCATCTATGACCCCGTGGGCGGGACCGCCGACCTCCTCGACAGCCTCGGGATCGAGTGCCTTCCTCTCCCGCAAACAGGGGCCGCGCGGCAGCTTCACTTCACCTCTGTGGCCGTGATCGAGGAGCAAGCCTTCCAGCCCACCGGCGCGGCCGTGGCTGTCGGGTCCGATGACACGCTCGCCGCCGTCCTGCGTGAGTTCGTCGAGGCAGGGGGCACTCTGCTCGTCTTCGAGCAAACCCACTATCCCTCCACACTGATACCTCTGGCGCTGAGCGAACGCGACTCCACCATCGCCTTCGCCCGCCGGCCCGATCACCCAGCCCTGCGGGGCCTCGATGACAACGACCTCGCGCACTGGCTGCCGGACGGGGTCGTGAGCCACAGGGAGATCGTGAAGCCCGCCACCGGCGGCCTTACCGCCATCGTTGACAGCGGCGGGCCGCAGGGCCTCTCCACGGCCGGGCTGGCCGAGCTGCGCGTGGGCAAGGGCAGAATCATCCTCTGCCAGCTCGACGTGATCACCAAGTATGGGGTATCCCCACCAGCAACAAAGCTGTTGAGGAACCTGCTTGCTTGCGTTTTCCAGCCGGGGAGCGCGACCTGAGCGTAAGGAGCCCGGCTATCTCAGAGGCAATATGAACCGCAGAGCGCACCTGCCCTCGTGCCGGAGCTGGCCCGCCGTGGTCCGCCTCAGGTGGACGAAGGCGGGTGCCTCTGTGGTTCGCCGTTCCGAGGTTCGCCGTTCCGGCTCTTGACGCGCGCCATCGGGTCTGCTACAGTCCACTCAGACAACTGCATAACACGCGTCAGACGGATGCGACTTAGGGAACCCGGTGCGAATCCGGGGCTGCCCCGCAACTGTAACCGCGGACGAAACCTGCCGCAGCCACTGTCCCCTCGGGGATGGGAAGGCGCAGGGAGTAGAGCGATGCGGAAGCCAGGAGACCGATCCGCCTGACGAACACAACGCCACTTCGCGGGAAGAGGGCCGTGGGCAGGCCGCCTTAGGCGGCCAGGTGTCCCCGACCGCCCCTCCGGCGGCCGGGGTTTCGCGTTTCTGAGAGGCCCCGTCCGGCCTGCCGGCCATCTCTCCCGCGAGCGTCCTCGAGGGAGGGACAGCAGATGAGTCGCAGCAGTCGTGGTTTCACCCTTATCGAGATGTTGGTCGTCATCGCTGTGATCGGCGTTCTCGCGGCCATGCTGATGCCGAGCCTGGTGAAGGCGAGAGAGGCCGGCCGCCGCGCCACCTGCTTGAGCAACGCTCGCCAGCTCGCCTTCGCCATCCTCATGTACGCCGAGGACAACGACGGGGGGTATGTGCCCGCGCAAAGCCCGGATAACCTGATGCGCTGGCACGGCCGTCGCCTCAGCTTGGATGCCGCCTTCGACCCGAAGCTCGGTCCACTCTGGGACTACTTCGGCACCAGCGGGCTGCGGGTCTGTCCCGGCTTCAATGCCGACCAGAGCGAGTGGGGATTCGAGCAGGGCACCGGCGGTTACGGCTACAACTCCCAGTACGTCGGCGGTTCTCCCGCCAGCTGGGAGAACGACGCCATGTACGTGCCGGCCACGGAATCCATGATCGCCGATCCCGTGAACACGGTGATGCTCACCGACACCGCCTTCCTCGACTGCGAGGGCAACCTGTTCGAGTACGGCTTCTGCGAGGCGCCCTACTACCAGTACTGGTGGAACTCGCCCGCTGACCCATCCACTCACTTCCGACACAACGGCATGACCAACGTGGCCTTCTGCGACGGCCACGCCCGCGCCATGAAGATGGCCTACACGCACAGCAGCGGCTGGTGCCCTTCCGTGACCGGCCTCACACCACATACCGCCGACGACAACCGCAAGGCCGGGCTGGGATTCGTGGGCGCAGACAACGAGCTCTATGATCGCCAATGAGGGAGGGAGCAGCGCATGGCTAGGCAGCTTGTGTTGATCACCGGCGGAGCGAGAAGCGGCAAGAGCGCGTTCGCCCAGAAGCTGGCTGCCGAACTGGGCCGCCGGGTGACATTCGTGGCCACCGCCGAGGCCCGTGACGAGGAAATGCGCAGGCGAATCGAACAGCACCGACGGGCGCGGCCCGCGCACTGGCGGACAGTCGAGGCCCCCCTGCGCGCCGCCGAGGCGGTGGCGGCCGAAATCCCGCGCGCCGACGTCATCCTGCTCGACTGCCTGGGGCTGCTCATCGCGAATCTCATGGACGATCGCTCTCCCGATTGCGGGGAGCAGGATGACGAGTTCGAGCAGGCAGTCTCTGAGCTCCTGCAAGCCTACGAGACAGGGTCTGCCAGCCTGGTGGTCGTCACCAATGAGGTGGGCATGGGCGTCGTCCCCGCCTACCCGCTGGGGCGGGCGTTCCGTGATTGCCTCGGGCGCGCGAACCAGGTGATCGCCCGATCCGCCGATCGGGTCTACTTCATCGTGGCAGGCATGCCGGTCGAACTGAAGGCCTCCGGCCTGGCCTGCACGTGGGAGCGCGCCGATGGCTAAGCTGGCGAGAACCCTGGCTCAGATCGGACCCCTCGATGAGCAGGCGATGCGCGCCGCGCAGGAGCGCGAGAACCAGCTCACCAAGCCTCCCGGCAGCCTGGGCCGCCTGGAGGAGATCGCCGTTCGCGTCGCCGGCATCCAGGGCAAGGCCCGGCCCGATGTCTCGATGAAGGTTATCTTCGTGATCGCCGCCGACCACGGCGTGGTTGCCGAGGGAGTGAGCGCTTACCCGCAGGCGGTTACCGCACAGATGGTCGCCAACTTCGTCTCCGGCGGAGCGGCGATCAACGTCCTGGCGCGTCACATCGGGGCGCGGGTGGTGATCGCGGATGTCGGCGTGGCCGGCGAGGTGGCGCACGCCGGCCAGGTGGTAGTGCGCAAGATCGCGCCCGGTACCCGCAACCTTGCCCGAGAGGCGGCCATGTCCCGCGAGCAGGCGAAGCAGTCATTGGAGACAGGGATAGAGATCTTCGAATCACAGCTCGCACAGGGCATCGCCATCGCCGCTGCGGGCGACATGGGCATCGGCAACACCACTGCCTCTGCCGCCATTGTCGCCGCCTTCACCGGCCTCGCGCCGGAGGTGGTCACTGGCCGAGGCACCGGGGTTGACGACACCCGGCTTGCCGGCAAGGCACAGGTTGTCGCCCGCGCCCTGGCACTCCACCGGCCTGACCCCGCCGACGCGCAGGATGTGCTCTCCAAGGTTGGCGGGTTCGAGATCGGCGCGCTTGCCGGGGTGATGCTCGCGGGGGCGGCCCACCGGGTGCCCGTCGTCGTTGACGGGGTCATCTCTGGCGCCGCCGCCCTGGTGGCGACAGGAATCGAGCCGCGGGTGAAGGACTTCCTCTTTGCCGGGCACCTATCGGCCGAGCCCGGCCACCGCGCCGCGCTCGGCCACCTCGGTCTCCGGCCTTTGCTCGACCTCGACATGCGGCTCGGCGAGGGCACCGGCGCCGCCCTGGCGATCGCCATCATAGAGGCCGCGGTGAAGACACTCAATGAGATGGCCACCTTCTCGGGCGCGGGTGTCGCCACCGCTCTGGAGACATGATGCGCGGACTGCTCAGTGCTCTCACCTTCCTCACCATCGCTCCCCTGCCCGGCCGCGCATGGCAGGCCGGAGATGCCGGGCGCGCGGTGCCGTGGTTCCCGGTCGTGGGATTGCTGGTGGGGGCGGCGTTGGCGGGTGTGGACTGGGGCGCCCGCGCCCTTTGGGATCCCCTGGTCGCCGCCGCCCTGGTGATCGCGGCGAGCGTGCTTCTCACCGGGGGGCTGCACCTGGATGGTCTCATGGACACCGCCGACGCCTTCTTCAGCCACGGAGACCGCGCCCGGATGCTGGCGATCATGAAGGACAGCCGCGCCGGCGCCTTGGGCGTCGCCGCCGCCATCTGTGTGCTGCTGGCCAAGTTCGCCGCCTATGCTCACCTCAAAGGCCCGGGCCGCTGGCAAATCATCGTCGCCGCCGCCGTCCTCGGCCGGCTGGGGATCGCCTTCGGCCTGTTCGCCTTCCGCTCCGCGAAAGAGACAGGACTGGGCGCCGTCTTCGTGCAAGAGACCCGCGGTCGGCATTTCGCCCTGGCGATGGTGATGGCGCTGGGCATTACCTTCTGGGTTCTCCGATGGCAGGGCCTGGTGCTCGTCGGCGTTCCCATCGTGCTTGCCCTGCTCGCCGGCGCCTATGCCTCTCGCAAGCTTGGTGGGCTGACCGGCGATGTGTGCGGCGCCATCAACGAGCTCGCCGAGCTGGCCGTGCTGCTGCTGGCCCCGCTGGCGATCCATTGGGGGAGCTGAGCGATGGTCCACTCTCACAGCATGAAGTCGGTCTGCTGGCAGCGAGCCATTCAGCTGCTGGTGGCTGCGGCGGGCATCGCCGTCCTATCCGGCTGCGGCCGGCCGGCCAAGCCATCGTCGTCAGTGCCGCCGTCTCCCGGATATCCGGTCACCATCACCGACGCCAGGGGCGTCGCCGTGCGCGTTGAGAAGCGCCCGGAACGGATCGTCTCCGCCGCGCCGGTGGTCACGGAGATTCTCTTCGCCGTCGGCGCCGGCGACCGGGTGGTCGCCGTCAGCAATCAGTGCGACTATCCGCCTGAGGTGACGAAGCTCCCTCGCGTGGGCGGCTTCTTTTCTCCCAGCGTCGAGAAGGTCCTCGCCGCCACGCCCGATCTGGTCATCGGCTCCCGCGGAAATCCGCAGGAGTTCCTCTCTGCGGTGCATGCCCCTGGCTGTCCGGTGTTCACGGTTGATCCGAGGACGCTCGATGACATCTACTCCGCGGTCCGGCAGATCGCCCGACTGACCGGTATGCCGGATGGTGGCGAAGGAACGGTCACCGATATGCAGGCGCGGCTCGCCGCCGTCGCCGGCAAGCTCAGGGATATCGCAGAGGATCGGCGGCCTACCGCCTTCATCTTCCTCCAGGTGGATCCCATCTGGACTGCCGGCGCTAACACCTTTCAGGATGGTGTCATCCGCGCCGCCGGGGCTCGCAACACCGCCGGCAAGCTCGAGAGCTTCACCGCCTTCCCTACCGAGTCCCTCGTCGCCGCCGACCCGGACTATCTGATTCTCTCCACCATGGAAGGCGACCCGGAGTCCATGGTCCGCGAGGTGGTGTCGAATGCCGTGTACGAAAGGCTGTTCGCGGTGAAGAAGGGCCATCTGATCGTGCTCGACGCGGATGTGATCATGCGGCCGGGCCCTCGCGTCGTGGAGGCGGTGGAGACGATGGCGAAGTGCTTCTACCCCGACCGCTTCGGCGCCGCCGGCAACCCCAGCTCTTCCCCCACCAGCTCCCGGTAGCCCTGCGCCAACCGCCGTGTCACCGGCCCCGGCGCAGCCGCCCCGATGCACTGTCCGTCAACCGAGGCCACCGGCAGGATCTCGGCCAGGGAGCTGGTCAGGAAGCACTCATCCGCCTGCTGTAGCTCAGACAAGGTGGTGTCGTGCTCTGAATGGGGGACGCCGAGCTTGGCGGCGATCTCCAGAACGGTGGCTCTGGTGATGCCAGGCAGCAGACCGCGGGATAGGGGAGGAGTGACCAGCTTCGCGCCGACTACGGCGAACACATTCCTCATCGCCCCCTCGACCACGAATCCGTCCGCCTCCACCAGCACCGCCTCATCCGCGCCCTGCCGCTTCGCCTCCCGTTGTGCGAGCAGCTTGTCGAGGTAGTTCAGCGACTTCACGCGCCTGAGCACCGTCCCCGGCGCCTGTGCCGCGGGAAGGCTGACCACGCGACACCCCCGCTCGTACTGCCCCCGGGGCGGAAGGGACAGCGGCCGCACCAGAACCACCAGCGTGCCGGGCGTGACGGTGGCACGCACACTCGCGTCAGCGAGGCCGCTCGCGGACAACGCCTCCGTCACATCCTGGGAGCGCAGGCGTCCCGCCTGCTCCTGCAGTCCGACCTCCGCTGCCGCGTCCTGCATTCGGCTCAGGTGCTGGTCCAACCTGAACACCCTCCCCCCATACACGCGCATCGTCTCGAACAGGCCCTCCCCGTACATGAATCCCGGGTCGAGGGGCGAGATCGCCGCCTGCTCCGGCGCCGACAGCCTTCCGTTGACCCACGCTATCCCGGCCATTCGATCTCCTCCGTCCCCGCCTCCGCCGCCAGGGCGCGGGCGAGCGCCTGCCCCTTATCTGTCGTCTCCTGGTATTCGCCTTCCGGGTCGGAATCGGCGACAATCCCTCCTCCCACCTGGAAGTAAGCGATCCCCTGCCTGACAACGACCGTTCGAATGACGATGTTCACATCCATGTCGCCGGAGAAGCACAGATAGCCGATGGCGCCGGTATAGACTCCGCGCCGCGTCGGCTCCATCTCCTCGATGATCTCCATGGAGCGCACTTTCGGCGCGCCGGTGATGGAGCCGCCAGGGAATGAAGCCCGCAGGCAGTCGAGGGCCGTGGTGCCCGGTCGCAGCCTGCCCCGGACAGTGGAGACCAGATGGTGCACCGTGGCGTAGCTCTCCAGCGCGAACAACTCCGGCACGTGCACCGACCCGAACTCGCACACCCGGCCCAGATCGTTGCGCTCCAGGTCCACGATCATCACATTCTCCGCTCGGTCCTTCTCGCTCGCCAGCAGCTCGGCGGCCAGGCCCCTGTCTTCCTCCGGCCTCGCCCCTCGCGGGCGCGTCCCCTTGATCGGCCGCGTTTCCACCTCCCCGCCCCGCACCTGCAAGAACCGCTCCGGCGAGCAGCTCACCACCGCGCAGTCCGGCGTTTCGAAGTAGGCCGCGAACGGCGCCGGGTTCGTATCTGTCAGCCGGCGGTACAGGTCGAACGGGCTGGTTGCCAGACGAGCATGCAAGCGCTGGGACAGATTGACCTGGTAGATATCCCCCGCCGCGATGTACTCCTTCGCCCGCGCCACCGCTCGCACGTAGTCGCGGTGCGTGAAGTTCGACGCCAGCTGTAGGGCGGGGGCTCTGCCCCCCGCGGCATGTTGGACAGGAGCACCGCTCCTGTCACCCGCCACCCTCTCCATCCACTCCCCAACCCTTCTCTCCGCCAACCGTTTCGCCGCCCTCGGGTCCGTCTCCGGCGCACCGATCGCCGAGACCCATGCCCGATTCTCGACATGGTCAATGGTCAGCACCGACCCATAGAATCCCAAGTGACAGTCTGCCACCGGCACGTCGTCCGTGGTCTGCTCCGGAATCCGCTCCACGAACCGGCCCAGATCGTAGGCGAAGTACCCCAGGGCCCCCGCAATCAGCGGGGGCACCCCGCCGGAGGCCCGTTCAGGACCCCGAGAGCCTGCCCTGAGCGCAGTCGAAGGGTCCTTCAGGGTCCGAGGGGCGGGCAAGCCCTCCGGCCGCTCCACGCGGAACTCGGCCAGTAGCTCGCGCAGCACTGCGAACGGATCTCCCTCTCTCACCTCTGTTACGCGTTCGCTGGTGATCTCGATCCGCGGCCCCTTGCTGCGGAAGACGAGAAACGGATCACAGGCAATGAGCGAATACCGTCCCAGCTTCCGTTCGCGGGTGCCGCTCTCCAGCAGGATCGCGCCGGGGCGGCCTCGCACCGCCGCGAAGGCGTCCACGGCAGAGGGGGGATAGGGGATCTCGCGGATAAGCGGAGGGTGGGCAGGCATGGTTACTGGATGCCCGGGGCATCAACCCCGGCCCGCGCTATCCGCCACGCGCCTCGGGATGTACCGCAGCTGGTAAGCGCGTGAGGATCTGGTCGGCGGCCGCGCGCGCTGTTGTCATTGCCTCGTCCACCTCCGCCGGGGTGAGTGGCTCAGACGGCCCCGGGTACCGGAACCTCACCGCGTATTCGGACAAGGGAGCCGCCTGACCAACCAGCGGTCTCAGACTCGGGTCAACGCTCAGGCACTGGTACCCTAGCTCCTCGAGGCTGTGGGTCTTCCGGAACGGCACATCGTGCCAGGTCAGGAAGGCCTTGAGAAGCTTCTCAACGGCCTGCTGACAGTGGAAGGCAGCATCCTCTCGCAATGCCGGCTCGGCGGCCAGAGCGTGGCTGGCGCTGTGCATGTCGTCGGCGGCCTTGGCAAGCCAGGCCTTCGCGTCGGCGGCTCTGGCTTCATCAGGCTGCATAGACCAACCTGCCTTTGCCAACCACAGCCGCCGGAAGCGAAGCCTTCAGTTCGATCCGGGCCGCGAAGCCGTCGCGAGTCTGCACCACCACGTCTGCCGCGACGCCAGTGCCGCGGAGTGCCTCGTACCCGAGCCGGCTGCGGCGACGATCGGCCGACGCAGCGTCGGGCACGACAACCAGCAGATCGTAGTCGCTGTCCGGTGTCGTCTCGCCCCAGGCCCTCGATCCGAACAGGTAGATGCGCTCCGGACGGTAGGCCTCAACGAGACGCCTCACGAGTTCCTCGAGCACTGGGTCATCGGTAGTCCGGACTTTTTGTCCAGAGGCCTCGAACGGCATGTGGTTCCCTCGGAAATCAGAGAGCGCTGCAAGGAGTTTAGCGGATATGCGATGCTGCGGCAAGCGTCGCTAGCCACCTTTCTGTGGGCTCGTCACCGATCCCTCGTCTCTGTCCTCGCGACGCACACCTGCCTCCCCGACGGGCAGCTCCACCCTCATTCCGTCCCGCGCCGCGATCACCTCCACGCCGGTTTCCTGGCTGAGCCGTTCCGCCACCACCCACGGCTTCGCCCGCCAGACGGTCATGCCGAAGTGGGTGATGATCGCCTTCTTTGGCCGTATCGCCTCGATCAGCCGTCTGGCGTCGGGGATGGAGAGATGGTAGATGTCTCTCTCCTCCAGCAGGACGGTGTGAAGGACGACCACCTCCGAGCGGTAGTGCTCGGCCAGCGCGGGGAAGTACTTCGTGTCCACAATGTAGGACCACCGGCAGCCAGGCGACTCGAACACCAGACCGTACACCTCTCCCGGGTGATCGTGCCGCACCGGCGCGGTCACCGTCACATCACCGATCTGGTACCGCCCGCCCTCATCTAATACCAGCGCTTGCTTGACATACTCACGACAGTACCTCAGGATGACGGGATCATCCTCGTAGGCATCGCGCGGCGCCAGCACCACGCCCTTGCGATCGAATCCGCCTGTGGTCATCGCCTCGATCATCACATTCACATCCGCCGAGTGATCCAGATGCTTGTGGGAGAGGATGATGGCGTCCAGCTTCGTGGGGTCCAGCTTCCTCTTGGTAGCCTGCACCAGCGCTCCGGGCCCGGGGTCGAGGTGAATGCGAGCGCCCGCTTGCTCGACCCACAGCCCGCCAGACGCAAGCAGCTGCTTGAACACCAGCACCCGCGCCCCGCCCGTGCCGAGAAAGACAATCTGGTTCACCGCACTCTCACCTTGGCATCTCTTGCTCGCCCCCGCGGACAGCGGCCCAGTCGAGGGCCAGCCTGCGGCCGTGTCGTCACTCTCACCTTGACACGCCTCCGCGTCCCCCACTATACTCGCCAGGACTGCCATGCTCAAGATCGGCCAGCCCCGAAACGCCTACGACTTGTTGGGCCTTCCCCGTAGTGCCACCCCGGTGCAGATCCGCGGGCGGTTCCGCCAGCTGGTGCGCAACTACCACCGGGACCGCGCTACCAAGGACCTGCTTGGCGACGAGCTGTTTCGGCAATGGGTCAATGCCTACCTTCAGCTTACCGGCCCCGACCGCAAGGACTACGACCGCCGGGTGCGCCAGTCACGCGGGCGAGAACAGCCCGACGATCTGCTCAGCCGTCTCCCCGAGCCCAAGCTCATGCTCATCCAGGCGGAGGCCGCCTTCGTCCGCCGGAAGTTCAGCGAGAGTCTGGAGCTCGCCAAAGAAGCGATCAAGCGCGAGCAGAGGAACGCCGACGGCTATGCGCTCCTGGGGGACATCCTCCGCGAGCAGGGCAGATACGCCAACGCCCTCACCATGTACAACTACGCCATCCAGTTCGACCCCGGCAACCGGCGCCACTGGCAGCTGCTCGAGGAGGTCACCGCCCTCCGCGACGGGCGAGCCCTCCCTCGCCGCTATCGCTCCCCCCAGGCCTCCGGAATTTTCAACCGCCCCCCCATCGCCTGGGTCGCCGTCATTCTCACCACCACCCTCGTCTCCCTTAGCATCATCTACGCCAGGCGGGACTGGGGCGCTCCCTGGCTCTTCGGCATCCCCCTCAACATGGTCTACCTCGGCCTCGCCGACGGCTTCTTGCCGGGGCTCATCCTCGCCGGCACCTCCGTCATCGCACCCTTCGACGACGAGCTGATCTGGTACGAGGTCGCCGGCTTCGGGGTGCAGACCACCCCGCTCGGACTGTTCGTGGCGGTCCCCGGGGTCGTGTTCTTCTGGCTGGCCCTGCCGTTCTACGCCATCTGCGCCTACCTGGACGAGCACCTGTCTCTGTCCGTCATCATCGCTCTCTTTTGCTGCGGGGCGATCAGCATCGCCTTCGGCCTGCTGGCCCCCACGGAGGCGAGGAACGCCGTCTTCGCCCTCTCGGGCAACCTCGTCTTCTTCGGATTCCTCTGGGGGTGGCTGTTCGGAAGCATCAGGAGGAGGGCCTTCGAGCACTGAGCCGTGACCGTGGGGCAGGCTCCCAGCCTGCCGTGGCGGCCTCGAGAGGGCCCTAGCCACGCGTACTAGCCTGTGGGCACTGGCCATCGGAGGTAGGTTCGATTCCCACCGCCTCCACCATTCGTCGGTGGCCGAAACGCTGATCCGCCGTTCTCTCGATCTTCGCTCCGTCGCGTGTTGCCGCCCGTTCTGGCGCCTGCAGCGCCGTTGTGACGATTCGGCACTGCTGCAACCATCGGACGGATTCAGCACTTCTGACCCCGCTTCTGCCCCCCAAACCGGCCTCTGGCCTTCTCTTTCTCTGATTTCATCGGACTTCTGCAATCCGTCCGATGAAAGAGAATCGTTCAGGATGTCCCTAGGAGACTCCAGGTTGAGGCGGCCGAAAACGGGGTTCTATTCCCATTCGGAGTAGGACACACGCGTCGCGAACTCCCGCCGCCGTCCGCTGGTAGAGAAAGTGCGCGATTTCCTTGCTCTTTTGAGGGGCCGATCTCGGGAGTGTCCGACTCTCAGACGGGGTAGGGGATGAGTGCTGAGACTGCTCTACGGGCGGTCCTTACCGCTGCGCGGAAGCCTTGTCCCGCCATGGCGTTGGGGGTTCACGGTTGACCCGATGGAGGCGAGCTGTCGGCCTTTCGCACCTGCTCCCTGAAGGCGTCCACATCCTCGAACACTTCCAGCGCCTCCCCGGCGATTGCTGCGAGCACCTTGCGGGCAGTCTCCCAACAATCCGACACTACCCTGCCCTCGATGTAACTCCCCTCACAGCTGAGCAACACCAGCTTCCTCTCCGGCGACACCGTGTGGACCAAGCTCCCCAGGTTGCCGTATCCGTGCGGCCACAGACTTGAGACGCTGTTTGCGACCTCTGCAATCCCCCTCTGATCCGCGAGCATGCCCCACCATATGTAGGACTCGCGCCAGTGCCCGGCAATCAGATCGCAGGCCCACTGCCTGTTGTGGGGTCTCCACAGAACTGCATCTCTACCGTACCTGAATTGCCTAGGGACCACGTCCTCTCCCCCAAGACGAATCGCGCGATCACCCCAGCCGCTATCACCCACGGAGTCGCCGAGTTGCCGGCCGTCAATCTCGAATGCCAGAACGTATACCGCCTGACCCACGCGCTCGGCCATATCGTACGCGAACCCGACCACGCTGCACAGGTCGCCGGGGTGCAAGCTCTGGAACGTGAACTGGCTCGACACGTCGTTGACGGTGGTTCTCATAGGTTCTCCCGCCTCAGGGGCTCGACCGGCACCGTGGGATCACCACGAGGCCGCGGTCAGCATTCGCCCACTACTTCACGAACCACTTGAGTGGGTTGTACCAGTTGTACGAGTTGATGATCACATGGTAGGCACCGATGTTCACGTGCGGTATGATCTCACCTTTCGCGTATAACTGCCCCGCAGTTGCCCTTGGCATACCCGTCTCCTCCATAATGTCGGCACCCACTGGATGCCCGGCACGGAAGAGGTCAAGGCGGATCTGGCCGTTAGTCAGCTCCTTCACAGCAGCCGCCAGCCCACCTGAAGCTGCCACCCTGGCCGCCACCGCTTCTACCGCGGTAATGCCGACGGCCAGTCCCCCTGCTGCCACACCGATCGTAGCCATGGCCCGGCTTGCCCCCACGACCGGATCGCACAGGTCATACCACCCACCGTCGGCGTAGGGGTCGCCGAAGGGGTTCACCAGATCGGAGACTATCTTCTGGCCTTCACCGAACCCCGACCACGCGTTCTCGTCGTTTGTGAACACGTGGTACCACGTAGATCGCGAATCCCAGGGTGCGTATACCTCTTCGCCGCTCGGATCCGCCCCTGTGACAGGATTGTTCCCCGCGTACGCGTACCAGTTCATCCCATCCCTGATCGGGTCCTGCTGCACGAACCGGCCGATCTCAGGCCAGTAGAACCGCGCTCCGAGTTGGAGGAGGTCCGACGGGTCCGTGAAGTAGCCCCAGGCTCCGCTGGCCTGCCCCCATGAATGATGCCACGTGCTATGTCAGTCCCGTGGCATACGCGGCCGTTGACTCCCGACCCTGGTACCGGGGCCAGATTGCCTCCGGGGCCGGCGGCCGGTAGCCCAACGTGCTGTGCGGCCGGATCGTGTTGTAGTGTCTTCTCCAGCGTTCCACCAGCACCTTCGCCTCCAGCA